>Ga0114932_10002087_pt1 | contig 21589 bp, 26 predicted proteins | sample 2SBtaG_2_FD_87286 | JGI IMG/M metagenome (GOLD analysis project Ga0114932, IMG submission 87286) | Deep subsurface microbial communities from Kolumbo volcano to uncover new lineages of life (NeLLi) - 2SBTROV12_ACTIVE470 metaG | ecosystem: Environmental > Aquatic > Marine > Volcanic ... | reverse complement strand
TTATCTATTAGCAATCTCATATTACTGTACAGTATATTCGTTAATATTCTTTTTCAAAAACAATTGAGTAATCCAGTACGTTGCTCTAAAACTTTTGGGGATGTCTGGATTGTCTTGTTTCTTTGCAAACTTCGCAAAGTACTTTCTTTGCTTTTCTGTAATTTTAAACTTGATAGTATCCTTCTTATAATCAAACGACAAAAACCATGCCTCATCCATTTCAGGAAAAGACTTGCCGAGTCTATCGTATTGTGGCCTGGGTATTTCCAGAACATAATCTTTATTCATTATCGTTTTCCTTTATAGTTTAAAGTTGTTTTGATATCCTGAACGTACATAAGTCCCGACTTGTTATAGGCACAAGTAACACGGGACTTTTTTTCCTGGGTTTGTTTGTCTGCAACTTTATCACCACAATCTAGACAGTTCCTATATCCCAGATTTTTTCTTTCCATACTATAAGAGTTTCCACATGATATGCAAAGGGTCATTGAATCACCTCGTCAAAGTGTTATTGATAATTTGATAATCATAACTGGAAGGCAAACCATTTAAGATATGTTGAAGTTCATCTTCTTCATAGTCCTGCTCTAATAAAGAAATGCGTCTGGTGTTGATTAACTTCATAACTCTAAAAAGAGGTTTACCTGATTTAGTCTTATTCAGTTTTGATATTACAATTTTTGCTTTTCCACTCATCTTATTAACTCCCAATCAAAATTTTTATCGTGAAAGCGTTGAATCCAACGCCCGTTTTTAGGATTGTCAATCGACTGTAAGTTGATCCAATCCTTTCCCTCATCAAACAATACACTATCCTCAAAACTTAATACCTCAAACAAACAACCATCTCTATGGATAACTTGTTTGCCCTTTCCAGTTTTCGGATGTAATTTAATTGTATCACCTTCAAGGATTGTCATTTTTCTGCAAGCTCCTGTAATTCTTTGAAGGACATATTATTTACAATGTCCATAACGTCAGCAAGGGTCAGGATGTTGCCTCTGTAATCTTCCCAACTAATCCAACCCTTATGTTTGTTGCGTGGTTTAAAATTATGTACTTCTACAAACTTACGAACATAACCCATTTCAGACATTATGTTTAACATACTTCCTCCTGAGAATTTTAAATTTAGTTCCATCAAATCTCATTATCTTATCACTATGGAACGTACCTACAATAATTTCAGTTTTGTTTTTAACTTCGTTCCATCTAAAAATTTTAGTTTTGTTTTTCATAATTAACGTGGCCTGTAAGTTGGTTTTCGTGGTTTACCTTTTAACACTTGACCCTTCGGGTCTGGTAAACTATCATAACGTACAACCTTAACTGCTTTTCCATTCATAACAGTAGTATATTTTTTAATTGCTTTTGGTGTTCTGTTTCCATTATAGTATGCCATTATCAATCCTCCAATACTAGATTTTTAGATGCGTCAATAAATAATTCACGGGCCTGTTTTGCATTGGCACATTTCCAAGTTTCAAAAGGATTCGAGTGCAGACAATTTTTCCATTCTGCAAGAACCCAATTATCTTTTAACCAGAATTTATTGCCACTAGGCCTAACCATATACATTGAACAATTGTCAATGATGTTACGATAGAATTCTTCATTATCAAAAATATTTAAATTCTCTAAACTTTTTTCTGTTCTTGTGTCTATCATAATTTCTCCTATGCGTAAAATGGAAGATTGTTAATATCAATTTCTTTAATACTATCTAAACCTTTAGTAGGTGTTGCCAAGATAGTTTCCATTTGGAAAGGTGCGAATGTTACATGGCAGGGAACCCAATAATGTCGAGGGCCACCATTCATAATATTATATAAACCTTGCAACATTTTTTTTCGATTCTTAGAATAACCAGTATAAATTACATTTGCAATAAATGCTTCCGGGCTGTTTGGTTCTTTGGTGAGTTCACCATATAAATTTTTCAATAACATATTCATTATATATCCTTTATAAGCACATCATTAAAACGATTAATATTCCGAGTAAACTAAAAAGTAAAAGGTCTGTTAAAATTTCGATCATTTTGTTTTCCTTATTTCTCATTATCATGTACATATTATCTCATATTTTTCGGGAAAGGTCAAGAAAAAAACGACCCGGTAGGTCGTTTTCTTTGTAAGTCCTTTGTTTACAATCACTTAGAGGCCTCGAAATCTTGCATAACCATGCGATGTTCTGCTTCATTAATCAGCTTATTCATCATTTCGTCCTCCGAAATACCAGCATCCCAATCACGGTCACCTTTGGTTATTGCGACCCAACCCTTTTTCTGGGACTTTATGAATCTAATTTCGGTCTCGTTTTTCATCCTAACTCCTTTGTTTATAATCATTTACTTAATACTATACCAGTATAAGCAATTATGCTCCAGATGTCAAGAAAAAAACGACCCGGTAGGTCGATTCTTTATAACCCTTTATTTTACAATGACTTAAAAAGTATTATAAATATATACAAACTGCCAATTCCTAGAGAGTAAAATAGATGAAATCATTTAAAGAATACCTAGAAGAAAAAGCATCATATAAAATCTATGTCGATATGGATGGTGTGCTTGTAGATTTTTTAGCAGGCGTTATGAAAGAATTACGGATCAACCGAGAACCATATATAGATGAGATTGATACATTTTTATCCACAGCATATGGGAGTACTAAAAAGTTTTGGAGCACTTTGGGTTGGACATCAGATGGGAAAAAACTCTGGGATACTTTAAAGGATTTGAATACGGAAATTTTATCTGCCTGTCCAAATAAATGCACAGCTACTCCAAGTGTTGCTGCTGGAAAAAAGATATGGGTTAAAAGGAATTTGAAAATGTCAAAGGGTGTTAATATAACAACCCGAAGAGGTAAATTAAAATTTGTAGGACCTAAGCATATTCTCATTGATGATTATATGAAAAATGTTGAAGCATGGAAAGGTGCAGGTGGAATAGCCATACATCATAAAAATGCTTTGAATACTTTGAATCAATTGAAAAAGATTTTACTTGGTTAGGAGAATAAATAATGTTAAAGATGGTCAATGGAAAATGGGCAATCGTTTCTAAGACTAAAGGTAAACCATTAGCATATTATGATGGTGAAGGTAAACCTGATGAGGAATGGATTAAGAAGCAAGAAAAAAGAATACAGTATTTCAAAAACAAAAAGGAAGATCGTATGAAAACATATAAAGACTTTGTTGCAAGAAAAAATATAAATGAAGTATTCAATTTCAAGAGTGCAGTTAAGAATGGATTTCTAGATAAGAGTGATGAAAAATATGTTAAAGAGTTGAAGAAGAAAGGTTGGGATATTGATGAATTTAATATCACAAGTAAAGGATTTGAAATTACTGTAATTAATAAAAAGAAAGTTAAAAAAACATTTAGTGATAAACGACCTGAACTTGTTCTTAAAACTGCTGCTACTAAATCAAAAAAATAAATGCCAAACGCTTTTATATATGATATGGATGGAGAAAAAACTTTGTTACCAAAGGGAAAACTAACTGAGCATTTTTCTAGGAAAGAATTTGATTGCCAATGCGGTTGTGGTACTGGTAAGATTAATCCTATCTTAGTTCAGAGATTAGAAGTTGCGAGGAGAGAGTATGGTCAACCGATGAGAATTAATAGTGGGTTGCGTTGCTTATCTCATAATAGAAAAATTGGAAGTAGAGATACATCATCACACATCAAAGGACTTGCAGCCGATATAGGTTGTGTTGGTATGGATGATAGACATAAACTATTAACCATACTGTTAAAGTTTTTTAAAAGAGTGGGAGTCAATAAAAACTTTATTCATGTCGATGTTGATTCAGATAAACCAAATGGTGCTTTTGTATATTAATGAATTTAAGTAAAGCAATAAACAGATGGAGAGAATCACCAACATACAAACAACAAGGTTCAATACATTGGTTTGTATGGTTGATTGAAAATCCAAAAAGTCCTGTTAGTTTAACTGGTGCTGTTGACTTATATAACCATGACATTATTCATCTCTTATTAGATAGAGGCATGGATGTTAGAGATGAAGCAATGGTGATTGGTTTCACGATGGGCAATAGTATGAAAACCAGTTCCTGGGTAAGATGGTTGTTTGAATTTGTTGCACATCATTTATACCCAACAGGATACAAATTTGATGAAATTGATTTGCTGGAGTTTGAAAGAGGATTTGCATATGGATATACAAGACCTAAACGAAACATTCACTCAGCATCTTTTGATTTAGACGAAGATATTAAAGATATTAGAAAAAAATGGGGGATTGAAGTTATAAATATTCAGAGGATTTAATAATGACCAAAGGACAACAGAATACAAGGAAAAGCAATAGGATAAAGAAAGTCACATCCATTGGAGCTAATGCAACAAGGAGTGTACCAAAGAACAAACATAAGAGAAGATGTTGGAAACGATATAGAGGACAAGGTAGATAGAAATTGAAACACACTACATAGAAATAGTAACATAAAAAAAATACCAATACAAGGAAAAAGATTAAACAATGGCAACTATTTTTTCAAAAGGTTTAAGCACGAATACTCGCAGATGGAGTGACCTTGATCTAGACTTTACAGCTCATCCTGTTACCAAAGATATAGTAACGAAGAATGATGTTGAAGCAGTTAAGAGGTCAATAAGGAATCTGATTCTTACCAATCGTTATGAACGTCCTTTTCAGCCAGAACTAGATGGTGGGGTTACAAGACATTTGTTTGAACTTTCAACACCGCATACTAAATATGATGTTGAGAGTGCAGTTAGAACTGCCATCTCAAATTTTGAAACCCGAGCAGAAGTTTTAGATATTGTTGTGGGTGGTAATTTAGATAGAAATGGTTTTGATGTGACGATTAATTTTAGAGTTATAAATGACCCGGAACCAGTAACCATAGAATTATTTTTAGAGAGGCTTAGATAATGCCAACATCCGACAAATTAGCAATCACCGATTTAGAGTTTGATACTATTAAGTCGAACTTAAAAACATTTCTCAAGGCACAATCACAGTTTCAAGATTATGATTTTGAAGGTAGTGGCATGTCTGTTCTAATTGACCTTCTTGCATACAATACTCATTACATTGGTTATTATGCAAATATGCTTGGTAATGAAATGTTTTTGGATTCTTCATCTTTAAGAGAATCAATCATATCCCATGCAAAACATCTTAATGTCATGCCTACTTCTAGGACAGCAGCAAAGGCAAAATTAAATTTTACTTTTAGACCTTCTGGCACTCCTACCACTTTAACGATTGCAAAAGGTACCCAATTCACTTCAACTATAAATGGTGTTGCATATACTTTTGTGACTAACGCTGCAACCTCAGTTCCAAGGTCAACTACGGGAACATATGTTTCTCTTGCTGTAGAAGTTACTGAAGGAAAAATTTTAAATAAAGCATATACAGTAGTGGATGATAGTGCTCAACGATTTATTATTCCAAATGTAAATGTAGATACGTCAACTATTACAGTTAAAGTTCAAAAGGCTTCTGGTGATTCAGAAGTGTTTACATATACAAACGGTGATGCCGTTGATGTAACTACGATCAAGGGAACTGATAGAGTTTATTTTTTACAAGAAATAGAAGATCAAAAATATGAGATTACATTTGGTGATGGTACAGTAGGCAAACAACTATCAACTGGCAATATTGTTTTTATTGAATACATTGTTAGTAATGGTACACTTGCTAATAAAGCATCTTCTTTTACACCAGTAGCAACTGTTGCAGACTTGAGTATTGGTTCTGGTACACCAGGTTTTGATTTGACTACTAATACAAATGCAACAGGTGGTGCTGATCTACAAACTGCTAGTTCTATACAATTTCAAGCACCTAAACTTTACCAAGCACAGAAAAGAGCAACAACTAAAAATGATTACAAGGCAATTATATTGGAAGAAAGATCAGATGTAGAATCTATTACAGTCTATGGTGGTGAGGATGCAGATCCTGTTCAATATGGAAAAGTTTTTATTGCACTTAAACCAATTGGCAACAATACTTTTAGTATTAATGCAAAGGCCTCCATTAAAAATGATATATTGAAAAAAGTAAATGTTGTAACAGTTATTCCTGAAATCGTTGACCCTGTTTTTTATTATCTCATTGTTGAAAGTACAGTTAATTATGATCCTGTTACAAACTTAACAAACGAAGCTACTTTGAAAACAAATATCAATACTGCTATAACCAATTACATTACAAATAATTTAAAAAAGTTTGACCAGAAATTTCGTTATTCAAAACTAGTTCAGGACATTGATAATACATCCGATGCTATTAGAAATAATAAAACTACTATTAAGTATCAACAAAGAATGACTCCTGTGACATTGAATCTGGCAGCAAATTACACTTTGAATTTTAGTAACGCATTAGAAAAAAGTACTGTTAGTTCAACATCGTTTGTTGGTACTGATGGCAATACATATTCTTTGGTTGATGATTCCTTAGGAAAAATTAAAGCAGCAAGAACTACTAGTGGTGTCGTTGACAGTCCAAAATTATATTTGATACAGACGGATGGTTCAACCGATCAAGGTACAATTGATTATACAACTGGAAAGGTTGTATTAACTAATTTACATCCTGTAACAATTTCTGATGGTACTGGTGACATAAGATTTAATGTTACACCTGATATTAATAATAGTGACATCACTCCTTTAAGAGAACAAATTTTAACATACGATTCAACAGATGCAACATCAATTACTATTAACATGGTAGCAGAGACAATAATCTAATATGGGAACTGTAAATCCAAATCAACCAATACATCCTGCATTACATGATAGGATAAGTGTAAAGGTAGAAGGTCAACTTCCACAATTTGTGAAACAAGACCATGAGACCTTTGTTGCTTTTCTTGAAGCCTATTATGAATACATGGAACAAAATGGCAAGCCTTTTGAGATAGTAGGTAACTTAGATAATTATGCTAACCTAGATAAGACTACTAATGATTTTTTAAATTATTTTAAAAAACAATTTGCTGAAGATATACCAGAAGCAGTATTTGCAAATGCTAACAAACCATTTGTTCTAAAACATCTAAGAGATTTTTATCGTTCCAAAGGTAGTGAAAAATCTTTTCAGTTTCTTTTCAGATTGTTGTATAAAGAAGAAATATCATTTTATTTTCCCGGAGCAGATATGCTTCGTACTTCCGATGGAACTTATGGACGGAGTGAAGTTATAAGAGTTATTGATGGCAGTTGTTGTAATAGTGTATTTGATCTTTCTGGAACAGTTATTACTGGGTCAATTTCTAAAACGACGGCACTTGTCGAATCCATAATAAATGAAAGTATTGGAAGTTTTGTTGTGTCAACTATTTTTCTTTCTAACGTGGTAGGAGATTTTCAAGCAGGTGAAACTATCACAGACGAAACTTATATTTACACTTTGCAAAATATGATTACTGGAACAACTATAACCAAAGCTGGTTCTGGTTATACTCTTGATTCGGTAGTTCCTATAGTTGGTGGTGGTCCTGGTGTTGGTGGGTCAATTAGAATTAAAGAATTATCAAGTGGTTCTATTAAGAATACAACTATTGTTAGTGGTGGAACTGGTTATGTCGTTGGAGATAAATTGACATTAGACAATACTGGTAAATTAGAAATAGATGGAAGAACGGCAAGTATACTTGTAAATAATGTTGACTCAAATGGAACGATTACAAGTTTGGAAATTGAAAATGCTGGAAGTGGTTATACAACCGTACCAACTGTATCGGGTGGAGGAACTGGTACAGGTGCATCAATAACTTTACCAACAACAGGTACGACAATTGGTGGTCTTAAAAGTTTAGATATTGCAAGACATGGTTTTGCATATGATCCTGCACCGACTTTAAATTTAACAGGTTTGGGTGATGGTACGGCAACTGCAACTGTCACGGTTGGTGTTTATGAAAATGAATTTATGGGAAGAAGTTTTTTGACTTCAAAAGGATTTTTAAGTTCCGACAAATATATCCAAGACAGTTTTTATTATCAATTATTTTCTTATGAAATTTCTTCAGGACATACAATTGATAAATGGAGAGACATTGTTAAAAGAGTTGTTCATCCTGTAGGTTTAGGATTGTTTGGTAAGTTTCAGATTGTTTCAAATATTAATATGGATTTGAAAATTACTGATTTTGCTCCTTCTGCATTAGCCCCAAAAGAGTATTCCATTATATTCCATGATGGCACAGTTGTACCGGCATTCACTTTGACCATGAAAATTACTACTTGTGACGAATTTCAAAATATTAGAATAGATAATCCGGGTGAAGATTATAATTTAAATAATAATAATTTTGCAGTAGCAGATAGGACAGCAGAAAATTTTGGTTTAATTACTGATACTATTGACCCGTTACTTTCAGAGGATTACCAATTCATTTCACAGGCAACATTTTATATTGCTGCTACCAAATGTCAAATTTATGAAAAAGATTTGGGTCTTGAACTACTAAGAACTTCTGGAGGTTGGGATGATTATTTATTGACGGTTACAACTCCAACAAGATATGGTGATGATGGTCTGGTCACAGAAGCAGGAACTGAAACAATAGATTTTGGTAATGTATTGGATGATATTCTTGCTGCTACTCAACTAAGATTAGGACCTATTCGTAGAACTTTTGAAAGACAAAAGTTTCGTCAACAAGGTGGATTTAGTCAGCAATTGTCCCAGTCGGCAACAATTGATGCAGTAGTTGTTTACGATCAAGGAAGTGGTTATACTAGTGTTCCTACTGTAACAATTTCTGCGCCAACTTCAGGAACAACAGCAACAGCGACTGCTACGGTGACAGCGCAAAAAGTTACCAGTATAACAATCACGAATGAGGGAACTGGTTATACTAATTTTCCTACTGTAACAATTTCTGGTGGAGGAGGAAGTGGAGCTACTGCTTCAGTAGTTATTAATAGAACCACAGGAAGAAGAACTATCGAAGAATTTAAAGATTTAGAAATACAATATTATACAGTATTTTATGGTTTGAAGGATAGACGAAATATGAATTCTGCGATCACGCAATATAAATCTGGACATGAAAATAATGGTGCTAGAAATGTAGCATTACCACCTCCAGTTTAATTTTTTTTTCAAAAAGTATTATAAATATAATAAGTATAAACAACTTTAAAGGGATTACAACATGAGTGCTATAATTAACAATAGTTTTAGAAAATTTCAGGCAGATAATTTTATTGCAACTTTTGCTGATGCAACCATCAATCTTTATCTTGCAATTGGAAAAGCATCTCCTTGGAGCGGTGCGAGTCTTTCTGAATATACAGCATCGAGTCCTAGTGATGCTGTTATTCCGGTTCCTATTGATACCACGCAGGGTACTTACACACATTTTAATGATATGATCGCAGCAAAAAAAATTCCTAATACAAGTGTGTCGCACGTTCTTAAAAGAATTGATTGGACTACAGGTACAGTTTATGTTGAATACGATCATTTGCAGGATGATATCATAGATCAAAATTTCTTTGTTTTCACCGAAGAATATCGTGTATATAAATGTATTCATAATAACAATGGTGCTACTTCTACGGTTAAACCAACTGGTGTTTCAACTTCAATTATTGAAACATCAGATAAATATCGTTGGAAATTTATGTTTGAAGTTCAGCAAGCAGATGTTTTAAAATTTGTTACGACAGATTGGATTCCCATGCAAACTTTAACAGCAGATGATACCACGGAACAATGGGATGTTCAACAAGCAGCTGTTGATGGTGCTTTGGAACATATTGACGTAACTGCTGGTGGTTCTGGTTATAGGTCTAACACGGGAACAGCACAGGCAGGTAGTATTTCCACTACTATTGTTTTAGCAACTGGTGCAAATGCAAATGATGATTATTATAATAGTATGACTGTTTATATAGATACAGGTCCGGGTGCAGGAGAATTTAAAACTATTACAGATTATGTTGGTTCGACTAGAACTGCAACCGTATCGGCATGGACAACGATCCCGACTAGTTCAAGTACTTATGAGGTAATGCCTGCTGTGACAATATCAACATCTGAGGGTTCTGGTGCAACAGCAAGAGTATCAGGTGTAACCGGTGGTGTTATTACAAAGGTAAGTATGGTGACAGTAGGGACTTTATATCGTTCTGGTACAGCCACAGTATCAAGTGGTTCTGGTTCAGGATGTACTTTAGTTCCAAAGATCGGTCCTCAAGGTGGACATGGCAAAGATGCTGTTGCAGAATTGGGTGGTGGATATGTAATGATGAACGCAAGATTAGTCGGTGCTGATGGCAGTAATGATTTTCCTGTCGGTGACGATTTTAGAAAAGTACTTTTATTATTAAATCCAAAAGAATCTGGTGGGGCAGTAGCAACAGGATCGACATATGCTCTTTCCGAACTTACGGCAGATGTTGGAACAATAATTTATACAGAGTTTAGAGCACCTATAAATCGTTCAGCTGATTCAACTGAAGATATTAAATTAGTTGTTGAATTTTAGTCTATAAATAATTAAAAAATAAAAAGGTAATTATGTCTAATAATATTACATTAAACACAAATCAAAATCCTTATTTTGATGATTTTGATGAAAATAAAAATTTTCATCAGGTTATGTACAAACCATCTCTGCCAGTACAGGCTAGAGAACTGACTACTCAACAAACTATTCTTAGAGATCAATTAAAAAAATTCGGAGATCATGTATTTCAAAATGGTAGTAAAGTAACTGGTGCAGACCTTCATCTGAATTTAGATTATGAATATGTTAAGTTGAAACCTCAGTACAATGAAGTTGACATTACGGTTGCAAACTTTGCTGGTAAGACAATAGTGGGAAGTAAGTCTGGAACTAAAGCATTAGTGTTGAATACTGTTGCAGTTGATTCTATTACTGGTGATCCTAACACTCTTTATGTAAAATATATTTCAGGTGAATCTGTTACTACAAATGTTCAAGGTATTTCTGTAACCGCTGGTGGTACTGGTTATTCAACGGCACCTATTGTTTTAATTTCTGGTGGTGGAGGAAGTGATGCAGCTGCAACAGCAATTGTTAGTGCTGGTAAAGTTATTGCTATTGATGTTACTAATAAAGGAACAGGATATACTTCAGCACCTACGATTTCATTTTCTGGTGGTGGAGGAACTGGTGCGGCAGCAACTTCAACATTAAATACGAAGGCATCTTTTCTTGCTGCTGAAAGATTGTTTGCAACTGATTTATCTATCTCAGCAGAAGTGGTTGAAGCAACTCCTATTAATCTTCATACAATCAATGTTGTAACAGGTGGTTCTGCATACACAACGGCACCTACTGTTACAATAGCAAACGCACCTGCTGGTGGAACAAATGCAACTGCAACTGCAACAATTACTAATGGTGTGGTTACTTCAATAACTTTAGTTGAACAAGGTGCAGGATACTTAACGGCACCTGCCGTTACCATCGGTGCAGCACCTGCTGGTGGTGTAACTGCAACAGCAACTAGTACTTTGGCAACTGCAACTGGTAAAGGTAGTTCTGTTTCGATAGACGAAGGTGTATTTTATATCAACGGAAACTTTATTAAGATATCAGGACAGACATTAATATTAGACAAGTATAAAAATATACCTTCATATAAAATTGGTATAGCAGTTGCAGAAACAGTTGTGTCATCAGGTGATGATAGTACTCTATTGGATAATGCTACTGGTGCAACAAACTTTGCAGCACCAGGTGCTGACAGATTAAAATTAGCATTGACTGTTGCGAAGAAAACTCTCACATCGACAGATGATACTGATTTCTTTGAATTGTTAAGAATGAATAAAGGCATAAAAGAAAAAGATATTAATGTCCCTGTTTATTCTGTTTTAGAAGAAACATTCGCAAGAAGGACTTATGACGAATCAGGTAGTTATACTGTAAGAGCATTCAACATTCAGTTAAAAGACCATGATTCTGATAGTACAAAATTTGTAGCAAGACTTGATCCTGGGAAAGCATATATTGAAGGTGTAGAATTTGAAACACTTATTTCAACTGATGTTGTATTAGATAGGGCAAGGGAAACAGCACAAGTAAATAACTTTGATCGTTTAATGCAGTATGGTAATTATGTTATAGTTAAAGATTTAAAAGGTTTATTTAATATAACAACTCATGCCACAGTTGATTTACATGATACTGCTCATGCAAGTTTAACCTTGACCAATCCTACCACTTACGCAAGTACTAAGGTCGGAACAGCTAAAGTAAGAAATCTTCTTCATAGGTCTGGTGATACTACAAGCATGTTGAGTGATATGTATTTGTATGATGTTACGATAACAAGTACGACTAAAACATTTGCAGATGTCGAATCTGTTATTATTCCAGAAGATCCGTTGTCAGGTACAGTTGCACTTAATGCTAAAGCAAATATTGATAACCTTAGTAAAGTCGGTGGTGGTGCAAGTGGTGATGCAAAACTTTTAGAAACACAAAATAATAGTTTAATATTTAAACTTTCTCAAGATGTGGTAAATACCATTCGAGATGAAAATAGTGTTTGTGACACAAGTTATGATATCAAAAGAGTTTTTACAAATGTTTCGTTTTCATCAGGTGCTGCTACTCTTACAAGTGGTGGAACAACTGAAACATTTAAAGGTGATAACACAGATACAAGTGATTCAAATAAAAGTAAATTTTATCTTGCCACTTGTACCGTTGCCGGAGGATCATACTCCGTTGGTGACATTATTTCTTTTAATGGTTCAGGACAGTCAATAGTGGTGAATGGTCCTTCTAATACCACAGTAACATTGAATGATGGTACTTCTAATTCTTTCTCGGCAGATATTATTGCAGAAATGAATATTGATAGTAAATTTGAAAAAACAAAAACTCTTTCAAAGAATGAAACTTTAACCATCAATTCACCAAACACTACTGTATTATCTTCTGACTCATTGAATAAATCAGATATTTATTCTTTAAACGCAGTATATGGTTCTGCAAATACAAGTACTAATCCTGTACTTCCTACATTAACAGTTGGTAGTACTTCCGACGATTTAGCAGTTGGTGAAATAATTACTGGTGTAACATCAGGTGCTACTGGTAAAGTTATTGCTGGTACGGCTGGAACTACTAGTGTCACTTATATTCCTGTCACAGGAACTTTTGTTGCAGAAAATGTTACAGGGGCAACTTCAGGGTTTACTAAAGTTGTATCTGCTGTTATTGTTGGTGATACTAATATGACTTCAAAATATGAATTAGATACTGGTCAACGTGATAATTTTTACGATCACGGTTCTATTAAATTGAAGTCTGGACAATCAGCACCTGGTGGTAGAATTACTGCTGTCTTTGATTTCTTTGTGCATACTGGTGTTGGTTATCTTTCAGTTGATTCCTATACTTCAGCAGTTGGTTTTGATAATGTACCAAGTTATACTAGTCCCACAACTGGTGAAGGAGTTGAATTAAGAGATTGTATAGATTACAGACCTCGAAGAACTGATGGTGCAGCCACCATTGCTAACATCGAACTACCTGTACCAAATTCAAATTGGCAAGCAGATTATAGTTATTATCTTCCAAGAGTAGATACAGTTTATTTAAGTAGAGAAAAGAAATTTGGTTCTAATACTGGTGTTTCTTCTTTGAGGAGTATGCAACCATCAAGACTTGATGGGACAATGGATTTATTTAAACTTGAAATTCCTGCATATACTTTTAAACCATCGGATATCACATCAAAGTATATTGAGAATAAAAATTATACAATGCGTGATATTGGTAAGTTGGAAAAACGTATTAATAATTTAGAATACTATACTTCATTATCATTATTGGAAACAGATACAGAAAAATTAGTTATTAAAGATGCTAATGGTTTAGACAGATTTAAAAATGGAATTTTAGTTGATGGATTTAGTGGGCATAGTATTGGCAATGTTTTAAGTCCTGATTATAAATGTGCAATTGATTTTGATGAAAAAATTTTACGGCCGACTTTTAATTCAAATATGACTGATGTTGTGTTTGATTCTTCTGCTTCTACTGGTGTACAAAAAACTGGTGACTGTATTACACTACCATATAGTACGGAAGTTTTGATTAACCAGACTGTTGCAAGTAAAGCAGTCAATGTAAATCCATATGCAATATTAGCATGGATTGGTGTAGTTGACTTAAACCCACCAAATGATAACTGGATTGACACTACAACGGCACCAGAGGTTATTGTAAATTTACAAGGTGAAAATGATGCCTGGGAGAGTCTAGTAGGATTAGCATTCGGTACGCAGTTTAATGATTGGGAAACAATCGTCACGGGTAGAGAGACGGTATTGGCACAAGAAGAAATAGGACGTAGAGGACGTAGGCGAATAGAAATACTTGGCCGTCAAACAGTTGAACGTGAAATAACACAAACCCGTCAAGGTATTCGTAATGAAATTACTGGTGTTGATACAGTAAGGAATAGTATTGGTGATAGAGTTGTTGATGTTTCTGTTATACCATTTATTCGTTCAAGAGATATTATTATTAATGTAACAGGTATGAAACCAAATACATTAGTGTATGCTTTCTTTGATGGTGAATCTGTTTCAGCACATTGTACACCTTCTGGGGGTTCTTTGGCAGATGCAATTTACACAGATGATTCCGGATCTATCAGTAATTTAACTTTCAATATTCCCAATAGTGATACTTTACGATTTAGAACAGGTGAACGACAATTCTTATTATGTGATAATACTGCTGGTGATTTAGTTGCTGCATCGACATATGCAGAGGTAGTTTATCAGGCACAAGGGTTATTGCAGACTAGAGAAAATGTTGTTGTATCTTCAAGAGTTCCAAGAGTACAACAGTTCGCAATGGGTAGTGCAACAGAATTTAGAACAACAACAGAAATATTTGAAAGAACAGCAACGATTGGATTTATTGATCCTCTGGCACAAACATTTTTGGTTGATCCTGTTTTGTATCCTGATGGTGTATTTATTTCTGCTGTTGATTTATATTTTAAATCAAAAGACACAGATGGTTTACCAGTAACATTACAGATTAGAGATACCTTGAATGGTTATCCTGCAAAAACAATTTTACCATTTTCTGATGTTGCAAAATTTCCTGCTGATATTACTGTTAGTGAAGATGCCTCAGAAGCTACTACTTTTACATTTCCATCATTAGTTTATATGGCACCGGGTGAATATTCTATTGTTGTGTTAAGTAATAGTTTGAAGTATGAAGCATGGATAGCAGAGATGGGTGAAAATATTATTGGAACAACTAGAAAAGTTTCTGAGCAACCTTATGCTGGTGTATTTTTTAAATCACAAAACGCATCAACATGGACACCAGATCAAAATCAAGATTTGACATTTAGAATACATAAAGCAAATTTTACTATTGGTGCAACTGCCAATGCTATTTTTAAAGATGGAACATCTGCGGCAGAGTACAAAGCAGATATTATTCATCTTACTCCTGCAGAGGTTAGATTAAATAAAACAAACATATCATGGGGTGTGAAACTAACGGGTAATTCAAGTGGTACTTTGGACACAGCATATCAATCTGTCATACAGAATACTAATTTTATTCTTGATGCACAAAAGAAGATTACCACTTCTGCTGGTAGTTATGATTCAAGAGCACAATTTTCTTCAGCGAGTACACACATTAGTCCTGTTATTGATAGTAACAGAAATGGTGTTATTACTATTGAAAATGTTGTTAATGATTTAGCTACCGATGAAACAAATAGTGCTGGTGGTAATGCAACAGCAAGATATATTTCAAGACGGGTAAATTTAAAAGACGGATTTGATGCAGGAGACCTTCGAGTACATTTAACAGCAAATAGACAAGCAGGTACTTCTATAAAAGTTTATTATAAAGTACTATCACAATTTGATACTGAAATATTTGACAATAGACCATGGGTATTAATGAGTGAAGGATCAGCTGATACAAACACTATTTCTAAATCAGAGGATTCAACAGAATACATAGAACTTGAGTTTGACCCTAGTACTGCTACTACTTCATACACTACTAGTAGTGTTGCATATCCAACTTTTAAAACCTTTGCTATTAAGATTGTAATGAATTCTAGTAGTACTACTAAAGTTCCATTAATAAAAGATTTAAGAGTTATTGCATTGGCGTCATAATATGAAAACAGTAGAAATAAAAGAAACAAAATATGTTCGTGATTTAGATTCTAAGGCTATTCTTAATACAAATATCAATGCCTTGGAACAATATAAGATGGAGAAAAAAAGATTAGAAGATGAAAAAAACGATATAAATAATATGAAGAAAGATATTGCCGAACTTAAAGAAATGATTGCACAACTATTAGGAAAACAAAATGGCTAAAATCGTACAAAGACGAAGAGGTACTACAGCACAACATTCTTCATTCACGGGGGATATTGGAGAAATAACGGTTGATCTTACTGATAAAACATTGCGGGTACATGATGGCAGCACAGTTACAGGAGTACCACTTGCAAAAGCAGATATGACTAATGTTGCTAATAAAGTTGGTGTTACACAACTTGCACTTAGTGATGGAACGAACGGACAGGTATTAATGACTAATGGTTCTGGTACTCTTTCCTTTACTAGTCAACCTGTAATTCCATCTCTAGCAATGGGTGGTGATTTAACGGGTACTGTTAGTAATGCACAGTTAGCTGCAAATGTTGTAACTGGAACAGAGTTAGCAAATAATGCTGTAGCGACAACACACATAACGGATGCAAATGTTACTCTAGCAAAATTAGCAACCAATTCAGTTGGTACTACACAATTAGTTGCAACGTCTGTTACTGAAGCAAAATTGGGTGCGGCAGCAGTAACAGAAGCAAAGTTAGCAACCAATTCAGTATCTACTGTAAAGATTGTTGATTTAAATGTAACAACAGCAAAGATAGCTGCCAATGCAATTGATGGAACTAAGATAGCTATGGGTAGTGATGCACAAGGTGATCTCCTGTATTATAATGGTACTGATTATGTTCGACTTGCTGCAGGATCATCAGGACAAGTTTTACAATCAGGAGGTGCAGGTGCAAATCCAAGTTGGGCAGTCTTGGCAACAACTCCATATGATATATCTTTTATTGCAGGTTATGATAGTGCTACTGTACAAGATGATCTTGTAGTACAAACATATGGTGAAATGGTTCTTGCAAGAACTGGAACAATTGAGGGAGAGGTTGGATATATAGATACTGCGTCTGCTAATCAAGCAGTAATAGTTGATGTACTAAAAAACAATACATCAATTTATTCAACTAAACCACAGTATGCGCATACTGCAAATGTTATGACTGCTGGTACTCGTTCAGTAACAACATTTGCATCTGGTGATAGATTAACTTTTAAAGTCACACAGATTGGTACAGGAACGGTTGGCAAAGGTGTAAGATTCATGTTAAAATGTAAGGCATAAAATATGGCATTTGTTAATAGTCAAAGACACACAGGAGTTGTAGGATTAATAGAACCTGCAACCATTGGTGGAACTGAAACTTCTTATGGTGCTTTTAAAATTCATACTTTTCTTTCTTCAGGAACTTTTGAATATCGTGGAAGTGGTGATATACAAGTAGATTTTTTAGCTGTTGGTGGTGGAGGTGGAGGTGGAAGTCAAGGTGCTGGTGGTGCAGGTGGTTTTGTCGAAACAACAAGTTTTACAATACAACCCGGAATTTGTAATGTTGTAGTTGGTGCTGGTGGAGCAGGGAATACGTCTGGTTCAAACGCAACTTCACCTGGTGGTAGTTCTATTACAGGTTTAAATGATATTTCTATTGGTTCGGGAGCAACAACTGCTATAGGTGGAGGACATATTCATACTACACCTGCAGGACTATCAAGAGGTGAAGGTGGTTCTGGTTCTGGTGGTGGACATTCTGGAAGTGGTTCTGCTGGTGGACCTGGCACAACGGGACAAGGAAACAATGGTGGTTCTGGTGCTAGTTGTGGTGCTGTCTCTGGAGGAGGAGGTGGAGGTGGTGCTGGTCAAGTTGGTGGTAATGCACCTGGGTTTGGTGGTTGTGGTAGTTGTGGAGGTTGTACTGGAGGTGGTTCGGGTGCTGGCGGTGATGGTTTATCAAGTACGTTTAGAGCAAATACTGCTGTCTTTTATGCAGGAGGTGGTGGAGGTGGCGGTGGTAATGTAAGTGGTAATGGTGGAGAATCTCCTGGAGGAAATGGTGGAGGTGGTGATCCTCACTCAACTGTTGCGGGTGCTTCTGGGGAAGAAAATACTGGTGGTGGTGGTCATGGTTCAGGAAGTGGTTCCTCAGTTGGTAATGGTGGAAAGGGAATAGTTATTATTCGCGCACCATTAAATTTATAGGAGTAAATAATGGCACATTTTGCAAAAGTTGTAAATGATAAAGTTGTTGAGGTTATTGTAGCCAGTCAAGAATTTATAGATAAATATGATGATGGTTTAAATGATGGTGGTGAGTGGATTCAAACTTCTTTTAATTCAAAAGGTGGAAAACATTTTGATGGTAAAACTGGATTGGAAGATAGTAAACCACATTTAAGATATAATTATGCAGGAATTGGTTTTTCATACAATAGAGAAAAAGATGCTTTTATTCCTCCAAAACCATATGAAAGTTTTGTATTAAATGAAACTACTATGAGATGGGAACCCCCTATTCCATATCCACAAGGTTTGGTTGGAGGCCCACAAAGATTTGCTTGGGTTGAAGAACATTATCAGGAGCATGGCACATGGTTTGATAGACATGAGGAACCTAATTCATTATCATATCATAATCCAAATTCAAAATACTATGACCCAAGTATACCAAAATATGAGGATCCGGATTATCCATTTAATGATATAATGACGGAATGGTAATGGAAACACAGGCAGAACGTGAAAAGAAAATGACATGGCAAGAGATTCGTGATGAATCTATAGGTAGAATAAAAGAAACTTATGATGCCGTTACAAGTGGTTATATAGAAAAAGAAATACAAGAAGAAAGATATGAAATTTGTGAAGGTTGCACAGAGTTTATAAAACTTTTAAGATTATGTAATGTATGTAAATGTTATATGCCAGTAAAAACATTATATAATAAATCTAAATGTCCTAAGGGTTATTGGAACAAATAAAAATATGATAGGAAAACAAAATGGCTAAACTAGTTCAAAGACGAAGAGGTACTACAGCACAACATTCTGCGTTCACTGGGGCTATCGGGGAAATAACGCATAATACCACTAAACATACGCTGGTCATACATGATGGCACAACAGCAGGTGGACATGAACTTGCAAGAAAAGATTTAAGTAATGTTAGTTTAGTAAATTTAATAAGTGTTACTGAATTAAAAACATCGGATGGTTCTGACGGACAGGTATTAACTACGGATGGTTCTGGTAATGTTACATTCCGTACAGTTAATGTTGCAGGAACAGCAGTTGGTGGAGATTTAACGGGTACTGTATCAAACGCACAGATTGCTGCTAACAAAGTTGGTATTGCAGAGTTAGATGTTGCTGATGGAACAAACGGACAATTTCTTATCACGAATGGTTCAGGTACATTGTCTTTTGCAAGTGCTGGTGCAATTACTTTGGGTGGAGATTTATCTGGTACTACAACCAATGCACAATTAGCTGCAGGTGTTGTGACTGCTACTGAATTAGCAACCAATGCAGTAACGACAGTAAAAATTACAGACGCAAATGTAACAGCAGCGAAACTAGCAACCAATGCAGTAACGACAATAAAAATTACAGACGCAAATGTAACGACAGCAAAGATTGCTGATAATGCAATTACGGATTCTAAAATGGCTGATGATGCAATTGGTCTTGCAGAATTAAGTGCAACAGGAACTGCATCGACATCATCTTTTTTAAGAGGCGATAACGCGTGGAGTACAGATGGTTCTGGTTTACTAAATTTACCATATGATATTGCTTTTAATGCTGGATTTGATGCAGATATGGTAAAAGAAGATATTGCTGTTGCAACGTATGGTGAATTAGTTATGGCACGAGCAGGAACATTTCTTGGTGAAAGTGGTTATATAGATACTGCAGCAACAGGTGCAACTGCCATTGTAGATGTATTAAAAAATGGAACAACTATTTATTCTACGAAACCAACATTTGCCATTGCTTCAGCAACAGCAGCTGCAGGTGTTCTTTCAGTAACATCATTTGCTGCTGGTGATAGAATCACTTTTAAAGTAACACAAAAAGGTTCAACAGAACCTGGTGAAGGATTACGTTTCACATTAAAATGTAAAGCATAGGGAGAAAATATATTATGCCTTTTTTATATGCACCCCATCAAATAGGAAGAAGAAAAGCACCATTTAAATGTGAGGGTGGTACAGAGACAACTGTTGGTAATACTAAAGTACATACTTTTTTGAGTACTGGAACTTTTACAGTTGTTAGTGGTACTGGACAGATTGATTGTTTAGTTGTTGCTGGTGGAGGTGGTAATCCTAATGTTAATTATAATTATGGTGCTGGTGCTGGTGGTATGGTTGTACAAAATGGTGTTACTGTAGCTAAAGGTGCTTTTACTGTAACAATTGGTGCTGGTGGTAACGCACATCCAGACGGTAGTGGTACTAATTCTAGTATAGTTGATTCAAGTAGTAATTCTATAACTACCAATGCTGTTGGTGGTGGAGGAGGAAACGCACAAAGTGCCGCATCTCATAGTGGTGGTTCTGGTGCTGGAGGTTTAGACGGTACTGTTGGTGAAGGTACTGCGGGACAAGGAAATGATGGTGGCAATGGAGCACGTTCAAACGAAGGAGCAGCATTAGGTGGAGGTGGTGGTGCAGGTGCAGTCGGTGGTGCTGCTAGTCCTCCTCCAAGAAGAAATCCTGGTGTCCCGGCAGGTGGTGCTGGTGGTGTTGGATTAGAAAATAATTATCGAACTGGAACAAATATTTTTTATGCAGGGGGTGGTGCTGGTAATGCAAGTTCGGAAGGACAGTTCTATGCTTATGATCCTCCTGCATTGGGTGGTGGTGGTTCTGGTGCTGGAGCAGCAGGTGCTGGTGGAGCTAATTTAGGTGGAGGTGGTGCAGGTGGTAATGGAGGAAGTGGAATAGTGGTGATAAGGTACAATCCCGATCAGTAACATAAAATAAAAAATTATGAATTCTACATTATGTGATGAAAATAAAATATTTCCATTTTTAATTATTGATGATTTTTATGACAGTCAAGAAGAAAAACAAATTTGGACTGAATTAGAATTATTACATCCATTGTTAAAAGATGAAGATGGTAAAACTGGAAACATAGCAGTTGATCTTGATGGAAACAAAAAAGGTGAAGCTTCAAGATTATATCTTGATGTTTTTTATAAAGATAACAGAGAACAATCAAGTATTTTAAATCTTTATAAAAAAATAATATCTGAGGATGTTATAAATTTATATAGTCCTATTCCATCTTGGGTTACGTTCAAAGCAAGTAACAATGATACGTCACAAATTAGTTATTATGAAAACAAAGGATATTATGGTGAACATTTTGATTTGTATATGCA
>Ga0114932_10002084_pt1 | contig 21603 bp, 12 predicted proteins | sample 2SBtaG_2_FD_87286 | JGI IMG/M metagenome (GOLD analysis project Ga0114932, IMG submission 87286) | Deep subsurface microbial communities from Kolumbo volcano to uncover new lineages of life (NeLLi) - 2SBTROV12_ACTIVE470 metaG | ecosystem: Environmental > Aquatic > Marine > Volcanic ... | reverse complement strand
GGCGCAGCCCATTCCGGCGGCAAAAAGTAACCTGGATGTGAATATCTCGGAAAAATTATAGACCTCTCTTTTGCCAACTGTTTATGAAGCTTAAATCTAACTGATGCAGTAGCTCCCATTTCTATAGCAGTGATACAACATTCGGAATCACCTTGGGCAAAATGTCCATCCCCAACTGAATAAAGCGCTCCATCAACGTTCACGGGAATAAATAGCTTAGAAAGCTTAGTAAGTTGTTTAGCATCTACATTGCCGCAGTTTTCTCTGGGCGGCAATGTACGCAAACCTTCTTCAGAGATGTACCCCCCTGGTACAGCATCTTGAGGATCAGGAAGATGTGCTATTCCGCCTCTCTTTACAAGGTCAGACTCTCGAGCGCTCCATTTTTCCATTTGATCATGAGACGGTGCGATACCAGCTGTTCCCATAAATGAGCCATTGAATATCTTTACTCCCGGCAGTGATTCAGTTGTTGCCCATTCGTTTTCGATTGTCCAATGAACAAGATATGGTTCCAGAAAATAATCTCTCAGGAATCCAGAACCTGGACGGAACCTCGTCCACCCATAAGGTTGTGGAACAATGTCTAAATACTCAATTTCCAAGAGATCTCCTGGTTCAGCTCCATTTATGTAAACTGGCCCAGTGAGAGGATGTGCGACCTTAGCATCTAGCCCAGCTAGATCGTTGGGTCCCATATGGGGATTGATCTGGCCATCAGCAGCATCCCTAGTCTCAAGAACGACTTCTTCATCAACCTCTACTTCAAGTATAGGTTCAATATCTGGATGCCACCGATTATGCCCTGTACCCGGTTCATCTTTCAGTCGTTTTGACCTATCAATATGAACGCTCTTCATTTTTCCCTCACAATAGTTTCAAGGTGCCAATGCCTATAACTCTTAATAAAATTGATTCATCCCCAGATTACATAGACCAGTCATCTGGTAGGTCCGGCGTTTTCATAGGTTTGATCATTATCTCAACCAGAGCGGCTTGACCTTTTTCAGTTGCCTGTATAGCTCGTTTGTATGCTGGAATTATCTCATCGGGGGCTTCAATTCTCTCCGAATATGCCCCTAAACCCCTAGCAACTTCACTAAAGTTACCACCCAGTTGAGCTATTTCAGGTGGGGTCCCAGATGGCTGATTCATACCCATCATACCGCCGCCAATACCTTGATTATTGATTACTATACTTAATATTGGCAGTCCCATTCGGACCGATGTTTCTATATCCATACCAACCATCCCGAAGGACGCATCGCCCAACAAATGAACCACCAGTTTGTCAGGTCGACCCAATTTTGCCCCTATAGCAGCCCCCAATGACCATCCCATCGGAGCCATTCCACCCATAGCTACAAAACTTCTAGGATCCGAGGAAACCCAGAAAGGAGTCATATACCCACGACTTCCCCCAGCGTCATGGATAGCTATAGTATTATCAGGATCAACGGTTCTCATTAAGTCATAAATGACTCGATATCCATTTGTAGGAGTAGAAGCGTCAGTGAACACCGGCATCCATTCTGATAGCCATTTATCCTTAGCTTGCTTTATTTCTCCAGATATTTCCGGTTTGATACCGCGCTCCTCATTCCCTATCCTATCTTTTACCGCGTCAATCAGGTCCCTTAACGCTAACTTGGCGTCAGCTAGAATCGGAACGTCGGCCTGATATATTTTATTTATATCTGATTCGTCCGCATTGATATGGATTAGTTTCACATGTTCTGGAATTGGCCTACCATCAGTCCCGTTGGGTAAACGAAATGAATTTCCAACAGCTAGGACTACATCCGCTTTACGATTAACATGTAGAGCAGGTCCGGATGCATATCTACTGCGGGGATATACTCCACCACCCACAGAAAGCGGATGATTTTCTGGGAAAACACTCTTTCCCAAAAGAGTCGTGGCCACCGGCATAGACAGCAACTCAGCCAGTTCTCGCACCTCATCGGAAGCCCCTGCCCAAAGAGCACCACCCCCAGCGTTAAGTATGGGATATTGGGCGTTAACCAACAAATCCGCAGCCCTCTCTATACTTTGCACATCTGGGGATGATCTTGTACCAACTCCTACTGGTTTATATTGCAAATTCTCATCGGGCGCCTCTGCATTCATAACATCTTGAGGCATTTCGATAACCACAGGACCTGGTGACCCCGAGCGAAGTGCGGTAAAAGCACGCCGCATTATTCCTGGTATCTCGTCAGTACGAGTGAAGGTGCCCTTCCACTTAACTACGGTATCAAAAATACTGGATGATATTTCTTGTTGGTATTCCTTACCGAGATTTCTCAACGGATGTTGCCCCATTAGAAGGAGTACAGGAACATTATCTGCATAGCAGCTGGCTATGGCCGTTAAAGTATTCGTTGCACCCGGGCCCACACCGGCCATGGCTACTCCAATTTCGCCTGTTGCTCGAGCGTAACCATCTGCAACTTCAACTCCGAGACGTTCGTGTCTCGTAGCAAATGCCCTAATACTGGAAGACTCCCTTAGCCCAGGCCATAATGGAGCCAACCCCCCGCCCGAAAACCCAGTTATATACCGAATTCCTTCTTGCTCCAAAGCTCTGATTACCGCATCGCCACCGCGCATAATAAACTCCTTACGTTATGTTAACTACATAGGGTACGTAACGATATATGGGTTTCTGAACGGATTCTATGCCTTGGGATACCCATGGTCAACGGCGATAATTCGAATCATAGTACACGCCAATGCGTTTTTTAAGTTTTGGGTATCCCATCTTGACCGAGCTAGACAGCGAGAGTTATCATCCGTTGGCTACCCCGTACATGAAGAAACTAGATATCAGGAGTACTCTCAAATGGCTATATGGACGGAAAGTCAACTCGCTTCAATCGATAAAATGCTGAATCCAAAATCAGTTGCTATAGTAGGAGCTACTCCTCGTATGCAATACGGTGGGCGAATGCTAAACGCTATGCTGAAAGCCAAGGACGAGATAAAGATATATCCGGTAAACCCAAGATACGAAGAAATAATGGATACCAAGGCTTATCCTAGCGTCAGTGATCTCCCAGAAAGCCCTGATCTAGTCGGGATAGTAGTCCCGTACAACCATGTATTGGACGTATTAAAAGAGAGTAGAGACATAGGAGCTAAATCCGCAATCGTAATATCTGCTGGTTTCTCAGAGCGTGGCGATGATGCCAGACACGATCTTCAAGGAGAACTGGGAGCATTCGCACAAGAATCCGGAATAAGAATATGTGGACCCAACTGTTTAGGATTGGCTAACGTCAGGGACAATATATGGGCAACGGCCTCTTCTCGAGGGGCAGATGGACTCACGGGGCCCATCGGATTAGTTTGCCAAAGTGGAGCGTCAGCTTTTGGTCCATTTTTAACTCGAGCCGTTGAAGAAGGTATCGGATTAAGCCACATAATATCTACTGGGAACGAGGCTGATTTGGATTTCTGTGATTTCGCACGGTATCTACTTGATGACGACGGCGTCAGAGTTATCGCAGGTTTCATAGAAGGATTCAAGGATGGTAGAAAGTTTACTGAACTGGCCAAGCTAGCTGCTGAACGCGGAAAACCAATAGTATTAATTAAGATTGGACGATCCGATCTGGGCACCAGGGCCGCCAAGTCTCATACCGCAGCCCTTACAGGAGAGGATGCCGTATATGACGAAATATTTGCCCAATACGGTGTTACCAGAGTTCAGGATTACGACGAACTATTAGAAGTATCACAATTGTTAGCCCAGTTGCCAAAACCACAAAAGAGCGGGATATCTGTAGTTTCACATTCAGGCGGGATTAGCTCCTTGACAGCAGACATGTGTGGCCAAGCTGGTCTTGATCTACCGGTTCTGACACAAAAAGCAGAGGACGGTATAAACGATATACTAAAAGGCTTCGGATGGGCTGCCAATCCATCTGACGTTACGGGATTCGCTAACAGTGACTCATTCCCAGACATAATGGGACATATGATCAATGAACCTGAAGTAGGAAACCTAGTAGTAGCGAGTGCAGGCGGAGATGCTCAAGCAGAACAAGTAATAGCGCTTCGAGACGCTAGTAATAAAGGAATTGCATTTCTATGGACCGGTACGAGAGGAGCAACAGATGGTCTTAATAAACTAAAGGCTGCCAATATTCCAGTATTTTACGTGCCTGACAAACTAGCCCTAGGATTAAGAACACTTGTGGGCTATCACGCATGGCGAGACACGAGACTTGCAGATGGATTCGGTGAAGCCAGCGATATGAATAAACATCAAAGTGATAAATTAGAAGAGTTCAAGTCTCTGAGTAGATCCACTTTCACCGAATTCGAGAGTAAGCAACTTATATCCGCTTGGGGGGTCCCCACAACAAATGAATCAATCGCAACCACGGCAGATGAAGCTGCCCAGATTGCCGCAAATATAGGCTTTCCTGTTGCTATCAAAATTGACTCTCCAGATATACTTCATAAAACAGAAGCAGGCGGGCTAAAACTTGGTATAAATACCGAAGAAGAAGCGCGAACAGCATTCAACGAAGTCGTAGGTAACGCGAGCCAGTATAATCCTAATGCAAAAATAAACGGCACACTGATACAGGAAATGGTTCAGGGGGGCACAGAATTCATAGTTGGCGTCTCTTACGACGCTCAACTTGGCCCTATTATTCTCTTCGGCACAGGCGGGGTAATGGTGGAAGTGTACAATGACGTCGCCCTAAGACAGTGCCCTATCACTCCTTCAGAGGCCCGAGACATGATCAAGCAGGTACGGGGGTCCCGGTTGCTCGAAGGCTTCAGAGGGTCGCCAAAAGGTGATATAGACGCTTTAGTCTCAACTCTTGTTAACATTTCGAATCTAGCGGTTCACCTTGATGGTAACTTATCTGAATTAGATATAAATCCTCTGATGGTTTTAAACGAAGGGAACGGGGTTAAAGCAGCGGACGCACTAGTCGCATTCTAGTGTTCAGATCGAGACCGGCACAGTGTGCAGAGGCAAGCGCATATCAATAAGCTTTGTTGAGTGCTTCTTTAAACATATCCCTAATAGCTATTGGTGTATGAGACACCCTAGGAACGCCCGAAGATGGCTCCTGATTACATTCAATCAACAACAAGATAGGCCCAGCAACGTTTTGGTATTCGTATAATGCATGGTCGAGTTCTTGGATAGTGCTGATTCTTTCGGACACGGTATAAGTGCCCGCTCGTGCTATCTCTGATATATCTATATCTGCACTGATTGACGGTTGACCTCCCGTAGATTCATAGCACTGGTTGTCTAAGATAATATGTATCAAATTACTAGGGCTACTTACTCCAATCAGAGGAATAGTTCCTAAACTCATCAGGGAACTGCCATCACCTTCCAAGATAAATACTTTCTTCAGTGGGTTTTGCAGACATAATCCCAAACCGAGCGAGGAGGCAAGCCCCATTGACCCTAACATATAAAAATTTGCCGGCCTATCGGCATTAAAAAAAAGCTCACGGGATATCATACCTGTAGTACTTACAACCAAGTCTTGCCTATTTACAGATTCCATCACTTTGATGATAGCATCAGCCCTATTTATCATTGGACTATACCGCCCCTCATTATCAAAGCACCTGGAATAGACTCTATTTCCATTTGTGCGAGCAACTCGTCAAGAGCGCCAGAGAGATTGTCTTTATCCGGTATCCTGTACGGCATATCAAGTAAATCAAAAAACTCCGGTGTTTTCTTACCCATAATTTCATGTTCCGGAGCATCGTCTGAATAACCTCTCCAGCCTACTATAATCAATGCAGGTATCTTGTACATCAAATTAAAGGATGTAAGTGGATTAACGATATTGCCTATCCCAGAATTCTGCATTATCACGGCCCCTATTTCATTATTGAAGTAGGCAGCGCTGACTATTCCGAGTGCCACATCCTCTCTCACTGCACTTACGTAATTTATATCAGGATCATCCAACATATCTTGAAATATATTAGTAAATGTCGAATCAGGAACCCCCGAACAAAACGTTATCCGACGTGACTTGAGTATTTCCAAGAATTGAAAGCTATTCATATCTGTAACGAACCAACTTACCGAGGATTCTTCCCTCCTTTTTTAACACGTTAACGCTAATATTGTACTGGATATCAAAATCATCCTCTTACGAAGTTGTATATAGTATAATGCCAGCACCTTTCATCTTAAGATACGGTATTTACCTTCAATACTAGTCTCCTATCTAGGTCTACGTATAATGGGATATGAGCAAGTATTGCACAATATCATGTAGCACTATTTCGCTTTAGTCTAGGAGCAGATCAGTGGCAAATCTATTAACTATAGAGGATCTAGCTAGCACAAATGAAGTTAAACTGACTCTCGACTGTGGTCCGGGCAGATCCCAATCATTTACTACAAACTTCCAGATACCTTTTGAAGAAACAGACAGAGACGAAATACACTGGTATTTTAGTAAATACCTATCCGATGCTGCAGGTGATTCATCGCAACGGGCCGAAGCAATCGAAGTTGGACTACGCAATCTCGGAAGACTTTTATTCGAAAAATTACTGCAATCTACTCCTGATGGTACGTCTCTATACGAGATAGCTATCGAAGATGGTCTAGAAAATTGTCGAATGATCGTCTCATCAGATAGGCCGCAATTCCTGTCCATACCATGGGAGCTGATTAATGAACCTGTACAAGGTTACCTGATCAGCAAAATGACATCAATTGTAAGAAAACCCATTAATTACACAGAAATATCTTCTGAACGTGGTATACCGAATGATCAACTCAACGTATTAATGATAGCTCCAAGACCCCAGTTAGGAGAATTTAGTCTATCAGGTGGTCTAACGGCCGAAACTGCCCAGTCACTCGAAGCTCTACCTGTACAAGCAGAGCTGGAGTATTTGTATCCTCCTACTTATGAAAATTTAAAAAGCACGTTAACGAATAAACCTAACTACTACCATGTATTGCACATTGATGGTTTGATGGCGAGTTCAAACAATGACTCAGTAGCGTTTGAACAAGTTGACGGAACTAAAGACATTGTAGATATACAGGAACTAGCCGACTGTATCAATACAGCAGGTATTCCAACATTAATAACCAACAATGGGCCAGTGTGCCGAGAAAACTCTTGGTCCAGTCCATCGACTATAGCACTGAAATTATCCGCTACTGGCATTCCTAATATCATATCTCTGCCATATCTGATACAGAGTCCGTCTGGAGAGAGGTTCCTAAGAAAATTCTACGCATCTTTGTCAGAAGGGATTGAAGTGTCACAGTGCGCAGCCGTGTCACGCGGATTATTGATGGACGAACCAAATCGAATCACATCTAATGGGAAACACATATTTTGGGACTGGATAACTCCCGCAATATACGAGAGCAATATATACAAACCTACTACTATAACTATAGAGGAACCAGATCCGTTAGGACCTCCTGTATTACAGCCACAGCAAGCTATAGAGCAAGACTTACAATTACCAGCTGCAGGCCAATATGGATTGATAGGCAGACAGCTAGAAACGTGTCTTATGGAAAGGCTAATAGCCCGAAACAAAATAATCCTGTTAGCTGGAAATACGGGTAGAGGAAAGACAGAATTCGCACTCAACTTAGGGAGATGGTTCCAAAAAGTTGGTCGCCCACAGAGACCAGGCGGAGTTTTCTACACCACATTTGAAACTTCTCATCCCAGTGGCTTAGAACGAGTGATTCATGAAATAGGGACAAGCATTGCTGACCTAGCTTTCGCAGATATGACTATTGCACAACAGCGAGACTGGGTTACCGAATATTTCCAAAGGACTCCATCATTGTTGATATGGGATAACGTCGAAAACATATCAGGATTTCCTGAAGGATCCCCAGGCCTCTTGGAAGAACCTGAATCCGCGGAATTAAACGAATTCCTATCACAAATCACAAGTACCGGTTCTACAAGTGTTTTGCTAATCGGCAGAAGTCCTCAAGCACCGTGGTTGACAGTTGAGCATATTGTTGAACCATGGAGCGGGTTGAATGGTGTTGAGAGTGTAGAACTAGCAGGTCACATTATAGAGAAAAACAGCATAGATCCGAATAGAATCACTCCGGAGCTTTCAGACCTTTTAAGTAGCGTTGAAGGACACCCATTGGCGTTACAAATGGCTCTACCACTACTTAAAGACGTTCCTTTAACAGTATTGATAGCAGAACTGAAAAATACGGAAGAGAAGCTTTCTACAAGTTATGACGAAGAGGGTCGCGATAATTACTTTACAGCTGTAATGGAATACGCTTGGACGAAGATGTCCCATAGAAACAGAACACATTTACCTTTCCTAAGTCTATTCCAGCGTAGGGTAATGATGGATATTTTAAATCACATGACCCAAGAGCAAGCGTATAAGTCTGCTATGGGAGAACAACTCGGATGGGGCGCGTGTCGTACGCTACTGAGGACGGCACAATCTTCAGGGTTCCTTGATCCCGTCTCACCCAGCGTATATCAAATACACCCTTCCCTACCATGGTTTTACGGGAAAAAACTTTCTTTGCAACTCCAAGGTAATAACATCCGGAATATGGAACAGGAATTCGTCCGTGTCTACGCTGACACCGCCGACTATTTTATGGAATCCCTCTATGAAAATCAGGACTCCGGAGTCACAGCAATCTTGGCTGAAGAGGGTAATTTAACTCAAGCTCTTGGTTTAGCACTAGAGTCTAAACAATGGGACAATGCCCAGCTTTTGGTTCAACCACTAGCTCAGGTATATCACATGCAGAAGAGGTTTGCGGAACTACGGAGACTCAGAGGCCAAATTCTCGAGATAGTAGGACAAACATCCGAGGAAGCTATAGCCAAGAACGCTGTAGAACTCTGGTTATACCTCTTAGGCACCGAGGCAAGTGAAGCCGTTGACTTGCATGATCTGGAGTATGCTGAAGACTTAAATAATAAACTCCTACAATATTTAGAGTCCCAGCCCGAAGGTAACTCAGATCCTAGAACAGCCGCTGTATACCACCAGTTCGGTCAAGTCGCCAAACAGAGATGGCAATTGGACGAGGCTGTTGAATGGTTTGAAAAATCTTTAGCGATCGTCCAGGATGGCGACGACCCTTCAGCATCTTCCGATGATTTGTTTGCCCTCGGACAGGTCAAACAAAACCAAAGATATTATACCGAGGCAAAAGAACTCTACCAAAAAGCCCTAGATATACACCAAAGACTCCCTGATGAAGAATCAATGGTCAACGACTACAGGGCGCTCGGAACCGTATGTCAACTCAAATTTGAATATGAAGAAGCGGCCAACTGGTTAAACAGAGCAAGAGCGATTGTAGAAGAGCAACGGGATGAGGAAACAGCCATACTGATTTTTCACCAGATGGGAGTGGTCGCCCACGCCCAATACTTTTTCGACGACGCTATAAGCTGGTACCAACAAGCGTTACAACTCAGTGATAGATTGGGCAACCAGTATCAAATGGCCGTCGAGTTCCATCACCTAGGGCTTCTACATCAAACACGTGGTATTGTCTACCAAGAAGCTGAAGAATGGTATCTCACTGCGTTAGATCAATGGAACAAAATCGGAGATAGAAGATCAGCAGGGGATGAATGTCGCCAACTGGGAGTACTGTTCCACGAACAGGAAAAATATGAGGACGCAAATAAATGGTACAGAGAAGCTTGCGGGATATTTGAAGAGATCGCTGACGTACCTAGACTGGCTCGCACATATGGCCAACTAAGCATGATTTCAGAATCACAAGATAAGATTACTGATGCTCTGGAATGGGCCACTAGAACTTACGATCTCGCTGTTAACCACAACCTATCGGTGATCGTCCAAGTAAAATCACATCTAAACAGACTGAGAGATACGTACGGGCACGAGAACTTTAAGTCTTGGTGGTTAGGTTTTACCGGTACAGAAGCTCCGGAAGATCTGGATGTAGATACCAGCAGGATAATTTAGCATACCAATTTTCATATACCTAGGAGCATATATGGCCGTCACTAGACTAGAAATACACAAGCGACAGCCCTACGATAACAAACAGTCCTTCGGAAATACCGGCACATATGAACAAATCTTCGCCACGGCTTTTTTTAAGATTGATCCTAATACCGAAGATAACAGCCAAATCACAGATATAGAACTAGCCAACACAGATACAGATGGCCTAGTTTCGTTTTCCGCAGACGTTTGCATACTTAAACCGACAGATATAAAGAAAGGTAACAACACTTTATATGTCGACATACCCAATCGCGGAAGAGATCGCTCTCTTAATCTTCTTAATAGTTCCAACTCCGACCAGCTTAACAATCCTGGCAATGGATTTTTAATGAGACAAGGTTACACAATAGCATGGTGTGGCTGGCAACACGATGTTCCTAACAGTGACCAACTTCTGAAATTACAAAGCCCTACAGCCAATGTGTCAGGGAAAATTGCAATTAACATCCAGACAAACCGAATGAGCTACGTTGAGGAATTATCTGAGAGAGGGCACGAACCATACCCTACAACTAATACTTCAGACAATGAGGCAACTTTGACAGTGCGAGACCATGACGAGTCAGAGCCGTCCATAATTCCCCGAGAAGAATGGGGATTCGGGAAGATAGACGGCGTCAATGTCACACCAGACGACCACCATGTATATCTTAAACAGGGCTTTAATCCAGGAATGATTTACCAAGTCATCTATACTACGGCCAAAGCGCCCATATCGGGATTGGGCCTATTAGCAACCAGAGATTTTGTATCTTTCCTACGATACTCAGACTCATCGTCGGAAAACCCCTGCTCGAATTATTTAGAAAAATCGATTGGATTTGGGCAGTCTCAAAGTGGAAGATTCCTACGTACCCTCCTGTATCTTGGACTAAACTCGGATGAGAAAAACAGGATCATTTTCGACGGCATAATCGCTCACGTTGCAGGAGCTCGACGGGGAGAGTTCAATCAAAGATTTTCACAGCCATCGACAGCTGTGAAACACAGTAAAAGCAACTTATTCCCCTTTACTGATACTATAGCAACGCACCCATCAACGAGCGTATCCGATTGCCTCTTATCAAGACAAAGCGAGAAAGGTAATGTACCTAAGATATTTCTGATGAACTCCGCCTGTGAATACTGGTGGGCTCACGCATCCCTTACACACACAGATTTAACAGGCACTCTAGATGTGGAACCGTCAAGTAATGTCAGGATTTACAATTACTCAGGTACTCAACACGCTTCAGGGACGTTTCCCGCAACCGATCACGACGCAAATGGAGCACTCGGACAACAATTGTTTAACTGGATAGATTACAGACCCGCATTAAGAGCTTCACTATTGAATCTTCATATATGGCTCGAATCTGGTATCGAACCGCCCCCCAGTCAAATAGGACGAATATCCGATGATACTCTAGCTACGCTGGAATCAATAAGGGATATATTCGAACAGATACCGACAGTTAACTTTCCTAAACACTTAAAACGCATTTCGGATATGTCATTTAACAACACAGAGCAGCCTGCGGAAAATCTACCTAGCCACGTTGGAGATCCATACCCCGTTAGAGTCCCATCTGTAGATCACGACGGCAACGAAATCCCAGGGATAAGGCTACCGGATATCACTGTGCCCATAGGAACTCATACAGGATGGAATATTCGACATGACGATACAGGCGGCTCTGGGCAAGTCATGGGTACTACTGGGTCCACAATTCCTTTTGCCCTCACCAAATCACAGCGAGATGCTGCAGGAGACCCCAGAAAGTCTATCGAGGAGAGATACCCTACAATGGAAGACTATCTTTCTAAAGTCAGGATTTCGTGCGAAAAACTTATCAGCGATCGCTTTTTGATCACAGAGGATATAGAACCGATAGTAGACGGAGCTAGAAACCGGTTTGAAAGCTTGAGCAAAGGATCCTAACCTGGCCACTAACATACAGGGAGATATAACAATGAACATTGGAACGTCTATACCCCTCCCAGCTTACACTATAGATCCCGCGTTTATGGCCAAAAAAGCTGAAGACCTGGGATTTGAGTCAATCTGGTATGCGGAACACCCGGTACTACCTGTCCAAAGTGAAAGTCAGTTTCCTAACGGAGGGCCAATACCTGAATCTTACGCTCATTTTACTGATCCATATATCGCGCTATCTAGAGCTTCCGGTGTAACAAGTAAAATCAAACTGGGAACGGGTATAACCCTTGTTCCTGAAAGAAACCCACTGCTCCTAGCAAAGGAAATAGCCACTCTGGATCGTTTTAGTGGCGGGAGATTTCTTTTTGGAATAGGCGCAGGTTGGAATCGAGAAGAAACAGAACTAATGGGTGGTGATTTTGACCACAGATGGACCCAAGTAAGGGAATCCGTTGACGTTATGAAAGAGCTATGGACCAAGGACGAAGCAGAATTCCATGGCAAATACTACGACTTCCCGCCGGTAAAGTGTAACCCCAAACCACTTCAGTCTCCTCATCCCCCGATCATACTGGGAGGAGCATCCAGAAACGTGCTCCGTAGGATAGCAACATGGGCGGATGGATGGCTACCATTAAGGATATCTCCAGAAGAACTGGAAACATCTCGGAAACTATTGGATGCACTGGCAGGAGAAATGGGAAGAAACCCTTCTGATATCACTATCACCGCATACGGACAAAACCCAGATATAACCTTGATACGGTCTCTATTTGACGCCGGTGCGGATAGGGTAGTTATTCGGCCTGAACATGTTGATACGGAGTCAGAAATGGGCCAACAGCTTGAGAACATAGCAAACGAAGTAATGAGATAATACTCGGAAGCTTATTGTAAAACATAAAAGCAAAGTAAGAGGCTATTTATGGATCATATAACAGATTTTTTAAGCACGTACAGTTGCGATCTAACCTATGAACATTTAGACCCAGAGGTCGTTCATCACGTTAAGAGAACAATTATAGATACCATAGGTTGCGCTGTAGGCGGATATCTATCGGAGCCCGGAAAGATCGCTCGTCATATCGCAAACAACATAACAAGTACACTACCTTCCAGAATATTGGGTACCGAAAGTTACAGTTCGATCGACATGGCTGGATTCGCCAATGGTGTCATGGTTCGGTATCTTGACTGCAACGATTCATATTTTTCACCTGGAGGTGGTCATCCCAGCGATATGATACCAGCGGCGTTAGCGATGGGAGATCCATTTAACACAGATGGCCGGACGATCATTACCGCTACTGTTTTAGCTTACGAAGTGTTTTGTCGTATCTCAGATCAAGTCCCTGATTCACCATGGGATCAAGGAATATTTAGCGTTATAGGAGCGGCTTGTGCTGCCGGCAAAGTAATGGGATTAGACAAAAATTCAATGGCTAATGCTATATCACTAGCAGTAGTACCAAATGTTCCCTTAAGAGTTACTCGTATGGGGGAACTTTCCATGTGGAAGGGATGTGCATCAGCCAGTGCAACGAGATCAGGCCTGTTCGCAGCCCAATTAGCTAGCGAAGGCATGACAGGACCGTTCGAACCATTTGAGGGAAGAAAAGGCTTATGGGAATCTGCTCTGAACCGCACAATATCACTTGAAGAGTTTGGTGGTAGTAAACAACAGTTCCGAATCATGTCCAACACATTCAAATTTTATCCGTCACAAATACATACCCAGGCGCCCATCGGATTAGCTGCAGAATTGCATAAACAAATAGATGTATCAGATATTAAGTCAATCCATATCGATAGTTATCACGGAGCGGTAAGCAGTGCTTCCTCCGAACCTGAGAAGTGGGATCCGAAAACTCGTGAAACAGCTGATCATAGCATTCCATATTTGGTAGCAGTTGCTCTGCAGGATGGTATGGTAAGCCCAGCCAGCTTTACCCACGAAAGAATTCAAGATCCATCATTAAGAACGATAATCAATAAAATGACTATCGACGAAAACCCAGACTTTACAGCCAAATACCCTGCCGAATATAACTGCAAAATAGAAGTGGAAACCCTATCCGGAAAAACGTTCAGCGTACAGACCTCATTTCCAAAAGGCCATAAAAACAACCCGCTAAGTGATAGTGAAGTAAACGACAAGTTCAAGCGTTTAGCTATCCCAGCGATTACCGATGAACAATGTGACATCGCTCTAGAATTGTTATGGGACCTAGAAAATCTAGAAACCTTTGACGAAGTATTTGATGCTCTCGTAGTATAGTTATAAAGCTTTTGGGAGGATCATTATTCTTGGGAAGCATTAAGTGTGATGTTATACTACTCATCATAAATTGATGCTGGCAAGCGGGAAAAGGCCGAATATAGAGGACAGACCATTAATGGTAAAAAACCTTAACAACATCATTATTTGCGAAATTTGCGGAGCTCAAATGCTCGAGAATCACTGCAAAATTCGTTGCACTAATTGTGGCTACACTAGAGACTGTTCAGACCCATAGTAAGCCGAGCGGTCTTCACACCTCAATCTATCTTATCAACTAGTCCGACTACTATGTAAGGCAAGGAAGCTTTTGTCTCAGCAAACTAATGAGAATACGACTCCGCAGGATACCCAACCCGAAGAACCTGATACCCATAAAACCTGGTTAGGGCTTCGTACATTTGAATCACTGTCTTATGCTAACTACCGATATCTTTGGAGTTGCAATTTCTTAGTAAATGCCGCCGATTGGTTGCAAATACTTACAGTCGGATGGCTTATGCTCAGATTAACTGACGGCAACGCCCTACTGACTGGCACAGTAGTTGGTATCAGAACATTACCAATTCTGTTTATCGGACCCTGGGCAGGGGTTCTAGCTGATCGAATAGACCGCAGAAAACTTATGGCAAGCACTCAAGCTGTTTTAGCCGTTACTGCTGTAATGTTTGCTATTTTAGTGTCAACTAGCGAAATCACTGAAACTGGATCAACAGGCCCGTTAAAACCTTGGCATCTATTCCTATATGTGTCTGTGACGGGTGTACTTCACACCATAATACGCCCGCTGCGGCATGCGCTTGTTCCAAACGTTGTCCCTAGAATAGCAATGCCGAATGCTATGGCACTACAAGCAACTACTAGGACGGCTACACGGTTATTGGGACCGGCTCTGGGAGGAGTACTCATTGAAGTATTCGGAGGTTACGACTGGAACTTCTACCTAGAGGCTGCAGCGTACATAGGCGCCCTAATAGTGATCTGGCCTCTCCGAACACCATATCGAACAAAATCTACCGCTAATGAATCAACAATGCTACAGAACATGGGTGAAGGATTGTCATATGTGTGGAACCATAAAGTGATCCTATACCTGATAGCAATAATGATGATACCTAATCTTGTATTCCAACCGGTAGTGTTTATATTACCTATCTTCGTCTCTGACATCTTGGGCAGCAGCGAAGGAATAGGAGGCCTGCTTCTGTCTGTAATGGGGGTTGGTGGAGTTACTGCATCAATAATAGTAGCGACATTTGGATTTAAACTAGGTACGGGCAAAACTATCATTTACGCCATGATTCTGGGTACTGCAAGTATATTAATTATGTCTCAAGTACCCCTATTACCTGTAACTATAGCCATGTTTTTGATCATGGGATTCGCTCAGACTCATATCCGTATAGGCAATCCCACATTGGTACAAACACTATCACCTGATGAACTCAGAGGTCGTATATCGAGTTTCTACCAGTTTGACAATGGGTTCACACCTCTTGCAGTACTACTTATCGGTGCCTTAGCCCAATTCACAAACGCCACATTTGCGTTGACATTGGTCGCATCCGTCAGTCTGGTAATATCCATAGCTACTCTGATCTTCGCCCGCCAAATCAAACAACTGGATTGATCAGGACACTACTTATTAAAAGGCCACCATGCAGGATAATCCCTTAATTGGATGTGTTTGAACAATCTGGGATGTATCTCTACTACTATCTTCAGAGCCTCTAATATTGGCTCGCGTATAGAAAAGTGAGCTAAATCAGCGCTTCGCAACTTGAACAAATGATAGCATTCGCGCAAGTTCATCTGCGCAAGAATTCTACAGTAGTGACCATGAGTAACCAAATACTGAGCTACATTAGGAGACCAGGATGCTACATCAGTGTACACTTGATCAACTCTTCCCAAAGTCTCTTCATAGACGGATTTAAGTCCCGATTTCTCTATTAGTTCTAGGTTTCTATAACCATTCTGGACGGTTAGCACCTGAGGTATATAGGATTGCATTCTATGCCGCTTGTATTCTCTGTAAGCCCCATAATCCATGAGGAATTCGAAAGTATAATTTATCATCTCAAATTCTCTGGCAGGAGCATCATGGTCACCTATATCTACAAGACTGGATGATATAACAGCGTCAATATCTCCATCGCTCATACTCCCAACACGATTGCTGACCTGGGAATAGGTTTCGGATGACCGGCTATACAAGAGGGCAGTAGCAAGTTTAGATTCTGCATTCTCATCCCAACTAACTAGACTTGCTGTCACGGGACTATCCAACGGTCCCTGCTTAGCTGCAGCAGATCTGGACTCATTGTCACTCCATTTATTCTGAGCTACTGATTTTAGATAAGTATTTTCTTCAGCATATTTAATCAGAGTCGGAGTGATTGTTCTTGATTGCTCTCTAATTTCAAGGCCTACTTCACGTTCTTCAATCAGGGTTCCGGACATTAGCTTTGAAATCGCATGTTCTAAAACGCGTGCGTTAGATGTTATACCAACATTAGTCAATGTAGATGCTGGAAGCACTGATCGACAAGTATCTGTGGCTTCTCTCCTAAGCCTAAGAGCATAGGCATTGTCCCGTTCTTTTTCCCGTTGAGGGTATATAGTCTTTAAGTAATCTATAGTCCCATCAATTAACCTTGAATAAAGATCAAACAATTCATCACAGGCAAAGCGATATTTATCGGCTAATTCAGATTCAGCTTGCAATTCTTTAGGGAAGTAATAACTACCCTTCTCCAGAACTTGGTACCTAGACGATTTTTCCGTATAAGATGCTAGTCTGTTGTCCTCCAGGACATCACAAGCCAATCTGGACAAGTTCTCAAGGGCCAAGTGAACTACTGCATGCTCCGCTACAGAAGCATGTCCATAACCTAGAACCCACCTTTCATGAAAATCCGCGGCCTTCTCTTGGCTTACCTGCTCTGCAATCTCATCGAAAGGTTCTGGTCTTCGTGAGGTCATAGCAAACGCTACAGCTATTTGCTCTTCCGTTAAATTATGTGCATCTAAAGGGTAAACGCGCCTCTTAAAGATATTATTGTTATCTGTCATTAACTACTACTCTCCCAGGCATCACAGATAACTTATACAAATCCACCAAACCCATTAGGCATCATGACTTCTATAAGGTTTATCTGATCATTGTTTACAGATGACTCGAGTGCTCGCGTAAGTTCTGCAACCGTATTCACTCTAGTCCCAGATATACCATAAGAATCAAAAAGCTTCATAAAATCGGGGTTAACCAGATCTGTTGCCATCATTCTGTTGGCCCCGAACCTACCTGATTGATACCCTTTCAATACTCCCCATGCATTATCATTAAAAATCAACACGACAGGACTAATTCCATATTGGACAGCAGTTCCCAATTCCTGAGCATTGTATTGAAATCCTCCATCCCCTGTAATACACACTACCGGTTTATGAGGCTGACCCACCTTGGCTCCTAGAGCAGCAGGGAAACCAAACCCAATACCCATCCACCCGTGAGGACCTATAAAACTATGAGGGTTATTCATTTCCAAACATCGGGCAGCACGGCTAGCGGGAACAGTAGCATCCAACGTAAATATCGTATCCTCAGGCAAAACTGATCTAATCGCTTCAAATGTTTTCAGCTCATTGCCCCAAGTATCCTGTAAAACTCTATACGTTTGTTCCTTTAATTGAGATATTTCATCTCTATAAGCCTTGCCCTTATCAACGTCTTGAGTTCCTATCCCTGAGAGTAATTGTGAAACTACTGCCTCAGAATTGGCTACGATAGGAACCGATGTATCATAGCTTTTGCCTATGGAATCACCATCAAGGAGTACTTGTATAATATTTTGTGGAAGATTCAGACCTACCCCTACGGTAGAACGATGATATAGTGTCGAACCTAATACCAAAGCCGCGTCGCACGACCCTATCCAATCCTGTACAGGATTATCTCCCCAAATCCTTCTACCCAGCGCTTGCCCCAAAGATAAAGGATGGTTCTCAGGGAAAGCCCCTTTCGCACCGTCGCCAGTAACGACGGCTGCACCCAATCGTTCTGCAAGCTCAATAATCTTCTTTGTTCCACCGAGGGCTTGCACCTCTTCACCGACGAATATTACCGGCCTTTTGGAATTGATCAATATTTCAAGTGCTTTCTCCACCATAACAGGATCGCCTTGAGGTATTTCAGGATCTCTCGGCCTGATAACCTCTACATCAGCCGTTTCAGCCAACAAATCAGTTGGCACTTCAAGCTCTATCGGCCTTGGTCGGCGTTCCTGAAACCTTTTAAACGCTTCTACGAAATGATCCGGCACAGACTCTATTTCAGTTATGAGGGCGTTCCAATCCGTAACAGATTCAAACATCTTCAACTGATCTTTTGTTTCATGAGTGACAAGTTTACCGCTACCAATGAATTCCTTTTCAACATTAGTAGTAATTTGAAGTAGATTAGAGCTGGAAAAATAGGCTTCGCCCATAGCACCCATAGAATCTGCAGCACCAGGCCCTGTACTTGTAAGCAAGACTCCAGGTTTGCCACTTGCTCTTGAATAAGCGTCCGCCATGTATCCACACCCAAGTTCCAGTCTCCCTCCGATAAACCGTATATCATCTTGGTTATCGAATAATGAGTCGAATAGATCCAGTGTGTGGACTGAAATAATTCCAAATATCGTGTCTACACCTTGAGCTTTAAGAGATTCTACTATTGCCTGTCCGCCAGTCATAATTGGCATAAAACCACCTTCCATTACCACTAGGATTCTATGAATATTAAATGATCAGTCGCTAAAGGATACCCTACTATGAGACTAAATTACTAATTTCAAAGGGTTTTCCAGATTAGACTTAATTTCCATCAAAAATTGTGCCGCTTCAGCTCCATCAGCTACTCTATGGTCAGTAGACACAGTGGCCTTCATAATTTTTGCAACAGTGATTTCACCCAACCTAACAACAGGTTGTTCTTTCACTGAACCCACTGCTACCACGGCTGCGTGTGGGGGGAAAATTATTGCAGAGAAACTTTCTATATCAAACATTCCGAGATTACTGATACTAAAAGTGGTGTCGCTGTACTCGCTATTGCTGAGATTCCCGCTGTGAGAACGTTCTATCAGGTCTTTACTGTCTGCTGCTATTTCCAGCAAACTCTTAGATTCGCAATTATTTATACCAGGAACAATCAGGCCTGATTCCAACGCAATCGCTATACCTATATTAATGTTGGAATTCAATAGCAGATGATCACCCTGGAATGATGCATTAAATTTTTCATGGTTTGAGAGAGCTAAAGCAGAAGCCTTTATAACAAGATCGTTAACACTCACACGAGCATCAGACATATCAGCTTGGTTTAGATCATCCCTAAATGTCATTGCCTTCGTCATATCTATTTCAGCAGTGATATAAAAATGCGGAGCGTCACGCTTGCTGTCTACCGTTACTTTGGCTATTGCCTGGCGCATTTTAGACAACTCAATCTTGCTAATATTTCCAGTAGAAGCAGGATGATAATTTATGACATCTCTTTCTATGACCCTTCCTGAAGGTCCAGAACCAGATATTTCTCCGATATTCAATGCTTTCTCACGAGCAAGTCTTCTAGCAATCGGAGATGCGAGTATCCAATCTGAGCTAGTTTGTGAGACTGGCTGTGCTGAAACAAATTCCAGCACGTCTTTTTCGACGATCCTTCCGGAAGGACCTGTTCCAGCCACTAGAGATAAATCAACATTATTTTCTTGTGCCAGCCGTCGAGCTATAGGAGAAGCTCGGAATTCTGAGGATGGAATCACTGCATCAGAACCGCCATCAGTCGATGGTTCTATTGACACTGCTTTATCCTCAGGAGTTTTTGATTCGGGAACAGTCTTACTTACGGGCAGATCCGACATATCTTCACCCGGCTTTGTGATGATAGCTATCAATTCTCCAACCGGTACAACCTGACCTTCTTCCGCTACAATTTTCCCAATAACCCCATTTGTATATGCTTCGAATTCGACAGTGGCCTTATCTGTTTCGATATCGGCAATGACATCACCACGGGAAACTTCGTCGCCCTCAACCTTATGCCACTTGACCACGGTACCTTCTCTCATGTCATAACCCATTTGAGGCATTACTATATTAGTCGGCAATTCATCCTCCAGAAGTTCTTCCGATTATCTCAGGCCTGCAGTCGCCGTATATTACATATGTACCGCGTTGCCCTGCACAGACAAAGCAGCTTCCTTTAAAGTTTCTGATATTGTGGGATGAGGGTGTACGGCCCAACCAAGTTCCAACGTCGTTCCTTCCAAAAGTTTAGTTAGAGCCAATTCTCCTAATAGTTCTGTCACTTCAGGCCCTATCATATGCCCACCCAATATCTCCCCATATTTTGCATCTACTACCAGTTTCACCATACCTTCGGTGTGCCCCATAGCAAGAGATTTACCATTAGCAATCATATTGAATTTACCTAGCTTAATGTCATACCCTTGGTCAATCGCCTCTTTCTCCGTTAGACCAAAACTAGCCACCTGGGGCTGACAATAGGTAGCTCTAGGAATATACGTATAATCAATATCCTGAATGTCTAGGCCAGATAAATGCTCAGCAACTGCTACAGCCTGAGCGGAAGCAACATGAGCCAACGGCATTTTCCCAGTCACATCACCAATAGCGTATATACCAGGAACATTTGTAGCCATATACCTATCCACTTGAATAAACCCTCGATCAGTAGCTACTCCAAGCTCATCCAGCCCGAGTTCAGCGGTATTCGGCTGAATTCCTATGGCCACTAAGACTTTCTCAGCAGTCACTCGCAATTCTTCGCCTTGCCTATCGAGTATTACTGAAGAAGTCTCTCCGTCATCCAACATCCCTGTAACTCCCGCACCAGTAATGACATTGATACCATATTTGGAGAATGCTCGCTCTAGAATCTGACTTATCTCAACATCTTCATTTGGAACCAAATTAGATAAGAGCTCTACTACCGTCACTTCTACTCCATACATACGGTATAGGTACGCAAATTCTACTCCTATAGCTCCCCCACCAACTATCACAATGGATTTTGGTAACTCCGAAGATAAAATTGCATCTTTACTGGTCAACACCTTGTCACCGTCAACAGGCAAAACTGGGATAGTTCTGGGACTAGAACCAGTAGCTATGATTATGCTATCAGCTTTTATCACGTCGCTAGAAGATGAGATCTGGATAGTGCCGTTCCCCCTCAGAGTAGCAGTGCCTTCTATATGATCTATATTGTTTTTCCGTAATAAATAACTTACACCCCGAGTATTCCTATCAACCACCTTGCGACTTCTATCGAAGGCTACCTTGTAGTCCGCTCTAAAATTGTCAAAGT
>Ga0114932_10002083_pt1 | contig 21610 bp, 20 predicted proteins | sample 2SBtaG_2_FD_87286 | JGI IMG/M metagenome (GOLD analysis project Ga0114932, IMG submission 87286) | Deep subsurface microbial communities from Kolumbo volcano to uncover new lineages of life (NeLLi) - 2SBTROV12_ACTIVE470 metaG | ecosystem: Environmental > Aquatic > Marine > Volcanic ... | reverse complement strand
CGGCGGGGATATGGAACAGGTCGGGTTTATTGGCAATGCCGTCGGTGCCATGAAGGTTGGTATTGTCGGCCATCGTGCGTCGATAGAAAAAGTACCCTTGGTTAAATTCTTAACCACATTGATGAAGTAAGCCGCACCCGCGAAACGTAAAAAAATTTCAACAACGTCGAGACCCACGAAAATGATGCAGAATTCCTGGAATGTCCTGGTCACCGGCGGCGCCGGATATGTCGGCAGCGCCCTGGTACCAAAGCTGCTTGATAAAGGCCACAAGGTAACCGTCCTTGATCTTTTTCTCTACGGCGAAGAAGTGCTGGAGGCCTCCATTGGTCACGACAATCTTCGCCTGGTGAAAGGTGATTTGAGGGATCCGGCGGTTGTTAAGGATGCGCTTCGCAATTGCGACGCAGTCATCCATTTGGCCTGTATCTCCAATGACCCCTCCTACGATCTGGACCCGGAACTGGGGAAGTCCATCAACTACGATTCATTCCGGCCGCTGGTCAAAGCATCGAAGGAGACCGGCGTTCGGCGTTTCGTCTATGCCTCTTCGTCCAGTGTCTACGGCATCAAGGACGAACCCGAAGTGACCGAGGATCTGCCCCTGGACCCGTTGACGGATTATTCGAAGTTCAAGGCCCTGTGCGAAGAGGTCCTTGAAGAAGAACGCGAACCGGGCTTCGTCACCTGTACCATCCGGCCGTCAACTGTCTGCGGGTATGCGCCCCGCCAACGATTGGACGTGATCGTCAATATCCTCACCAACCACGCCGTCAACCGGGGCCGCATCCGGGTCTTCGGCGGATCACAGAAACGTCCGAACATCCATATCGACGACATGGTTGATCTCTATCTGTTTCTCCTTGATCAGCCGGATGAGAAAATCGACGGCAAAACTTTCAACGCCGGATATGAAAATCATACGGTGATGCAGTTGGCGGAAATGGTGAAGTCGGCCGTCGGCGGTGACCTGGCCATCGATGTGGAGCCGACGGACGACCTGCGTTCCTATCACGTGTCATCCGAAAAGATGCGCAGCGAACTTGGGTTTGAACCCAGCCATTCCATCGAAGATGCGGTCGTTGGGTTGGTCGAGGCGTTCAAGGACGGGCGCCTGCCAAATTCCATGGATGACCCCAAGTACTTCAACATCAACCTCATGAAGCAAACGCACTTGAAGTAGCCGCCAGTTGTTGATCGGGCTTGATTTCGATAACACCATTGCTAGCTATGACGCGGTCTTCAGCCTCGCCGCCGTCCGGGAAGGTCTACTGCCTCCAGGGGAGGCGACCACCAAGCTTGACGTCCGCGACGCCATCCGCCGTCGCCCCGATGGTGACCGCGAATGGATGCGGCTTCAGGGCCGCGCCTATGGTGCTCACATGGCTGATGCCACATTGATCGAGGGGGTCGGAGAGTTCCTGATCAAGTGCCGCAAAAAAGGCGTGCCTGTGTGCATTGTCAGCCACAAGACCGAAGTCGGCCATTTCGACCCGGACGAAATCAACTTGCGCGAAGCTGCCCGGACTTGGATGGAGACCCAGGGGTTTTTTGGAGAAGCGCAGTTTGGATTGGCGGCGGATCAGGTGTTCTTTGAGCCGACCCGGGAAAAAAAGGTGAACCGGATTGCGGCGATCGGCTGTACCGACTTCGTCGACGATTTGGAGGAAGTCTTTCTGGAACCCCGCTTTCCACGACAGACAACCCGGTACCTTTTCGCACCGGATACCGAACCATTACCGGTTGGACCGTTCAATGCCTTTCGCACGTGGGCGGAAATTTCCCATGAAATCATCGGTTCTTAACGACGATATCGGCACCGCAGCCGCGGCACTTGCGGAAAGGCTGTTGGGCAGCCGGGTTTTGTCTTTCGAACCAGCACGGCCCGGCGGCAACAATCGGGTCTACAAGGCCGAGACCTCTGACGATGCCTACGCGGTCAAAATTTATCCTGATCACGCCGCGGGCGCTCATGACAGACTCGGCGCCGAATTTTCAGCCTGCGAATTCCTTGATGAACGTGGCGAGAAATCAATACCAAGACCCGTCGCCTGCGACCCAGTCGAGCGAATTGGAATTTACCAATGGATCAATGGCAGTGCCGTCTCAGAACCGGAACCCACGGACGTGGACGCGGCCCTGGAATTCGTCACGCGGTTGCGACGGTATTCGGAGACAAGTTCCGCCACGGACATTGGCCACGCCGCAGAAGCCTGTTTGTCAGCGGCCGAACTGGTCCGGCAGGTAAAGAACCGGTTCAAACGCCTATCGGAAGTCTGTGATGCGCATCGTGAACTGGAGGACTTCATCCATGCCCGCGCCTTGCCATTCGTGGATGCCTCGGCAGCTAGGGCACGCCGGGGTTATATGGCCGCCGACCTGCCATTTGATGATGATATATCATTGCAATGCAGCTCTCTCAGCCCCTCGGACTTCGGCTTTCACAATTCACTGAGACGTGCTGACGGCGCCATCGTTTTCATTGACTTCGAATATTTCGGATGGGATGACCCGGTCCGCCTAGTGGCCGATTTCCTGCTTCATCCAGGCATGAACTTATCGGACAAGAACTGCACAATGTTTTCCCAAGGCGCCTTGGATGTTTTCGGCGGCAGCCTCCGCGGCGACGGTGATTTTCCTATGCGGTTTGATCTGTTATATCCCCTCGTCGGTGCGCGCTGGTGCGCCATTCTATTGAACGAGTTCTTACCGGAACGCTGGCAGCGCCGGGTGTTTGCCAATCCCGACCTGGATCGAGAAACCGCCCAGCACAATCAACTTGAAAAGGCCCGCCGAATGCTGGCGCGGGTAGAGGGCTCGCTAGAAGGATTTGCCCATGACACATGACACGGCCCAGGCTTTGGTCAACTCGCCGGCTCTGGATGACAGATCCCTTTATCTGCGCCGTCAAGCGATCCGCGCCCTTGATGGCGGCGGCCGCGGCCATTTGGGCTCGACCCTATCGCTGATCGAAATCATGCGGGTCCTTTATGACGACGTCCTCGATTACCGTGCCGACGACCCCACTTGGGAATTACGTGACCGTTGCGTCTTTTCCAAGGGCCATGGATGTATCGCGCTCTATGTGATTCTGGCCGACAAGGGGTTCTTCGATGACTCCTTGCTGGAAACATTTTGCACCCAAACCTCGATCCTTGGTGGCCATCCAGAACGCGACAAGGTGCCGGGCGCCGAAGCTTCCACCGGCGCACTGGGCCACGGCCTGTCAATCAGCGTCGGCATGGCGCTGGCGGCGCGCATGAAGGGACGCGCCAATCGAGTGTTCACCGTGATGGGTGACGGTGAGATCAACGAAGGCGCGGTGTGGGAAGCCGCCATGAATGCCGGCAAACACCGGCTTTCAAACCTCACGGCCATCGTTGATTATAACAAGCTTCAATCCTACGGGCCGACGGCGGAGGTCCAGGATCTGGAGCCCTTGGGCGACAAATGGCGGAGCTTCGGTTTCGGCGTCAGGGAGGTGGACGGCCACGATGTGAAGGCCTTGCGCCGCACCTTCGCCGCTTTGCCTTTCGAGGACGGCAAACCGAACGCCATCATCTGTCATACGATCAAGGGAAAGGGCATTCCCTTCGCCGAAGGTGAACCCACCTGGCATCACAAGTCGCGCCTACCGGCCGACCAGATTGCCGAGATTTATCAGGCGTTGGGAGCGGACTGATGCGCAGAACCTGCCTCGATACGGTCTATGAGTTGGCCAAGCGCGATCCCCGGGTGGTCTTTATCGGATCTGATCTGGGGCCCGGCACCCTGGACGAAATGAAACGCGAAATGCCGGACCGGTTTTTCATGGAAGGTATCCAAGAACAGCATGTCATCGGCATGGCCGCCGGTATGGCGATGGAGGGATACATCCCCTTCGTCAACACCATCGCGACGTTCATCACGCGCCGCTGTTACGAACAGGTCGCCGTCGATCTTTGCCTGCACAATCTGCCGGTCCGCCTGATCGGTAACGGCGGCGGGCTGGTTTATGCGCCGCTGGGGCCGACCCATCTGGCCATTGAGGACTTGGCGATCATGCGGGCACTGCCGAATATGACCGTCGTCGCGCCGACCGACGCCGATGAGATGCGGCGCTTTATCCCCGAAACCCTGGACCACCCGGGGCCGGTCTATATCCGCCTCGGCAAGGGCGGTGACCCTGTCGTTTCCAATGATGAGGACGGTTTCAACATCGGCAAGGCCATCGAATTGCGGCCGGCCGGCGCGGTGGCGATGATCACCACGGGTGTCATGGCGAACCGTGCCTTGACGGCCGCCGACACATTGGCCGATGACGGCGTGCGCTGCGGGGTGGTCAATATGCACACCCTGAAGCCCCTGGATGAGGAAATGATTCTCCAACTGGCCAAGACGGCCAAGCTGTTGGTCACCCTGGAAGAGCATACGACAATCGGCGGGCTGGGCAGCGCTGTCAGCGACGTGTTGGCCGACCGGTTCGAAGGCCGGCCGCCGGCGCTGAAACGGATCGGCATTCCCGATACCTTCCCGAAGGAATACGGCTCCCAAGATACCATGATGGAAACCTTCGGGCTGCAGCCGCCGCAGATTGCCGAGGCCATTCGAAGCGCCGTCGGGATGCTGTCTGCGGCGTGACTTTGACCATCCGACGTCGTTACGGATTTCGCCTGGAATTCCACTGAAATTCCTTGATATTGGGCCCTCTCCAAAGTATGTTCACGTTGTGAACACGCTTGCGCTGTCAAGCGATTCTGAAGATCGCGCCGGGACCTGCACATCGATCCGAATTTTTGGCGACACCGGCGCGAGATTCACAAAGCCAAGCCGTTTGGCGGCGATCTTTGGGTGCCATGCATTTCACCCAAAATGCGGTAGCGTGGAAATTTTCAGCTAACCATGGAACAACCCTCCACCCCCTCAAACGAATTTTTCGCACCCGGCGAGACCAGCCTGGGCGAGCGGTTCTTGGCCGATGGTTATGTGATCTTGCCGGTCGAGGACGACGCGGGCCTAATGAATATTCGCGCCGCGGTGGCGGCGGCCGGCGCCGATCACCTGGGCACGGCGGCGCCCAACGATGTCGGACTGTTTCTCGATGGCATTGCCGGTCAGGTCGAGGCCGACGCGCTCAACGAATTCCGGCTCGCCGTCATCGGCGGCCTAAACGCTCACCTTTGGCTGCGTGCCGTATATTTTGGCTTGGCCCGCGCGGCGTTGCAAAATTTGGTCGGCAATGAACTGGTCATGCAGCGCCGGGTTAATCTCAGCATTCAGATGCCCAACGATGACAGTTCCCTGCTGCCGGTCCACACCGACGTCTGGTCCGGCGGCTCACCCTTTGAAGTGGTTGTCTGGCTGCCGTTGGTCGATTGTCATGCGACAAAAAGTATGTATCTGCTGCCGCCCGGACCGAACGCGGAAATCCAGAAAAACATGGCCGGCTTCAAGGGCAAGAGCGCTGAGGATTTATTTCTTGAGATCGAAAAGGACGTGACCTTCCTGGATATCAAGTTCGGCGACGCCCTGATTTTCAGCCAGAACCTTCTGCACGGCAACCGCGTCAACCGCGAGCCGGGTACGCGCTGGTCAATGAATTGTCGGTTCAAAAGCTTATTCTCCCCTTATGCGGACAAGAAATTGGGTGAATACTTTGAACCGATCACGCTTCGGCCGGCAACCCGCCTGGGCTTGGACTACGAATTGCCAGGTGGTTTGGATGCCTGATCAATCGGTGCCCCGGCGCGGCTTTCGCGGCTATGTCACGAGCCGGCCGTTCATGGGTGAACGCGCGCCCCAGCACATCCAGAATCTGGTGATCCGCGATTATGCCGACCGCAATCGCATGGATTACCTGCTGAGTGCCGCCGAATATGCCTTGGACGGCTCTCAGATGATGCTCGATCAGGTGCTGGCCGAACTGGCGTCCCTGCAGGGCGTCATCTGTTACAGCATTTTCCAGCTGCCGCTGCAGGCCTCAAATCGCCGCGCCGTTTATGCGAAAGTTCTGGAGGCGAACGCAGAACTGCACGGTGCCGTTGAAGGCATGGCGGTGCGCAACGACGATGATATTGAGCGGATTGAGGACATCTGGCGAACCCGCCAAACGCTGACACACAGTCCAAGCGCCGAAGACATCCGGCGACTGACGGGCGGAAGATACGGCTGACGCCTGTGGCCCGCTATTACAGTAATCTCAAATTTCTGCGTTATCCGGACCGCCTGCGCGCGATAGAAACGCAGACCGTGAGTGCCCCAGTTCACGTCCGTATCAAACCCATCAACCACTGCAACCACAGTTGCTGGTACTGCGCCTACCGCGCCGATCAATTGCAGTTGGGCGACGGTATGGATTTGAAGGACCGGTTACCGGAAGAAAAAATGCTTGAGCTTATCGATGACCTCATTGATATGGGCGTCGAAGCGGTGACCTTTTCGGGCGGCGGCGAGCCGTTGCTGTATAAACCGCTGCCCGATGCGATCAAAAAACTGGCCACGTCGGGCATTCGCGTTGCCGCGCTTTCCAATGGATCCAATCTGAAGGGCCGGGTCGCCGACGCCATGGCCGAGCACGGCACCTGGATCAGAATATCGATCGACGCCTGGGACGATAAAAGCTATGCGAAAAGCCGCGGCATCAAAGAAGGTGCGTTCACCCAGGTGATGGCGAACATCCACCAATTCACAGCCCGCCAATCGGGATGCGCCTTGGGCGTTAGTTTCATCGTCGGCCGGGACAATGTGAACCACATCTTTGACGCCTGTCAGTTGGTCAAGGTTGCCGGCGCCGGTCACGTCAAGGTATCGGCCGCGGTTGTTTCCAATGACATGCATGAAAACAATCTCTATCACCGCGCTATCATGGAAACCGCGACAGACCAGATCGAGCGCGCCGCCGCATTGTCCGACGACGGTTTCGCCGTCATCAACCACTACCACGAAACGGATGAACGCTTCGACAAGGACTATGACATCTGCCCCTACCTGCAATTCCTGACGGTCATCGGCGCCGATTGTTCGGTCTATAGCTGTCAAGACAAGGCCTACAATCAATCGGGCCTTATGGGCTCGATCAAGGACCGCTCATTCAAGGAATTCTGGTATTCGGACGAGAACCGCCAGCGCCTATATGGCCTTAATCCGGCGCGCGACTGCCGCCACCACTGCATGACCCACGCCAAGAACCTGGCGATCATGGAATACCTGAGCGTCGATCCCGAACACGGCCGGTTTGTCTGATGGCGCGCCTGGATTTTATTTCGAAACTGCATACGCGCACCGAACGCGATTACGTGCAGCGCGTCGTCGAACACGACAAGGCGGCCTGTGCGACTAAGGCCAAGCAGTGGGGATACGACTACTGGGATGGGGAGCGCCAATTTGGCTATGGCGGCATGCATTACGATGGCCGCTGGTTGCCGGTGGCCCGGGAGATGGCGGCCCACTATGGCTTGAAGGCCGGCGACCGGGTCTTGGATATTGGCTGCGGCAAGGGCTTTTTGCTGTACGAGCTCACCCAGGCCGTGCCGGGGATCGAAGTGGCGGGTCTGGATATTTCCGCCTACGGCATCGAAAACGCCAAGCCGGAGATCAAGCCGTTCCTGCAACTCGGCAATTGCACCGAATTGCCTTTCGGTGATCGTGAGTTTGATTTCGTCTATTCCATCAACACGTTCCACAATCTCCTGAACTTCGAGCTTAGCAAGGCCCTTCAAGAAATTCAGCGGGTTGGCAACGACCAGCGCTATATTTGTGTCGAGAGCTATCGCAATGAACGCGAGAAGGCCAATTTGCTGTATTGGCAGCTGACCTGTGAGACGTTTTTTACGCCGGATGAGTGGGATTGGTTTTACCGCTTCGCCAATTTTCAAGGTGACACGGATTTTATTTTTTTTGAGTGACTGCAGTATTCTGATCTCAAAATCATTTTCGGCTTAGCCGTCTGGAGAACCAAGCAGATGGCGCATAGTTTTCTTGTTTTTGGCGGTTCCAGTTTCGTCGGCAGACATTTGTTTGAGACTCAAAATACCGCCGATTCCATCGTTGCAACTTATTGCGCAAATCCCTTCCCGGGAATGGTTGAATTTGATTCCCACCGCGACCGCGTTGACGCTCTCATCAATCCAGGCGACGACATCGAGCACGCCGTTCTGTTACTTGGCGACACCCAGCCCGATAGCTGCTTCGCGGACCCGGTTCGATCGCAACGGCTAAATGTCGAGAGCATCATCAATTTACTCGACCAGCTTTTCGAATTGAATATCCGGCCCGTATTTGCGTCATCGGAGTTTGTCTTTGATGGCGACAATGGCGGTTATGTGGAAACGGACGAGGCCGAGCCAATCCTTTTGTACGGTGCGCAAAAGCTTGAAGTTGAACGATACATCGAAAACCATTGTGACGATTTTACGATTTTGCGGTTGGCGAAGATTTATGGATTCACGCCCGGTGATGGAACGTTATTCACCGGCATGCTTGAAATGGTTCAGGCCCGCGCCGAGGCCCCGTGCGCGACCGACCAGCGGTTTTCCCCCGTATGGGTCGGCGATGTCGTCTCGGCAGTCATGGCGTCCATGAATGACCGGCTGACGGGAACCTATCATGTCGCCGGTCCTGTCGGATTGAGCCGGATGGAACTTTTGGAGTTATTGCTGGCGGAGGCCCGTCTGCACCGCGATCTCGCATTTTCGCCCAAACCCTGTTCAATCCACGATTTTGATCTACCGGAGAAACGGCCACTGGACGTATCCATGCGGGCCGACAAACTGGTCGATGCAAGCGGCATTGCGCTCATGCACCCTGGCGAGGCTTGCCGGCGGATTTGCAATGACGCATTCGCTGACCAATAGACCCTGGCTCGTGTGTCGGATGACGCCGTGACACTTTCAAAAATCGATCTTCTCAATCCTGATCGGAACAAACTGTGGTTCGACGACAAGGCAAAGGCCGTTGCGTTCTTTTGTCTGACCCGGCCGGTACGCATTGACCAAGACGTCATTGCCGACCTGAGAACGCTAGCCGCCGAAAATGGCGGCCAGAATGCCCGCATATGTTTACATGCCGGTCCCGACGCAGTTCACCACGACATGGTGGTGCTGGAACATCGCGGAAAATATTATCGCCCACATAAGCATGCGGATAAGGGGGAAGCGTTTCATGTCATGGACGGCGCCCTGGGGATATTCGCCTTCAACGAAACCGGCACCGTCATCGACGCCCACGTTCTTAATCCCGGTGACATCTATCGGGTTGAAGCTGGCATGTATCATGCGGTCCTGCCGCAGTCCGCTCAGGTTCTTTATCACGAAAACAAACCGGGGCCATTCTTGGGTGATGGCGACAGTATTTTCCCCGATTGGGCTCCGGATGGCGCTAATCAGCAATCCGTCGACGACTATGTCGACACCTTGAATGCCCGCCTGATGAAAGATTGAATAAATCATGGATCAAGCCAAAGCCGAAGAATATCTGAATCGCCGCATCAGCCCCGACGAAGCATTTTCGGATCTGTTGACCTACCCGCGGTACATCGAAATTGAGACGGTGAACGCGTGCAATGCCCGATGCCCCATGTGCACCATCGATGATTGGCAGCGCAACACGCCGACGATGAAAGAGCCGCTGTTTCGGCGTATTGCCGACGACATCATCGACCACAAAGACCAGGTCAAGCGGGTCAGTCTGTACCGCGACGGCGAGCCACTTCTCGACAAACGATTGCCCGACCGGGTTGCGGTTCTCAAAGAGGGCGGCATCCGCCAGGTCTCGATCAGTTCCAATGTCTCCTTGCTCAACGAGGAACGTTCCCGGGCGCTTCTGGAAGCCGGCCTTGATGTCATCATCATGTCCATCGACAGCCTGCAGAAAGATATTTTCGAAGCCATCCGTCTGCGGCTCGATTTCGGCGAGGTTGTGGAGAACGCCAAACGCTTCATCCGTCTCCGCGACGAGATCAATCCGGGTACTCAAATTTGGATGCGGATGATCCGTCAGGAAGAGAATAAGGATGAGTGGCCTCATTACCATCAGTTTTGGTCCGAACTGATGGCGCCGACGGATCGCATCTATCACCACAATATCTTCAATTGGGGCGGTCAGCTGGACGGTTTCCAGGCGCTTGAGAAAAGTTACGAGCCCAATCTGCCCTGCGTTGCCTTATGGTCCTTGCTGGTGATTTTTGGCAACGGCGACGTACCGCTTTGCAATGTTGACTTCAACAACAAATACCCGACCGGGTCGGTCCTCGACAACTCCATCGAAGAGTTGTGGCGCTCAAAGGTCATGACCGAACGGCGGCGGTTGCACCTGGAAAATCAGAAAGGTCAGATTTCCCTGTGTGCGAATTGCAATGTCTGGGAAGAGCCGGCATCCGACGATATGTTCGTATCGGCGGATTACGCCGACAAAGTCGCCTTGAGCGCTTGAACCCAATTTCCAACACGAGGGGAAACAGATAATGAAGAAAGCACTGGTCATCGGTGCCGGATTTACCGGTTGCATGTTCGCCATGATGCTCCGGGGAAAAGGCTGGCATGTGACGGTTGTCGAAAAGGCCGGCGTCATCGGCGGCGGTGTCAGAACATTTTATCACGGCGGGCATCCCTTTACCTACGGCCCCAGGCACTTTATCGGCCCCGAGGACAGCCGTCCGGCATTCGAGTTTCTTGAGCAATATGTCCCCATGCGCCATCTCGACAAAATGAACTTCAGTTACCAGGAAAAAGACGACCTATTCGTCTCCTACCCGACCCATGCCGACGATATCGACAAGTTGTCCGACGCCGATCAGATTTGGGCCGAACTGGATGCCCTGCCGAAAGAAACCCAAGCCCATAATTTTGAGGAATTTTGGATCGGCCGTGTCGGCCCGACGCTCTACGAGCGCTTCAATAAGCACTACAACATGAAGGCTTGGCAGATCGACGACAATCGCAAAGTCGACTTCGGATTTGAGGCGACGGTCAAACGCAAGCCTTTGGAAACTGAATCGCGCTATGAGTTCCATACGGGCCATATCAACGCCTATCCAACGGCACCGGACGGCTATAACGCGTTCTTTGACGTCGCCCTTGAAGGCTGCGACGTCCTGCTGAATACGGAAGTCGTCAATTTCGATCTGGACGGCTGCGCGGTCGACTTGAAAAGCGGCGACCGGCTGACGGCGGATATGATGATTTCGACGGTGTCACCGGATCTCATTTACGACTATTGCTGGGGCGAGTTGGCCTATGTGGGCCGGGATTTCTTTAAAATCGTCCTGCCCATCGAACAGGCTCTTCCCGACGATGTGTTCTTTCTCTACTACCCGAACGCTTCAGAACAGCAGACGCGGGTCACCGAATTCAAGAAATTCACCCGCCACCAATCGCCGAACACATTGATTTCACTTGAAGTCCCGTCCATGAAGAACAAGCTATATCCGACGATGATCAAATCTCAGGTCGACTTGGCCCAAAGATATATCGACGCCTTGCCCGATAATGTGCATTCGGTCGGCCGTATGGGGATTTATCGGTATGTGGATATGGATGACATCATCCTTCAAGGCCTGGAATTTCAAAAGGAGCTCTGATGTCTGGAGAAACCGCCCCACAGTTGGCTACGGCATATGATCCGAAAGGCTTTTCCTTTCGTGCCCTGCCGCTACCGCATGTCGATCGGGAATTGTATGACCAGGAGCTTGCGGCTGGTTTTGCCGCCTATCCGGAACGTCGCGAAAATTATAGCAAATACGAGCGCGCCAAACGCGGCGAGTCCGTCGACTATTTGCCCATCAAGATCGATATCGAAAATGTCAGCCGCTGCAATTTCCGATGCACCATGTGCCAGGTCAGCGAATGGCCGAAAATGACCCGCGCCGCTGATATGCGGGTTGAGGATTTCCAGGCCCTTCTTGAAGAACAGACGGGCCTGATTGAAGTCAAGCTGCAGGGCATGGGCGAGCCACTTCTCGACGCCGAGAACCTCTTTGAAATGATAAAATTGGCACGAGCACGGCGAATCTGGGTGCGCTCGACCGTCAACGGGTCGCTTCTGCACCTGAACGAAAATTATAAGAAGATTATCGATAGCGATATTTGTGAGGTTCAGGTATCCGTCGATGGGGCGAGCGCCGCATCTTACGAGAAAATCCGCCGCGGCGGAAAGTTCGACCGGCTGAGGAAAAACTGCGAACTTCTCAATGGCCACGCCCGCGCCGACGGCCGGCATCGCACGCGCATGTGGGTGGTTGTGCAAAAAGATAACTTGTCCGAACTTGAGATGTTCCCGCAACTGGCCGCGGAATTGGGTTTTGCGCGCCTGTCCTTGTCCTTGGATCTCAATGACTGGGGACAGGAAAGCTGGCGCGGACGCAATGACCCGCTGGATGTGCATCATACATTTACGGCAGAGCGCGGCTTGCAGGTTGCGGAGATGGGCAGGAAGCTTGGGGTCGAAACAACGTTCTGGGCCATAGACGAAAAATACGACCTTGAAGACCCGGAAAAGCTATGCCCCTGGCCTTTTGAACGGGCCTATATTTCATCGGACATGCGGGTCGTACCATGCTGCATGGTCGCCAATCCCGACGTCTTCGAACTGGGTGACGCCAAGGATTTCAGCGGCGTTTGGAATGGCACCGAAATGGCGGCGTTCCGCAAAACCCACCTGAACGGTCAACTGCACGATATTTGTAAAACGTGTTACAAAACCCGTTCTTAGAGGTTTTTGGTTTCTTTTGCATCAATCTAACACTATTTTCACAAGTAGATTCTTGGACAACGTGGCGTTATTAGAAACATTACAATACCGACCCGTGGAGATCGCCGAGAACGCGCAGCGCAGCGCAGTTGAGGACTGACAATGAAAATTCTTCTTGTTTCCCCGTGTAGCGACGAAGGAATTTTTGACCGATCGTTCATGGCGCCTCCATTGGGCGTCCTGAGACTGGCCGGGTTTCTGAACGGCCGCGGTCACGTTGCCGAATTTTTTGACCCGAACATTCATCGTGTCTCTCAACCCCGAACGACCCTCGAAGAGAAGCTGCAGGAAAAGGACTGGGACATCATCGGTTTCTCTTTATTGGATGAAACGCTGGTGAAGGATCTCGAGAACATTCATCTGGCAAGCCGTATGGTCCCCGGCGCGCAGCTTGTTGCCGGCGGCATTGAGGCGCAGTTCAATTATCAGACCGTCCTCGATAAATCGCCCTGCAATATCGTTGTCCTGGGTGAAGGCGAAATTCCAATTTTGATGATGGCCAACGGTGAGCCGCTGCACGAAATACCGGGAATTGTATATAAAAACAACGCCGTACCCTTGAGTGCCGAGCTGTTCAATGAGGCAACCGACGCCATTCACTGGGAAGACATCCCCTATGAACGGTACTGGGATTTCTACGTCCAAAAGTACGGCGGGTCGATGACCGTCGAAAATGAGCGCGAAGTTCACACGGTCCGGGTTTTCTCTCGTAATCGCTGTCCCATCGCGTGCAAGTTCTGTTCATCGACGAACCAGCTTACCTGGGGGGCCGATGCCAAGGTCCCGGTAATCTCTGCGACCGGAGAAATGTTGATCTCTGTTATTGATCGAATTGTCGAAGCTCATCCACGGGTCAAAACTATTTACCTCACAGACGATGATTTCTGCATCAACAAACGCGATGTCATCCGTTTTTGTCAACGTGTCGTCGAGCGCAATTACCAAGACCTCTCCTTTCTGTGTTTTGCCCGCGTCACGGACCTCAATGACGAGCTTCTCGGTTGGATGAAAAAGGCCAACTTCCGGCGCCTGAATATTGGCGTCGATTCCTTCTCCGATGATGTTCTCGTGGAAATGGGCAAACGCTGCACGGCCGCGCAAATTCACAATGCCCTGGAACTGGTCAAGAAACACGACATCCGGCCGTTCATGAATTTGATACTGATCACGCCCGGCACAATGCTAGACCAACTTGAGGTCACCATTGGCGAGGCCCTACGTTATGCGGAAGATCCGTTTTATAACACCGGCTTCGCCTTGGCCGTCATCCCGCTGAAAGGCAGTGAATTCAATGAGCTTCACTGGGACTTCCAATCTTCGATCGAAACCATTGCCGGCACGGACATTCACATCCGTAAAGATGAGATGATTTGGGCCGATGATCTGATCGTCCGCGAAGTTCAGGAACGGTTTTTCTATGAGGCGGATGCATTTGTCTCACGGGAGGCTGATCGACTAAAGATCGTTCATCAGAACTCATCCAACATGTCAGTTTTACGCCTTAAGTTCATGATGAAACTCATTAATGAAGCCAAGGCAACCGCACCGCCGCCAGTTAATCAGCGCCAAATCGCCAACTGAGTTAATTAACACCGAACCTCAAATATCAGAGACGTCTACGACCGTTTCGTTGCTTCAACGTATTCCTCATCATGCAAAAGCCTTCTGCCGCCCTATTTTAGTGGTTGCGGCGCATGTCATATTGGTCGTCGCCGTTCTGCCCATTCTGTATCTCCTCGAGCCCTTTCGCCCAGTTAGGATCACACACTTTGCGACCGAACGTATGGGCCATCTCAGCGGCGATATCCATCTATTCCGGGCGCGCCGTTTCATCGCCGGCAAAAAGGATCGGTTTTTTCGAATTTTTCTCGGCGGATATCCATGCAATCAGGCATTGCTGAATATTTGGAAACGCTATTTGCCGATTAACGACAATCCGTGGCTTTCGACTTTTTGGCACTATTGTAAAAACACCTTGGCGCGGACCCGGTTTGATCTGCCGGAAACGCAGACGACCAATATTCATTTCGAATATGCAAAATTCGCAGATTATCCGGAGTTCACGGCAGAAGAAGAAGAGCAAGGCCGGGAACTATTGGACAAGATTGGCATTGGCCCCACCGATTGGTTTGTGACCTTTCATGTCCGCGATAGCGCCTATGGCCGGTACCGGTTTCCGCATCTTGAGGTGCAGGAATCACCGAGAAACGGCAATATCAACGACTATCTCATGGCAGCCAATGCGATTGTTAATATGGGAGGCTTCGCAATTCGCGTCGGTGATGTTACCCAAGACCCACTTGGCTGCCGGACAACAGATAAGATTGTGGATTATTCGCACGATTTCCGCTCCGAGTTCGGCGATGTTTATTTGGCCGCAAAATGCCGTTTCTTCCTTGGCGGGCCAAGCGGATTACCGCAGCTGTCGACGATTTTTGGCGTTCCCGTGGCAATGGCGAGCATGGTGCCCGTCACCCCGCATCCCGTCGGCCCTGATGCGTTGTTCGCACCCGTTCGCATTTGTGACCGAGGGACCGGCCGCGTCCTGCACTACAGGGAAGCTCATGAACTGGGCATGTTTGACAATCGGGAGGGCTACCAATGGCGCGACACACAGTACGACGAGGAGGGCTTTGATGTCCTCCAAAGCAGTCCAGAAGATATTCGCGATCTGGCTCTCGACATGATTGACCAGACAAACGATGTGCGGCCCAGCGATGATACGGCAAGATTGCAAAATATTTATCGGCACGAATATGCGAATTGTGGAGCCGGATACGAATACGCTCCAACGATCGCACCGAGGTTTGCGATGAAATACCGCCACTTGATTGAGGCACAGTAATTGATTTCACACTGCCCCGTATGCGCGGGAACTGACCATGCGCAGATATTCAGCGCTGTGTCTCCGGTCTTTTTCTTGGTACCGGTCGATAAAGAGATTGCCGCCGAGGACTTCCATGCCCTGGACGTTCGTGGATGCCGCCGCTGCGGCCACATGTTCAACGGTGCATTTGACGACGATCTTGCGGCGCGTCTTTATGGTGATGTTCCGCTGACAAACGTCCCTGTGCATCCATCCATGCATAAACGGTTCCAGGATCTGATGAATTGGCTGCCGCGTGAAACGATTGACGACCGGGTCGTCATCGAAATTGGTGGCGGCAGCGGTCATCTTGCGCGACTGTTGGCGAAATTTGCGGCGCACGTCGATGTCTACGAACCGTGTGCAAATTTGACCGGTGACATGTTACCGGAACCGAATATCAAGATTATCCCCCGGACTTTCCCAAACGAGGAGGGACGTCGCGACGCGGACCTAGTGGTATGCCGGAACGTCCTCGAACACGTGGCGGATCCGATTGCCATGATGCGCGACATTCGGGCCACCCTATGCGATGACGGTTTTGCGTATTTGGAGGTGCCGGATGTCCGATACATCATCGAACATGCAGCCGTTCCAGACATTCACCTTCAGCATGTTCAGTATTTCTCAAGATCAAATTTTATCGCCCTCGCGCGCACGGCGGGAATGGACGCGATGAAAGTTCTCGACATCAAGGACGGGCACGACTTCGGTGTTCTTTTCAAGGCTTCCCAGCCGGTGATAACGGACGATTTCTCGATGGAGTTTCCGGAAGTAGTCACGCTCGATCGGAATCTGAAATCAAAAACCTCCCGCTCAAGGAACGAGGTCGCGCGGATTGAAGGAAAGACGGCGCTATACGGCGCAACCCCGCACGGACAGGTGTATTTCAATTCCTTGGCCGGATCGGGAGAGTTCACGTGCGTATTCGATGACAGCCCGATGAATGCGGGATATGCGTTTTATGACCCGCGGCGGAAGGTGCCTGTCCGGCCGGCTTTGAAAGATGACCTTTTGACGCACGATGCCATCATCATAACTGCCTATCTGCACGACACGGCCATCGCCTCGCGCCTAAGGGGGTTGGGTTTTTCCGGTGCTATCTACTCTACGCGCCCGGCTCCGACCGACGATGGCGTGGTGCAAATATGATCAAATCCGGGTTGCTGTTCGTGACCACCGATCAATGCTGTGAAAGTATCGTTTGAGCGATTCCATGTTCGCCGCTGACAGCAAAGACCCATCGAAACTGCAATCGTTGACGCGGGCCGTCGCCGAGCTTTGGTCGATGTTCGATGCCAGGATGAAATTGCAGGCGTTCGGGTTGTTGGCCATCATGTTGATCATCGGTGTCCTCGAAGGCCTGGGAATCGGTTTGATTCTGCCGCTTTTTGATCTCATCGGTGACCCTCGAAATGTCGCGACCAATCGGTGGCTTGCTCCCGTGCATGAGATGCTTGGGCGTCCCGACCATGGTGATTTTATCATCATGGTATTTGCCGGTTTTTTCCTATTGTTTCTCATCAAAAACATCTTGATCTATGTCAGTTTGTTTTTGCAGACTCGTTGGGTCTGGCGCAGCGGCGCGATGACCATGACAAAGCTCGTCGCGAATTATGTTCGCATGCCATTTTCGCAATATCTAACGCGAAACACCGGCGAATTTCTGCGCAATGTCACCACATCGGTAAATCAAATTTTCCAAGGTATGGTCATTCCCATTTTGAACATTATTGCGGAAACAATCATCGCCTTGTCGATTATTGGTGTGTTGGTGACGGCAAAACCCAGAGAAGCGATAATCGTTGCCGCCGTCCTTGCGATCCCGACGTTGATATTTCTACATTTGAGTAAGCCGTATTTGATAAAATGGGGCGAAGTGGCCCATGCCCTGCATTTTCGCAATCTTGCCGCCTTGAACCATGCCTTTGGCGCCATTAAGGAAATCAAGGTGCTTGGCAGGGAAGAAAATGTCATCCAAGCCTACCAGGAAATTCCGTTTGCAACCGCCGCCGTCAATGAGAAGACGATCATGGTGAACGGGTTACCAAGATTGCTTTTGGAAACCTTGACAATCGGAAGCCTCCTGATCGTCGCGGCAACAATCCTGTCGCAGGGGCGCGCTGCAAGTTCCATACTTCCGACGCTCGGATTATTCGCCGCGGCTGCGTTCAGATTGATGCCTTCGGCAAACCGCATTGTGAGCCTGCTGAACACGATTAATTTTTCCCTCGCCGCCGTCAAAGACGTCCAGGATGACTTGCATCTGGCGCCGGCTCGCGGCAGCTCTCATTCGCTTAAGGCCTCCCGATCACAAGACCCCGACGGGTTTTTGTTGGAGCGCATCGGGTTTAACTACGACGGCACGGAACTGAAAGCGCTCGACGATATCAATTTGCAAATTACCAAGGGCGAGGCAATTGCCTTGGTTGGCCCGTCCGGCGCCGGCAAGACGACTTTGGCGAATATCATCCTTGGCTTGTTGACGCCGACCGATGGGCGCATTGGATTGAGCGGCGGCAACAACGGTGCCGAAGTGAAAACATTCCCCTATCGGATTTCACTGGTCCCTCAGGAAACGTTTTTGATTGATCATACATTGCGCTCGAACATTGCCTTTGCCGTACCCGATGCCGAAATCGACAATGATCGTGTTTCGAAGGCTGTCAGCATGGCCCATCTCGACGCTTTGATCCAAACCCTGCCTGATGGCCTTGATACCGTCGTCGGTGAACGCGGCGTGAGGTTATCCGGTGGCCAAAAGCAACGTGTTGCCATCGCTCGGGCTTTGTACGATGACCCCGATATATTGGTTTTCGATGAAGCCACTTCGGCTCTCGATGCGGAATCGGAAGCCGCCATCACCGAAGCCATTAATGCCCTTAGCGGCGACAAGACACTGATCATCATCGCCCACCGGCTAAGCACGGTGCGCAATTGCGACAGGCTGTATTGGATGGAAAACGGCCGGATAGCAGATAGCGGTACCTTTGCCGAATTGACAGTGCGAAACGCCGGGTTCGCGAGAATGGTCCGACTTCTCGATCTTTCCGGCACCGCCGAGACCGAAAAAATTGCCGGAGAGAATTCATGAGCGGCGAAACGGTCCTGGTCACCGGTGCAGACGGCTTTATCGGCTCTCACTTGGTCGAATTGCTGGTTCAAAGGGGATATAAGGTCCGCGCCTTCGTATTCTACAATTCCTTCAATTCCTGGGGATGGCTTGATCACGTGACCCCCGACATTAAGTCGCAATTTGACGTTTTTGCCGGCGACGTTCGTGATGCGCATGGCGTCCGCACGGCCATGCAGGACTGTGATCGCGTCTGCCACCTGGCGGCATTGATCGGCATTCCCTACTCCTACCATTCGCCCGCAACCTATGTTGATACGAATATCAACGGCACACTGAACATGCTTCAGGCGGCACGGGATCGACATGTTTCCAAGTTTGTCCAGACTTCTACCAGCGAAGTTTACGGCAGTGCTCAGTTCGTTCCGATTACGGAAAATCATCCGCGCCGCGGCCAATCCCCTTATGCGGCAACAAAGATCGGTGCCGATGAATTGGCGTTGTCATTTCACCGGTCCTTCGAATTGCCCGTCGTCGTCGTCAGGCCCTTCAACACCTATGGCCCGCGCCAATCAGCCCGCGCCGTCATCCCCACATTGATAACTCAAATGCTTTCCGGAGGCGGCAACGTGCAGCTGGGCGCGACGGAACCAACGCGGGATTTCAATTATGTCGATGATATCGCCGGCGCCTTCGTTGCTGCCATGGAAAGCGAACCGGCGACAGGTGAAACGATCAATGTGGGAAGCAATTTTGAAGTCTCTATTGGAGAGACTGCCCAGATCATCGCTGACACGTTGGATATTGAAGTTGAGATCAACACCGCCGAGAGTCGCCTCCGCCCCAAGGACAGCGAAGTCGATCGTCTTTGGGCGGACAATTCGAAAGCCCGTGAGCTGCTGGGCTGGACCCCCGAACACGGAGGTTTGGATGGGTTTCGCCGCGGTATTCGCAAAACCGTGGAATGGTTTTCACGACCGGAAAACCTAAACAGGTACAAACCGGACACATATAACATCTGATGACCGATCAATTCCACCTGGACGATATCTGCGTCGCGCCTGACGTGTCTTTGATGGACGCCATTAAGGCTCTAACCGCCGCAGCTAGAAAAATTATTCTTGTCGTCGATGTAGAACGGCATTTGCTTGGCGTCGTCACGGACTATGACGTTCGCAATGCCATATTAAACCATGTCGGCTTCGACGAACCGGTCTCGGCAATCATGAAGAAAAAGCCCATTGTTGCATCGTCGGACGCGACGGAGGCGGAAATTGTTGCGAACTTGAAAAAGGAGCGTGTCGCCCAGCTTCCGATAACGGATAAGGACGGCACATTGGTCGATATTCGGTTCATCGAAGACTACCAGCATATCGAGGAGCATCACTCCGAGAGAGTTGCCGTCATCATGGCCGGCGGATTGGGCACGCGCTTGCGCCCGGCGACCGAGCAGGTACCCAAGCCCCTGTTGGAGGTTGATGGACAACCCATCTTGTTCATTCTCATCGATCAGCTGTTGAATGAACGGTTCGACAAGATTTACGTCACGTTGAATTATTTGAGCGAAATGATTATCGCCTCGATAAACGCGGTGCCGCGATTTCGGGAGAAAGTTGAATTCGTTATAGAGAGCGAGGCGCAAGGCACAGCCGGCTCGCTCACCTTACTGCCGGATCGCCCAGAGTCGCCTTTCCTGGTTATCAATGGTGACCTGGTGACAAATGTGTCCCTCCAGGACATGCTTTCGCACCATCATGCGGAAGGCAACGCGGTGACCTTGGCGACGAAACGCCATTCCTATGATCTGCCATATGGAATTGCCGATATCGAAGGCACGCGGATTTTGAAACTGCGCGAAAAACCCAGCTTCAACTATTTCATCAACACCGGCGTCTATGTCGTCGAACCAAGTGTCCTCGATCGGTTGCCGGACGGAAAGCCCATCGATATGACGGATGTTGTTCAGGATCTGTTAGATGCCGACGAACGGGTCGGCAGTTTCGCCGTTCACGAATACTGGATTGATATCGGCACCCACGACAAATACGAACAGGCACAGAAAGATTACCCGATCCATTTCCCCAAATCCGGAAAATAGATTGAACGCCGGCGAAACGGCCGTATCCGAAGCGGTGGGGCTTCTGGACGACTATATTCGCGGCCGACTTGACCAGGACGGCGGCGTGGCCCTGCATGAGCCCTGGATTCATGGCAACGAATGGCATTACGTGAAGGATTGCCTGGACAGCGGTTGGGTTTCATCGGTCGGCGGTTACGTCGATCAATTCGAAGCCGATATCGCACGACTGTGCGGAACCGAATTTGCTGTCGCAACGGTCAATGGGACGGCGGCGCTGCATGTTGCCCTTGCCGCCATGGGCGTCGAACGGGGCGATGTCGTCATTTGCCCGGCGCTCAGTTTTATTGGCACGGCGAATGCCATTTCCTACTGCGGCGCCGATCCATTTTTTCTCGACATTGACCCAACAACATTGGGGTTAGACGCGGCGGCTTTGGAAGAATTTCTGGAGACCGCATGCGAGCTTCGCGACAACGGAACTTTTCATCGTGCCAGCGGCCGCAGGGTGGCAGCCTGTATGCCGGTTCATATATTTGGTCACCCCGCTGACATGGATCCGATTGTTGGAGCCTGCCGGGTCCATCGCGTCCCCGTTTTGGAAGATGCCGCGGAGGCCCTGGGCAGCCGCTACAAGGAACACCATTGCGGTTCAATTGGTACGGCCGGTGTGCTCAGTTTTAACGGCAACAAGATCGTCACGACGGGTGGCGGCGGCGTGGTAGTGACCAACGACAAGACCCTGGCGGCAAAGATCAAACACCTATCGACAACCGCGAAGGTTCCTCATGCCTGGCAATATCAACATGACGCCGTCGGGTTTAACTACCGGATGCCGAACCTCAATGCCGCCCTAGGGTGCGCGCAGCTG
>Ga0114932_10002082_pt1 | contig 21629 bp, 18 predicted proteins | sample 2SBtaG_2_FD_87286 | JGI IMG/M metagenome (GOLD analysis project Ga0114932, IMG submission 87286) | Deep subsurface microbial communities from Kolumbo volcano to uncover new lineages of life (NeLLi) - 2SBTROV12_ACTIVE470 metaG | ecosystem: Environmental > Aquatic > Marine > Volcanic ... | reverse complement strand
TGGCACAGGTTCGACCGCTGTCCTCGGCGCGCTACGTCCGATTTGTCGCGCACAGTGACCCCGAGAGCTTCCCCAACGTGCGGGCTCGCCCCACGCTCCCCTGGCCCTATACCGAGGCCCTGACCATGCCCGAGGCCATGCATGAGCTGACGCTCGTGGCGACGGGCATCTATGGCAAGCCCCTGCCGGGCCAGCACGGAGCCCCGATGCGCCTGGTCGTGCCATGGAAGCATGGCTACAAGAGCATCAAGAGCGTGGTGCGAATCGAGCTGGTCGAGCAGCAGCCGAAGACGTTCTGGAACACGGTTGCGCCCGACGAATTCGACTTTGCGGCCAACGTAGACCCGAGTGCGGGCCACCCGAAGTGGAGCCAAGCGACCGAGCGCATCTTGCCGAGCGGCGCTCGCACGCCCACGCTTCCATTCAACGGCTATGGCGACCTTGTCGCGAGCCTGTACGCCTAGGCCGACGGTCGTTGTATAACCGCGGGCCGGAGTGTTCATGACCACAGCCCCTTACGAGACCAAGACCAAGATCGTCGCCACCCTCGGACCTGCGTGTTGGGACGAGCCCAAGCTCAGCCAGCTGCTCGAAGCTGGAGTCGACGTCTGTCGCATCAACTGCAGTCACGCCGATCACGCCTCCATCGGCAAGCAGGTGGCGCGCGTCCGGCGAGCGGCCATGTCGAGCGGCCATCCATGCGCCATCTTGCTCGACCTGCAGGGACCAAAGGTGCGGACAGGGCCAGCCAGCACTCCCACCGAGCTCGCTGTCGGAGACACCCTCACCATCGTCATGGACGACACCCTCGAGGCAAGCGGCCACCGCATCGGCACGACCTACCCACAGATGGCAGATGACGTCGAGCCCGGCACGGCGGTGTTGTTCGCCGACGGGCTGCTCGCCGGAGAGGTGACCGCGGTTCGCCTTGAACAGTCCCCTGCCGAGGTCGACATTCGCATGATCGACGGCGGAAAACTCGGCTCACACAAGGGCATCAATCTGCCGGGTGTGTCCCTTTCCATTCCCGCGCTGACCGACAAGGACAAGGCCGACTTGGCCGTTGGCCTCGAGCTCGGTGTGGACTACGTCGCCCTGTCCTTCGTCCAGCGACCCGAAGACGTGATTCAGCTCAAGGACGAGATGAAGCGCCTGGGCCGCGAGGTCCCCGTCATCGCCAAGATCGAGAAGCCCACCGCAGTCGAGTGCATTGACGACATCTGCGCCGTCAGCGAGGGCGTCATGGTCGCTCGCGGTGATCTAGGGGTCGAGGTGAGCCTCGAGAAGGTGCCCGTCTACCAAAAGCGAATCATTCGAGCGGGCTTCAATGCGCACCGCATCGTCATCACGGCCACACAGATGCTGGACAGCATGGAGCGAAACCCCCGTCCGACACGCGCCGAGACCACCGACGTCGCGAACGCCATCCTGGATGGAACCGATGCGGTCATGCTGTCGGGAGAGACGTCCATCGGCCAGTTCCCGATCGAGGCCGTGCGCACGATGGACACCATCGCTCGAGAGGTCGAGAGCTCTCCCTTCTTCCTCCCCACAACACGTGACGCCTTTCCAGAACAGGACCATGGCGGCATGAGCACCGTTCTCAAGGCTGCCTGCTACGCCGCTCGCCAGGGCAATCGACCGCTCGTCATCTTCAACTGGACGGGCAGCAGTGCGGTGTACGTCAGCAAGGCGCGCAACACCTCACCGATCTATGCGCTGACTGCGGACCAAGCTGTGGTCGACCGATTGCAGCTTGTCTGGGGCATCACCCCCCTACTGATTCCGCCTGCATACACACTCGACGAACTGTTCAAGGTGGCCGAGGAGGCGCTGCTGGCCACCGGCCAGATCGCTGTGGGCCAAGAGGTCGTCATGGTCATCGGAAATGCCCGTCTGCCTAGGGCGCGCAACGTGATGAAGATCCACACCATGGGCTCTCAGTCCTGAAGAACACCCACATCGCGCATGACGTCCCGCAGCGTGTGCGCGAACTGCGCCCGCCAGTTCGCATCGGCTGACAGGTCCTGGCGCATCTCGATCTCCAGAGAGCGCTTTTTGTAGGTCGTGGCGTGCCGGAGCGCGGAGTACATCAGCCCGTTCAGCCCGGACCAGGGCTCATTGAGCCGCGCGTCGAAGCCGGCATCGGACAGGCCGGCGCACACCGCATCTGCGAGGTCGGCATTTTCGTCGAACAGCACTCCCAGCTCGAGTTCGCGGGCCACGCCCTCGTACATGGGGGTGAAGCTGTGCACACTGAACAGCAGGTTGGCGGACTGGGCTTGGCCAATGTAGCGATCCATCGCCCGGTGAAACGGCAGGTAATACTGGTCAATTCGGCGCTGACGCTCCTCGTCATCGAGACCTTCATTGAGCTGGATGGGCAATCCCTCGGCGGAATCGCGAAACAGCGTCGCGGAATCCAGGACGCGATTCGGGTCGATGAGCAATCGCGTGAACCGGGCCAGCACCGCCGTCGCACCCACTAGTTCTGCCATCTCGCGGGTGAATTCCGCCGCGCCGATGTCCACGTTCCAGTGGGTGTTCTGGAGTCGACGGTCGGACTCGGGCCACGGCCAGGCGGGCGGCAAACGAGCCGACGCGTGCTCGCACGACAGCACGATTCCGGCCGCCCCTTGTCCGCCGCGAACCACCTCATAGGCCTCTGCAAACTCGATCGAGCGCAGGCTCATTCGCTGGTGAGCTCTCCCGGATTCTCTGCCGAGCACGGGCCTGTGCCGCAGTGATGAACCACGGTACCCCGAGCATCGACTGCGAGGAAATCCACTACCTGCTGACGGGCGCCAGGCCAGGTTCGAGGGATGCTATGCGCCTTGGTATTTCCCGCTGGACGATTCACGTCGTCGGGCACGCCCACCATTGGGTCGTACTGCACCAAAGCCGCCTGCCCGGGCCCGATGGGTCCTGTGGCAGTCTGGATCGACCAGGGCGGGTCAGCCACTGGTTCCAAGACAGGCACACCAACGGACCGTGCCAGCACGCGTGTGGTCATGTTCGCCACCTGCTCGTCGCCGATGCTCTCTTGGTACAGCAGGGACTTGCCCGCGAGCTCGGGCACGTAGTTGATCGGGTCCACCGGATCCCACCACAACTGGGCCACGTTGTAGGCCATTTGGCGATCGTTGGGGCGCGGCAAGGTGCCCCCGATCACGAGTTCGAACGGTGTCCACTGGGTGGAGCGCTCGAGCATGGTCGACCACATGCCGCCAGGCACATGCAAGCCCGCTGCAGAGACCGGGAAGTCCTGGGCCATCAGGACCTGGCCCTCGATTCCGCCCAGCGAAATGCCGTAGTAGATGACGTCCTGGCCATCGCTCAGCGTCTGACCCGATGCGCCTGCAAGCTGTGAATCGTCAAACAGGCCGCCTTGAGATGCCGCAAGCAGAATTGCCCGTACTGCTGCATGGCCCTGAACGACGCGGTTCGGCACCAAGGGGAACTTGCCAAAGTCCGCAGCCGTCTGAAGTGCCTCGAGACGGTCATCCTGGGTCAGGCCACGCCAAGTGGTGGACACAGTGATGGCGCCTAGGTCGTTGGTAATCGCAGCGACCTGATCAGTGTCTGATTCGTCATTGAGATAGCCGCGCGGGTGGCCGAAGAGGCCATGGCCAAAGACCAGCACCGGCGCCGTCCCTGCTGTGGAGTCGCGCAATGACTCGGGAATGGTGACCAGAATGTAGGCCTCGACCTCGCCCGTGGGAAGCGCGCTGCCGTCCGCTTGCTGGTCCAGCAGCAGATCGTCGACAAGGAAGTCAGTGACCGTGATGGTGCCTTCAAACGAACGCCAGATGCCCGGTGGCAATGCGTCACCGTCATCCCGGTCGCGGACCACATCAAAGCTCCAGCTGGTGGGAACATCGACCTCGGCAAGCGCCGAACGGAGGGGCATGCCGCCATCGTGGATGGGGAAGTCCCAAGCGACTGCGATGGAGTCACTGGGGACCCCGGCTTGGGCGAGCCCGTCGTGAAGCGCTCGTTGTTGGTCCACGACGGGTCCCTTGGCCCCACCGTCGATGACCATGTCATAGAACTCGGGCCGCGGAGCTGCATCGGTGGTGACCACGACAGCGACGCGATGGTCACGGGTCAGGGCCTGCAGTGGACGCACGAGCAATGCCGGCGTCGTGTCGTTGCACTCCACATCGGTCTCGGCGTTGATGTCGCACCACGCGTCGAGCTCGGCAAAGACAGGCAGCCAGACGCCGGTATCGAGGTCGACCATGCGCACCCCGCCCTCGCCTGGGGTCGGATTGCGCCAGTGGGGCAGCTCGGCTTGGTCGACGTCGTCAAGCACCACCATGGATGTCTGGCCTGACGAAAAACCGCGACGCCATCGCAGGGTCTCGACCGGCAGCGGTGTGCCGTCAATGGGCAGAGGCAGGGCGTCGACCGGCAAGTCCACAAAGCCGTCCGCGTCGATGAGCAGTCCGTTCGGGTAGGGCATGACTGGCCCCTGCCCGAGCATGCCGGTTTCCGGCAGGACTTCCTCTTTTCCACAGGCGGAAAGGACCAGCAGCAAGGGGAACCATCTCATTGTGTCTCCAGTTTGGCCAAGGCGGCCGACAGCTCGTGCGGCTCCATGTCGCCCGCAGCAAAGCGATCCATCAAATCTTGAAGCGCGACCATGCGATCCCGCAAGGCCGCACGTCGCTCATGTAGCACCGCAGCCAAGCTGTCGATGCGCTGGGCCAGATCGTCGCCCGGCCACGGCACGTCTGTCTCGACCACACGATCGGCGCTGGTCCTGGGTCGGGTCTGCCCTTCAGTTGCCGGCAGTTGTGCCCGCCAGGCAGGTGTGCGCAGCGCATGAGCCAGAAAATGCGGCCAGGAACGGGCGTGCAGCGCAATCCACTCCGGACTGCCAACCAACGTGCCGCGGACCTCGGTGGGGCGCCGCAGCACCGCCACATTGCCGAGCTCGGGACGCAATCGTGAGACCAGCACGTCGCCTTCGACCAGGGCGGCCTTGTGCCCCTTGATCTCGCGGCCAACCGTCCGATGAGCCGCGATGACCTCGCCGGTCTGCTTGTCGGTGTCAGCTAGATCGATGACGGCAAAGCGATTGTCCGGGTCGCGGGAAGGCTTCACCCGTTCACCCAGACCGCTGATGAACTCTTTCAGCGGACGGGAGGCAGACGCAATGCCGCGAGTCACTGGAGTCCAGCGCCCAGTGGGCAGATCCTCCCAGCCCCGTCCCTGTTCTAGGGCGCGAACCAGCACGTCGTCTGTGAAGCGCAGTCGCTCCGAGCCCACATCCCAGCCCGGATCATCGAGCAGGGCCCACTGGCAGGGCACTTCGGGCGCCGGCCGACGTCGCAGCCAAAGCAGACAGGCTCGTCCGGCTGCACCACCGAATGGGCGAAAGACCCCCTCGGGCAGCGCACACATGGCCTCACGCCGCCACGCGCGGTCGATACGCCGGCGCAGCGGCGCGGTCGTGGGGTTGCCGATGACCGACCAGGGCAGCACAATCGCCGCCTGACCGCCGGGCTTCACCCACCGCTCAAGGGCTTCGATGAACAGCCAATCCGAGAGCACCCGGCCACGCATCTCGCCCAGGTCGTAGCGCCCCAGCACCTCGGGGTCGGTGACCTCTACCGAGAACGGCGGATTGGCCAACACCACATCGAGTGGCTCTGGGTCGACTGTAAAGAAGTCGGAGCAGACCACATCGCCGTCGAAGCCGGCCAGACGCAGGTTCAAGCTGGCCAGCTCGGCCAGAAAGGGGTCCTTCTCGATGCCAATGACCTTGGCGCCGCGACGCGCAGCACACACCAAGAAGCCACCACTGCCACAGGTCGGATCGAGCACCCGCATGCCCGCAGCTAGGTCGATGCGGGACAGCAGCAGTTCCACGAGAGGTCGGGGCGTGAAGTATTGACCTCGCTTGCCCTTGAAGAGGTCATCAAAGAAGCGCTCATAGGCCAGACCCAGAAGGTCGATGTCCTGGTCTAGGGGCAGCTTGCTGACGGCGAGTGCGGCCGCCCCCATGGGTTGCACGTCATCGCCAAGCCGTGCACGAAGCGCAGTCAGCAGAGCCTGAAATGCGCGGCCACCGGTGAGCCCCTCGGCCCTCAAGCGGTCCTCGGCTTCGACCAACAGCGCCGCGACCCCCGGCTGCTTCACAGAGACACCACACCGGGAAGTCCGCCGATCTGGACCTGTGTCCCGGCCTCTCGGGCCACCTGCTTGATGACCCCGAGCACGACGACACCCATCTCGGGCACCCTTGCGGCACTCGAGACCGAGCCAACCACCTTGCCCTGCGCCACAATCTCGGCACCCACGGCCGGTACCGTCGACGACTGCACAGTCATCTGCGTGAACTGCCGCTTGACCTTGCTCAGGGAGTCAATGCGGCAGACCGTTTCTTGGCCGACATAGCAGCCCTTGTCGAACGCCACGATCTCGCCGACAAGACCCATGACGTGCGGCCCTGCGCGCTCCCCAACATCGTCGGGGAACACGGGCAGACCGGCCGCAATCCGAAGTTGGTTCAGGTCAGCCGGGGTGCCAACCTGGACGCCCAGGGCTTGAAGGGTTGCTGCCCGCTCGCCCATCGGAACGAGCACATCCAGGCCGCCCAGACCAGAGCGATCTCGTGCGCGGGCAAGGGCCACGTTGCAGCGAGCCACAGCCTGTTCCGCCCCTGGCCCCACAACGGTGATCAGCGCGAAGTCTGCGCCCTGGTTCTGCAGTTCGACATCGTCAAACACGATGTACTTGCTGTAGCGGGCCTCGAAGACATCGGGCGGTGCACCATCGAGCACAGCCCAGAACTTCTCGTCCTCCTCACACCACACATCGAGCAGACCGATCAGCCTGCCCTTGGCGTCGCACATGCCATGTCGATTTGAGCCACCAACCGCAAGCGCCAACACGTTGTTGGTGAACATGCCGTTGAGGAAGCGTCGCGCATCCGGGCCCGTGAAGGTGAACAGCCCGCGACCGGTCAGATCAACAGCGATCGCATCTTGATGTGCAGCGTTCCAGGCGTCCACTGAGCCCCCAGGGAGCCCCCTATATCGCGCCGAACGCAGAACTTGCTAGAGCAGGTCGTCGTCGTCGTCAAACGCGATGATGGTCGCGCCACTGACTCGCGCCGGCGGCTTTTCGGGCTCGGGGGCCGGAGCGGGGGCCGCAACCACCGTCTTGGCGTCTTCAAGCTCCTCGAGCGGCTCGCTCGCGGGTTCCTTTTCCTTGCCTTCGGGGTCCGGCACGTCGGCCGGGCCATCATCGATTTGCTTGGCTGGTGCGTCCTCGTCGTCGCCGCCGCCCCGCAAAAACACGAAGTACACGACCACCGCGATGACAACCAGCCAGAAGAGGCAGCAGACACCGCTGAAGACCAAACTGATGATGAGACCAATCATGCCGGCTGAAGACTCCTCGACCACGGGCGCATAACGCGCCTCATGGTGGTGTAAACGAGATCGTGCGTCAAGGCTGCCCCCCTTTGCCAGAGACCTCTGTTCGAGCCGCACGCAGTGCCTCGACGGTGTCCACCGCTGGGCGCTCACGGGTCAGCCGTGCACTTCCAAGTTCGTCGCGAAACGCCTCGCACTGCGCAACCGCTCTGTCGACATCGGTGGCACCCGAACGCCATTGCGCCTCGATGCGACCCAGGTCCCCGTGCAGACTCAGCTCTTCGTCGAGGCCCAAACCCTGTGCGTCGATCGCCATCCGCCCTTCAGTCAATGCAGCCTCGACCCGAGCGTCCGCGGCGCGCTGCCCGATCTGGTCGTCCGGCTGCCCCTGGCTCCAGACGACAACCAGAAGCAACACGGCCATGCTGAGTCCAGCCGGCGGAAAGAAGACCATGCCCGCGGCGGTCGCAATCATCAGAAGTCCGGTGAGGGCGACAAGCCAGTAGCCGGGCGGCCGACTGCTGAAGGGAATGGTCGCTTTCACCGGCGGCAGTGCATCGAGAACCGCAGGACGCGTACTCGACGACGCGACGACCAGGCCCAGCCCGGCGCCAAAGGGAGCGCCGAAAAAGGGAAAGATCAGCCCCAGCACCAATGCCAACCCGGCTGTCGCGACAAGGTCCCGCAGCCCCAGTGCCACTTTCTCGGCCCGGACGTCCCAGCCGTCATCTCGCAGCCGTCCAGCCAGAGCTCGGGCGGCTCCCTTGGACAGCGAAGCCTCGATGAGCGCAGGCGCACCGGTAGCCGGATCGATCCCATGCACGGCCCAGGCCCGGCGCGGTCGAATCGGTGCAATCCAACGCCAAGACGGCCGCACCACCCGGTTTGGATTCCGCTGCAGCTGCACCAACGCGTCTCGTACTCCGGCGGCGTCCGCCGGACGTCGAGTTGGATCGGGAGCCAGCAAGCGACGCACCAATCCTGCCACTCCGTCGGGCATGTCGGCACAGTCGGGCGCGCTGTCCTTCTGCGCCCCAATCACGGCCCAAGGGGTCGCCCCCTCAAAAGCCGGCCGGCCCGTCAGAGCGAAATGCAACACGATGCCCAATCCGTAGAGGTCCGCCGGCACCCCGGCCGGCCCGCCGGCATGTACCTCTGGGGCACTGTGACCCGGTCGGCGCTCAAAGACCTCGTCACCGGACTTGTGTGAGCTGGCCAGGCCGAAGTCGAAGAGCAGGGCGCCACCGCTGCCCAGCAGCACATTGCCCGGGCGCACATCACCGTGAATCAGTCCCACTCGGTGGGCTGCGGCGAGTCCGTCCGCCAGCTGAACACCCAGTGCGAGGGCGGCCTGGAGCGACATCGCCGTGCCGATGTTCGCAAGCGCGTCGCCATGAATGCGTTCGGTCACCAAATAGGGACGGCCGTCTTGGGACCAAAGTCCGAGCAAGCGCAAGACATGCGGATGGTGCAACCGGCTGGCTGCTCCGGCGTCCACACGCAGAGACCGCACCGCGTCGGGAGTATTTGCGAGGTGCGCGTGCAGCAGCTTGATGGCGACGTCACCACCAGTCTGTGTGTCTTTCGCTGGCAGCACGATGCCGGTGCTTCCCTGCCCCAGCGGTGGGCCAGTGACCTCAAATCGCCCCGAGAGGACAGCCCCGATCTCGGGGGGACTCACTCCTCGTCCTCTGGCACCGCAGCATCGCCACCAACGGCGACCTGCGCAACCACGCCCACAACCCACAGCCCCAGCAAACACGCGGAGTTGCTGGGATCACCAATGGCATAGGCAATCGCCACCGCTCCCACGGCGGGCGTAAGAATCTTGAGGAACTGCGCGTAAAAGAGTGGGAAGACCACACCACCGACCAGCGCTCCCACAGCGGGAACCCACACAGGAGCCGAAGTCAGCACCGTCTCGCCAAGACCCCAGGCGATGGTCAACCCAACCACCGTGCCGACGCCAAACAGGGCGGCGCGGTGGGCCATGACTGCGATGACCAGCAGCATGACCCCGCCCACACATCCGCCGAGCACAGCGACCTCTGCGGGCAGCGCCAAGCCGCCGGTTGTCGACAGGGCCACCAACAGTCCGACGGTGCTGATGGCGCCCATGCAGAAGGCACTAGCGCGCAGGGTCACATCATAGAGCGCGGCTCCGCGCAGGAGTATGAAGAGGCCCACGACACCCACTAGCAGGCGCAGCAGCGAAGGTGCGTCCAGCACAAGCTGCTGGGGGATGTTCAGCGGGGCGGCAAATAGGGTCAAGGCATCGGGTCCCTTGAGACAAGCGTACGACGACGCTGGACGCCGGTCTATTGCTCGCCGTGTACCGGAAACCGGTAGATCGTCGCGTCTTCGCGTGCCCACTCAAGCTCGTCAGCGACCATGCGCTCGAGCACGACCGGGTCCTTCTCCATCAGGTCCAGCTCGTGCAGCAGGCGCTGATTCTCGCGTTCGACGGACGCCAGTTGGGCATTGGCATCGGCCAGCTGGGCGTGCAGAGCCGCCTGCGCGGTCAGCCCGTTCTCGCCCCAGACAGTCGACAGGACAACCAACCCCAGCACAAATGCAGGAATGAGGGTCAGCAGGAGTCGATGGGCGAACGGGGCGTTCAATGGGGTGCCGGGGTGGCGGGGAGGTTGGTGATAGTGAGCATAGCAGGCTGATCTCAAGGCGCAAGCGGCCCCCTGCCCGCCTCAGGCGAAAGCGCTGGATCTCCGCGGCTTTTCGATCGCTACAAATCGCGGTCAGGGAGTCTTGTCGATCGGCCCGGACTGTGCTTCTGTCGCGATTGCCAGGCGCCCAAGCCCCTCGGTCCTCGCCATATCCATCACGGTGACCACGCGACCATGAGCCACCCCGGTGTCCGCTTTGATGATCACCAGCGTGTTGGGATCGCGCTCGGCTGCCGCGCGCAGCCGTGTTTTGAGAGTCGGCAGGTCGACCGGCTTGTCGTCCACGAACACAGACCCGTCCACCGTCATCCAGACGTTGATGTCGTTCTTGTCGGACACAACCGTCTGGGCTGAGCTGCGTGGAAGGTCGACCTGAATGCCCGGAGCACTGATGAATGTGGTGGTCACCATAAAGAACAGCACCAGCTGGAACACGATGTCGATCATCGGCGTCACGTCGAGAATCGGGTCTGGGCGCCGGTTGGCAGCGTATCTCACTTGGCGGCTTCCTCGGCCGGCTCGTCGATATGCTGCTGCTCATCGACGAGCATGTCGATGACCCGGATGCTCACCTCTTCCAGCTCCATCAACAGTCCGTCGACCTTTGCCAACAGGTAGCGGTTGGCAATGACTGCCGGGATGCCCACAGACAGGCCAGCAAATGTCGTCACTAGAGCCTGGCTGATGCCGCCAGCAAGTGAGCCCACGTTGCCCATGCCCTCATCTTGAATCATCTGGAAGGTCAGAATCATGCCGCCGACCGTACCCAGCAGCCCGAGAAGCGGAGAAATACTCGCGATGGTGCCCACCACGGGGATGCCGCGCTCCATCTCGGCTGCCTCTCGGCGTCCGACTTCCTCGAGGCGCTCTTTGAGCTCGGAGCGCGGTCGGTTTCGGCTGGAAATGGCCACGTCCAGTACCCGTCCAACCGTGCTTCCACCGCCTCGGCACATGGCAATGGCCTCGTCGTAGCGTCCCTGCTCGACAAGGCTCTCGACCTTGACGATGAAAGGCCCAGGCACGATGCCGCCCCGCCGAAGCGCCCACATGCGCTCCAGGAACATCGCCAGTGCCACAATCGAGCACAGGCCGATGGGAATCATGACGGGCCCGCCGGCCACAAGGTATTCGATCAACGATTCTCCCAAGGAGTTGTTCGCTAGGGTAGCGACTACGCCCCCTCTGACGCAAAACGACAACGGATCCTTTGCAGAGGGTCCCGTGTTTGGGCGACTCTTTGCATATGTCTTGGCGTACGAAGGCGATGGGTGCGGGGGGCCTGCTGTTTGGCGGAGTCCTGGTTTGGGTCGCCATCCCCGGCACGCGCGCCAACTACCTGATTCAAGCGGCTGCCGGGCAGGTCGAGCTGTTGGCCGGACGCGTCGATGTCGACGAGGCCATCGAGCAGGGCCTGTTCACAGACGACGAAGTCGCCCGACTGCGAATGATCAAGCCCATGAAGGAGTTTGGCAAGACCATTGGCCTGGGGCACACCGCCAACTACGACACCATCAACCCCACCTGGGACAAGCAGATCTGGAATGTCTCGGGCAGCCAAGAGCTGCGGTTTCGCAACGCGAGGTGGTGGTTCCCCATCGTGGGCTCCGTCCCCTACCTGGGCTACTTCGACAAGGCGCGGGCCGAGGCACAGGGCGACCGACTGAGGGACCAGGGCTACGACGTCATGGTTCGCAAGGCGGGTGCCTACTCCACGCTCGGATGGTTCCGCGACCCCGTTCTGCCCGCAATGCTGGGCTGGCGCGAATACGAGCTGGCCAACACGGTGCTGCATGAGCTGGCTCACGCCACCCTTTGGTTGCCGGGCTCGGTCCAGTTCAACGAGAGCTTCGCGCAGTTCGTCGGCAACGTCTCGAGCGACCGCTACATGGTCGACAAGTACGGCGAGGACAGCAAGGAAGTCGCGTCAGCACGCGGACGAATCGCCGACCGAGTCATCCTGCGCGAGGTGCTGCACCGGGTCTACGGCGACCTCGACACCCTGTACAAGGACAAGTCGCTGAGCTCGGAGCGCAAGAGAACGCTCAAGCACCGCATTCTGACCGGCATTCCCACTCGCCTGATTGGCAAGGGCCTGCACAACGAAGCGAAATACGTGAAGTGGGCGCAGCGGCAGCAATGGAACAACGCCCGCCTGCTCCAGTTCAGGACCTACAACCGCAGCCGTGACTGGTTCGAGGCACTGCTGGAGCAGTCAGGTGGGGACCTGCCCAGGTTCATGGCCCAGCTCGAGCGCATCACCGCTTCAGCCGACGACCCGTACGAGGCTCTCGCAGACGCTGTGGGCGCGACTCCCCTGGCGGACGCCGAGACAGATTGAAGGGTGTCCGGTTTCTTGAACACACAGTGTTCAAGAATCTTGTACATCGTCCCACCGTTGGGAGGCGTAGGCGTCCAGTTCTGGCACCAATGTCGCGGTTCAGCCGTTGACTCAATGCTGACGAGTGCCGGCGTCTCCCCCTGCAGGCCACTGTTCGCGCCCTGGGTGACGTTTCGTGACGCGTTTGGTCGAATGTAGCGAACACTGGCACGGAGCTTGCTTGATGAACATTCCAACGACGCAGGAGATGCATCAAATGGCAGTTCGGAAAGCAAAGCGGAAGGAAGACGAAGGCAGCGGCCAGCTGCTCAACAAATACCTCCGCAGCATGGGAGCCATCCCGCTGTTGAACTCGCAGTCCGAAGTCGAGGTCGCTCGCCGCATCGATGACCACGGTCCCGATTCCGAGATGGCCAAGGCCGAGCTGATTCAGGCCAACTTGCGCCTCGTCGTCTCCATTGCCAAGCAGTACACCTACCGTGGCCTGCCGCTCGCCGACCTGATTCAGGAAGGCAACCTCGGCCTCATCAAAGCTGTCGAGAAGTTCGACCACACCCGTGGCTTCAAGTTCAGCACCTATGCGTCCTGGTGGATTCGCCAGTCCATCATTCGGGCCATCGAGAGCCAGATTCGGACCATCCGCATCCCCATCTACAAGCTCGAAATTGTCAACCGCGTCAAGCAGACCCAGAAGATGCTGTTTCAGCAGCTCGGCCGCGAGCCCACGCTGCAAGAGATCGCCGACCGTCTTGAAATCAAGGTCGACAAGGTCGAGCAGCTGATGAAGCTGACCCGCGAGCCCATGAGTCTCGACCAGGTCGTCAGTGACGACAGCGACAGCACCATCGGCGACTTCATCGAGAACCCCAACGCTGAAAAGCCGAGCGATCAGATCGAAGAGGCAGCCCTGCGCGAGCAGATTGCCACCGTGTTGGCCTCGCTGACTCCGCGCGAAGAGAAGGTCATCCGCATGCGCTACGGCATCGGCGAGGCCACTCACTACAGCCTCGAAGAGATCGGCTCACGCTTCGCCCTCACACGCGAGCGCATCCGCCAGATTGAGATCAAGGCATTGCGCAAGCTGCGCCACGCCAAGCGTCGCAAGCAGCTCGAGAGCTTCGTCGAAGCCTGCTAGGGCACGCGAGCGAACGCGAAAGGGCGGCCATCTATCTGGCCGCCCTTTTTCGTGGATCGGTCACTCGCACCAGACGACTTGCTCAGGACTCGTAGGCGTCGGGTGGCAGGCAGGTGCACAGGTTGCGGTCGCCGAAAGCATCGTCAACGCGGCCCACGGACGGCCAGAACTTGTGCTCGCGGGTGTGAGGCGTGGGGAACGCCGCGCGCTCTCGCCCGTACGGATGCGCCCAGCTGTCCGAGCAGACCTCGCTCGATGTGTGGGGCGCGTTGGCAAGCAGGTTGTCTTCGAGGTCAGCCTCGCCATCTTCGAGCTCGCGAATCTCTTCGCGAATGCTGATGAGCGCGTCGATGAAGCGGTCAATCTCCCACTTGCTCTCGGACTCAGTGGGCTCAATCATGAGCGTGCCAGTCACAGGCCAGCTCATGGTTGGACCGTGGAAGCCGTAGTCCATCAGTCGCTTGGCAATGTCGGCCACTTCAAGGCCTGCAGATAGCTTGAACTGCCGGAAGTCCACGATGCATTCGTGCGCCACCAGGCCGTTCTTGCCGGTGTACAGAACCGGGTAGTGAGGCTCGAGCCGCTTGGCGATGTAGTTCGCGTTCAAGATGGCGATCTGGCTGCTTGCTTTGAGTCCATCAGGCCCGAGCATCGCAATGTATGCCCAGCTGATGGGCAAGATGCTGGCGCTGCCCCATGGAGCGGCTGAAATGGGTCCGATGGCCGAGGTTCCGCCGGTCGACACAATCGGGTGTCCGGGCAGGAAGGGAGCGAGGTGCTCGCCGACGCCGATGGGACCCATGCCCGGTCCGCCACCACCGTGGGGGATGGCGAAGGTCTTGTGCAGGTTGAGGTGGCTGACGTCGGCCCCAAACTGGCCCGGTTGGCACAGTCCAACCATGGCATTCAAGTTGGCGCCGTCGAGGTAGACCTGCCCGCCGTTGGCGTGGATGACGTCACAGCACTCGACGATGAGTTCTTCGAACACCCCGTGCGTAGATGGGTAGGTCACCATCAACGCCGCGAGGTTTTCCGAGTGCAGCTCGGCCTTGGCACGCAGGTCCTCGAGGTCGATGTTGCCGTCATCGTCGCAGGCGACGACCACAACCTTCATGCCCGCCATCACCGCACTCGCAGGATTGGTGCCATGCGCGGTATTGGGAATCAGGCAGATGTTGCGATGGGCGTCGCCCCGGCTTTGGTGGTAGGCCGAGATGACCAACAGACCGGCGTACTCGCCTTGAGAGCCGGCATTCGGCTGCATGCTGACCGCGGCATAGCCGGTGATCTCGGCCAGCCAATTCTCAAGCTCGCCAATCAGGCGCGCGTAGCCCTTGGTTTGGTCTGACGGAACAAAGGGATGCACGCCATTGAAGCCCTGCAGGCCAATGCCCATCATCTGAGTGGCCGCATTTAGCTTCATCGTGCACGAACCCAGCGGAATCATCGCCGTGTTCAGTGCCAGGTCCTTGGCTTCGAGGCGATGCAGGAAGCGCATCATCTCGGTCTCGGTGCGGTAGCGCGAATAGACCTCGTGCCGCAGAAAGCTTGAGCTGCGCGCATGGGCACCGATGACTTCGGCACCGACATCGGGGACTTCGCTTCCGCAGCCAAACACAGCCAACAGACGGGCGATGTCGGCCGCGGCTGTCGTCTCGTCGATTGCGATTCCCAGTGTGGTCGCATCGATTCGACGCAGGTTCATGCCCGCGGACCGCGCTCCATCAAAGATGGCGTCGGTCTGTGGGCCGGTGCGCACCGCCAAGGTGTCAAACCAGGATTGTGCCACCAGTTCGTAGCCGCCATCGGCCAACCCCACCGCCAACTGTCGACAGCGGTGGTGCACGGTCGTCGCCAGGTTGGTCAAGCCTTCGGGGCCGTGCCAAACGGCATACATGCCGGCGATGACAGCCAACAGGACCTGGCTGGTGCACACATTGCTGGTCGCCTTTTCGCGTCGAATGTGCTGTTCGCGGGTCTGCAGCGCCATGCGGTACGCGACTTTTCCAGACCGGTCCTTGCTGACACCAATGATGCGGCCGGGCATCTTGCGCGCGAACTTCTCGCGAGTCGAGAGAAACGCCGCGTGGGGGCCACCAAAGCCGAGCGGCACGCCAAAGCGCTGGGTATTTCCGACGGCGATATCAGCCCCGAACTCGCCCGGAGGACGCAACAGGGTGAGCGCGAGCAGGTCGGTTGCGGCGGTGACGAAGGCCTTGTGGGACTTGGCACGAGCGCAGAAGCCCTCGTAGTCGAACAGGCCACCGTTGGTCGCGGGGTACTGGATGAGCGCCCCAAACACCGGCGTGCTGGCGAAATCGAAGCTTTCGTGATCACCGACGATGATTTCGATGCCCAGGGGGGCGGCCCGTGTCGCCACCACTGCGATGGTGTGCGGATGGCACAGCTCGGACACAAAGTAGCTGCTGACCCCTTTGAGCTTCGACAGGCGCAGACTCATCGTCATGGCCTCTGCCGCGGCGGTCCCTTCGTCCAAGAGCGATGCGCCGGCGATGGGCAAGCCGGTCAGCTCTTCGACCATGGTCTGGAACACGACCAAAGCTTCCAGTCGACCCTGGGAAATTTCAGCCTGGTATGGGGTGTAGGCGGTGTACCAGCCCGGGTTCTCGAGGATGTTTCGCAGGATGACCGGCGGCGTGCGAGTGTTGTGGTAGCCCAGGCCAATAAAGGACTTGAGCACCTCATTCTTGTTGGCGCGCTCGGCCATGGCATCGAGGGCAGCGCTCTCGGTCAGCGCCGCAGGCAGATCGAGATCGCCGGGCATTCGGATGGCAGCCGGAATGGCGCGATCGATCAGCTGGTCGAGTGACGCAAAGCCGAGCAGCCCGAGCATCGACGCGACATCGGCCGGACCCGGCCCCAGATGCCGAGGAGCAAACACGTCCGACGCCGGCGGCAGGGGGCTGGCATCGGTGAAATCAGGACCCAGCGGCAGAAACCCGCTGTCCTCGTCAAGCGGAAGCAATCTTCGCCTCGTATGCCGCCGCGTCGAGCAGGCTGCTGCGGTCACTGGTGTCCGATGCGGTGATTTTGACCAGCCAACCGCCGCCGTAGGGGTCGCTATTCACACTCTCTTCGCTGCCATCGAGGGCCTCATTCACCTCGAGGACCACGCCCGCGAACGGACTGTAGACCTCGGCGACAGCCTTGACCGATTCGATCTCACACACCGCACCGCCCGCCTCGAGCTCGTCGCCGGCGTCGGGCATCTCGACGTACACAATCTCGCCCAGGGCGTCTTGTGCGTAGGCGCTGATGCCAATGGTGACGACGTCGCCGTCGATGCGTACCCACTCGTCGTGGTTGGTGTACAGGAGGTCTGCAGGGAAATTCATGGGACTACTGCTCCAGAAACGAACCTTTTACGACGGTGGCCTCGGCTTCACGACCGCGAACATCAACGATGACGCGGGTGCCGGGCTTGCCGTTTGGGCGGCGAAGATAAGCGAGGCACACGCCTTTGCCCGTGCTGGGCGAGCGAGTGCCGCTAGTGACCCAGCCGATGTCCTCGCCATCTCTGAGCACGCGCATGCCATCTCGGCCAATGCGCTTGCCGTCAATGACCAGGCCGGCGAGCCAATGAGTGTCTGTGCTGCGGCGCTCGACGATGGCATCGCGGCCCATAAAGCCGCCTTCCTTGTCCAGCTTGACCACCCAGCGCAGGCGCGCTTGCAGGGGGCTGGTGTCATCGTTGAGCTCATGGCCGTACAGGCAGTTGCGCACATCGAGACGCAGCGTGTCTCGAGCGCCCAGGCCAATCGGCAAGATAAAGTGCGGAGCGCCCGCTTCGAGCAACGCGTCCCACAGTGGAGCGGCTGTGGCGGCTGGCGCAAAGACCTCGAAGCCGTCTTCGCCGGTGTAGCCGGTGCGCGCGACGATGCAGCCTTCGACTCCGGCCACGGTCACACCCGTCGTGACCCCGCGGCGCGGCATGCCACCCAGGTCCGCAGAACACAGCGGGTCGAGCATAGCCGCCGAATTGGGACCCTGAACAGCGAGCAGTGCCCAGTCGTCACCTTCGTCGGTGATGGCGCACTCAAGGCCATCGGGGGCCTGTTCGGTCATCCACGCGAAGTCCTTGGCGCGGTTGCTGGCATTCACGACAACCAGGAAGTCATCGTCGGCCAACCGATAGGTGAAGACGTCATCGACGACGCCACCGCGCTCGTTGCACAGGGTGGCGTATTGGGCCTGGCCAATCTTGCACTCGCTGACGTCGTTGGACAGCAGCCACTGCAGCGTTGCGAGTGCGCCGGGACCGACGAACCGCACTTGGCCCATGTGGCTGACATCAAACAGACCCACAGCCGTGCGCACGGCCGTGTGCTCGGGCTTGATTCCCGAGTACTGAACTGGCATGTCAAAGCCTGCGAACTCGACCATGCGAGCACCGGCGGACACGTGCTGGGAGTGGAAGGGGGTGCGACGCAGAGACATGCGAAACCCGGGCTTCGAGTGGCCGGTCCCCTATGACGGCACGAGGCCCTGTCAAGCGCGATCCCGGGGGTCAGAAGCCCGCTGTGTGGCCTGGGTTCGGCACGGCACTCGCGTTCGCTTCGCTATCAGCCGCACCACTGCCGAAGTCCGCACCGTTGATGGTGTCGAAGTCGATCCGAATACGGCCGTCGCCACCGTCCCCACCTTTGCGTGGCGCCCTGCTGCCTCCATCGTCGGGGGGCACGGGGGCATTGCCGCCCTGCCCTCGAAACGAGCCGGAAACAACCAGCATGTCTCGTCCCGCCACCCAGACCGATCCGCCGCTGCCAGCACCCGTTCCATAGGAGTAGGTGCCATAGCTGAACCAGGACGTACCCAGCCCTCGCGCTTCAAAGGCTCGCGCGCCTGCGGCATCGATGAGCGCGCTGGTCACCATCACGATGCCTCCGCCATTTCCACCCGGACCGGGGTCGCTGCCAACGTTGTCGCCGTGCCACACCCCGCCGCCGCCAGAACCAAAGAAGAGCGTGTCCAGGTCTGCCTCGCCGTAGGTCAGGCCAGCCGCTGGAGGCGTCGCAGTTCCGTTCCAGGACTCACCCGCTTCGGCTCCTCCTGCGTACTCACCGCCCCCGCCGTTGATGTGCGCGCCTCCGCCACCGAAGTTCGGGTTGAACGCGTCTGTGCCATTGGCGCCGTTGTAGTTGGAACACCCTGAATCGTCGCCGCCCGTTCCGACACCGGCGATGCTCATGCCCTGATCCGCATCGCAATTGACGATGGAGCCAGTGGCGCCGCCGGTGTACCCCGTGGCGTTGCTCTGCACGCGTCCGCCGTCCTCGACGACGACAGCACTGTGGGCTCGAAACGCAACAATTCCGCCGGTGCTTCCATCGAAGTCACTGGTGGTGAAGCGCCCAGCGCCAGTGACGTTCACCGTCTCATAGTGTGGGATGCGCTGAACCACGACGGCCTGACCCAGCAGCGTGGAATTGCCGCTCTCGGCGTACTGTTTGGCAATGTCCTCGGTGAAGTGAATCTGAGTGCCGATGACATCCTCGACCAGCAGAAATTCGTAGGTACCCACCAAGCCATTGGCACTAGCAGAGCCCTGCAGATTGATCAGCAGGACCTCGTCGCCAGCGGCGATGCCGTCTGGGACGGTCTGGGTGGCCGCGATGTTGCTGGCAATCGACAGCACCTGGTGCACAGCACCATCGGGATGGCTTCGCCCATTGCTTCCGTCCACATCAATGACGAACCGCGCGTCCACGGTGATGTCGCCGTCTGACCCGGTGCCCAGGCCCGCGTCTTGGTCCGCGACGCCGTCACAATCGTCGTCCTTGCTGTTTGGAAACCAATCGGGCTGGCCGGGAAAGACCTGGTCGTCGAAATCGATGCAGTCGAGCGAGTTGTCGACCGTGTCTGGCGGTTGCGTGCAGGCGCCGAGCGTCACGACCGACGCATCTCCGTACCCATCGCCATCGAAGTCGAGGTACCAAGGCACCGCGTCCACAGCGTCGTTGTCGGCGACACCATCACAGTCCTCATCGACACCATCACAGTACTCGTCTGCCCCCGGGTAGATGGTGTCGACGGTGTCATCGCAGTCGTTGTCGCAGACGCGGTAGCTGTCCCCATCCACGTTCTCTTCGTCTGCTGGCACCGAACCCGAACAGTCGTCATCGACCCCATTGCACAGCTCAGGAGCCGATGGGTAGGCGGTCGCATCGCCATCGTCGCAGTCATCGCCTAGCGACACATACCCAACGGGTTCGTTGCAGTCGGTCAGGGACACTGTGGCATCGCCGTGGCCGTCCGAATCGAGGTCTTGGAACCACGTGGGGGTGTCGTCATCCACGATGCCGTTGCAGTCGTTGTCGATGCCGTCGCAGAGCTCGGCGGCATCTGGATACGCGTCGAGCCGTGAGTCGTCACAGTCGGTCGCATCGGCCACGTGATCGGGCGGCGCATTGCAGGCCACGGTCTCCTCGGCTGCGTCGCCGTAGCCATCGGAATCGCTGTCGAGGTACCAGCTGGTGGGGTCGAGGGGTGCGTTGTCCACCTCGCCATCGCAGTCGTCGTCGACGCCGTTGCACAGCTCATCGGCTGCAGGGTGTGCCCCGCTCTCGCCGTCGTCGCAGTCGTCTCCGTTGTCGACAAGCTGCCCACCATCGCACCCCTCTTGGGACAGGCCCGGGTCGCCATAGCCATCGCCGTCGGCATCGACGTACCAAGTGCCGCCCGCGTTCTCGTCGATCTCACCGTCGCAGTCATTGTCTGCGTCGTCACAGATTTCGCTCGCGTTGGGCCAGCTCCAGGCCGCGTTGTCGTCGCAGTCGGTGTCGTCGACGATGAAACCCTCCGGCGCAGCACAGGCGCTAATCCCCAGGGTCAAATCGCCGAACCCATCGCCATCAATGTCCGGGAAGAACATCTGCCCGTCGCTCGGGCGGTCATCGATGAGGCCGTCACAGTCATCGTCGGCGCCATTGCACGATTCGATGGCCAAGGGGGACACGTCGGGGTCGGTGTCGTCGCAGTCGACTGCCGCAGCGAAGCCGTCCCCGTCCAAGTCGAACTGGCTCTCGTCCACAGGCATCTGCTGTAGACAGCTGCTCAAGACGAGGAGAAAGGGAGGAAACCACCGCATGTTGGCAGTGTAGTCGATCAATCAGCGAATCGAGACGTGGACAAGGACGCTGCTACCAGCGAACGCGCAGCCCCACACCCGCGCCACCGTCCAGCACAAATGCACTGGCACCCACACCCAATCCGGCGACCGCTGCACCGCCTGATGCCATGACCAACATGTTGGTGGTGCTGCGAATGCTGGTCAGTTGCTCGGCTGTCTCGGCGTTCTTCATGCCACCCGCGCTGCCTGCTGCAGCTAGGTACAGCGCCGCGCCCACCCCGACGCCACCAATGCCAGCGACAGCCAGCACAGGGTTGAAGCCAAGACCGGCTCCACCGCCGCCGGGCAGGTACTTGGGCGCGAATGCCGCACCGTCCTGCCAGAAGGCGTCAATCACCACGTCGTGCTCGTCAAAGACCTGCACGAACATGGGCACTTCGGCATAGGCACGCGCCTCGGTCACCTTCTTGCCGTTCATATAGAAGGCGCCGCCACGAGGGTATTCAAGGGACGGGTCGTCTGGCCCGCCAATTGGCGGCAGCTCTTCTTCGTTCATCAACACGTTGTACGGATGATCGGGACCCATGCCTTTGAGAGAAGCGATGTTCGGGTCAGCGAGTCGGGCCAAGTTGCCGTACTTGGTCGAGGCGAACTCGTCCTGGCCGTAGAAGGCCAGCACCGACAGGTCCCGCGCAAACCGCGCGATGTCGGATGACTCCACCGGCGAGTCCAGACACAGAATTCGTTGGCCTGCTTCGGTCAGCAGCGTGACGGCACCGTTCATGTCGACGTTGCCAAGCGCTTCCTCGGCTTGCGAGATGGCGCCTCGGAACTCTTGTGGTGTGTAGACCGAGCTGCAGTCTTTGTGATCGGCCGAAGCGATGCTCGGGGCGACCAGAATCAGGGAGAGCAGTAGACGTCTCATTCGCCGGTATCTCCGCCTGCGGGACTTGCACTGCAGAACACTTCAGTATCGGGGAAGTCGGGGTCGCTGGTC
>Ga0114932_10002081_pt1 | contig 21647 bp, 18 predicted proteins | sample 2SBtaG_2_FD_87286 | JGI IMG/M metagenome (GOLD analysis project Ga0114932, IMG submission 87286) | Deep subsurface microbial communities from Kolumbo volcano to uncover new lineages of life (NeLLi) - 2SBTROV12_ACTIVE470 metaG | ecosystem: Environmental > Aquatic > Marine > Volcanic ... | reverse complement strand
GCTGAAGCGCGGGCCGTGGCTCGGTTGTTCGGATCCGACATTGCCGTGTCCAGCCTCAAGGGCGCAGTCGGCCATACGCTGGCCGCCGCCGGTGCTGTCGAAGCGGTGATCACCGTCCTGTCGATGCGAGCGGACTTCACCCCCGGTACTGTGGGCCTGCAAGACCCCGATGACCTTGGGGTGCGGGCACTGTCCGAGCCTCGCGCCGGCGCTCCAAAGGTGGCGCTGTCGAATAGCTTCGGGTTTGGCGGCCAGAACTGTTCTCTGGTACTCGCACAGCAGGCGGTCCAATGAGAGTGAAGGTGACTGGCTACGCGGTGTTGTCTGCAGATGGCCCTTGGGAAATTCCGGACTTCAAGGCTCGAGACCACGTCGACCAGCGCAAGCACTTGAAGCTCATGGTGCGTGGCGTGCGCCTCGGCATTGCTGGCATTCGGGCGGCACTCGCCCAACGCCCGGGCTGGGACACGGTGCCACCGGTTCGCCGGGGGCTGTTTGTCGGCTCTACACCTGTCGGCAGCGACCTCGACCAGCTCGAGCCCGCCATCGTGGCCAGCCAAGAAGACGATGCGTTCTCGGTCGCCGCATTCGGCGAGCTCGGCATCCCCCGTGTGCCGCCGCTTTGGCTGGTCAAAGGTCTCTCCAACAACGTCTTGGGATTCGCTAGCGCCTACTTCGACATGCAGGGCGTCAACGGCAATCGCTGCGAGGGTCGCGTTGGCGGTTTGGCGGCGCTTGTCGATGGCATGCGCGCCATCGACGAGGGTCGCGCGGACTTGGTGGTCGCTGGAGGCGCGGACAGCCTCGTGGGCGCCGATGGGTGGCTCGGTGTGCCGACGGGCGAGGGCGCCGCATTCTTCGTGCTCGAGTCCGTCGGGCCAACCCGCTCTCCGGTCATGGTCGGAGGCGGTGTGCGCTGGAATCCCGATCTGCCCCCCAGCCCTCCCATCGTCACAGGCGAGATCGGTTCGGCCTCTGGTGTCGTCGAGGTGGCCCGACGTCTCGAGGCCGGAGAGCGCGACTTCATCGTCGAGGTGACAGATCGCAATGGTTCAAGCGCCTGGGTCGAGGTCGGCTGATCGCTATCGCTTGCGGATGACCGGGTGGTAGCCCAGGCGCTTGAGCTGCCCGCCCAGGTCGGCAAGGCGCTCGGGGTCGAGTCGGCGGCCCTCGGACCAGCCGGATTCGCCCGTCATGGCGATGACGAGCGGCTCGGCTAGGCAGGCGAAGACGCAGCCCCGACCGTAGTTGGCCATCGTCAGCCAGATTCGCCCCCAGAAACCGGCGGTGATTGCGCCCGGCAGGGACAGGGTCTCGCCGGCGACGATGGTTAGGCCGTCGGGACGTGGCCCCGGCTCCAGGGTCGGTGGCAGCGCCAAGTCGACCAGAACGGTGTTGCCGCGCACCAAACTGGGGGCCAGGACAGGCCCTGTGGTTGAGCCTCCAACGAGCACCACGGCACGGCCGGCCACCTCTTGTGTGGTCGCGGCTCGGCACCCGGTCTTCTCGGCGCGCCGCACAGCCGCGCTGCCGGTGGCATCGACCCAGACCTCATGTCCTGCCGACGCAAGTGCAGCGGCGACGGCCTCTCCGACCGTGCCTTTGAAGCCGAGCACGCCGATGGGACCCGGTTGTCTCGCCGCCACCATGGTGGTGATCTCGATCGCAGCCCATGCGGTCGCTGCGTGTCCCGCCGTCACTGGAACCGGCGCTTGCTCGGCGAGGAAGCGACCTCGTCCCGCGACCACACCAAGTGCATTGGCCAGCCCTATGGCGCCGACGCCATGCTCAATCGCGATCTCGGCGGCCCGTATCTGGTGCGCCAACGCTCGACTCTGGTCGCTTGTCAAGCCCGCCGCCGTGTCCGGAACGGCCACGATCAACCCGGTGACCGGCCCTTGGTTGCTAGGCATCGTCAGACTGCCGGCAACGCCGACCGCCTCAATGCCAGCACTGTGATCGAGGGCCAACCCAATGTGGCCCCGGCGAACCCCCATGACCCGCCGGTGCCAGTGCAGTAGCGGATGAACGAGGAAGGCAAAGCCTGGCTTCACCCGGCCTTCTGCTCCAGCAGTGCCTTGACAATGTTGTAGAAGGTGCCCACGCGGAACACCGTCGCGAGCTCGGCGGACTTCATGCCCGCGGTGATCTCGTCGGCCGGCACCTCGGGCATCAACTCGCGCAAGCGCGCCGCGCCGACCTCGGTCAGCCGGCCATCGACCTCTCCTGGCTGGCCATCGACTTCTTGGGCCTGGGCTTCGAGCCCACCTCGTGGAATTTGGATGTCGAAGGAGCGTTCGAGTCGGAAAACCACATCGAGTAGGTCGAGCGATTCGGCGCCGAGGTCATCAAGGATCTTCGAATCCCAGCCAACCTCGTCATCATCAAGCTCCAAAGCTTCGCAGAAGCTTGCTTGCACTGTGGCGAACATCTCGGGGTCGACATCGGGGGGCAGATCGGCCAAGGGGCCTCCTTCAGGGGCGCCCATGTTGCACCAGACTCTCGCTAATCGCAATGTCTCTGTGCAACGGGTCTTGGACTCACACAAGAAAGGTGGTATGCCCGCCGCCTGAGGAACCCTTCCATGTTGGAATCCCTGCTCATCTTCATCGACGACGACTTCGATGATCCGATTTACGCCTCCCCTGCGCCCGATGAATTGGACGAGGACCTGTGGCACGCGATCTGCGAGCGTCTGACAGACGTGCTCGACGGCGAAGACAAGTCCGATGGTAGTGCCGTGGTCGACAACGTCCGGTACAACTGGCGCACATACGTAAAGACGGGCTTGTCCTTCGTTTGCGCGACTTCCCACGATTTCAAGAGCTCAAAGATCGACCGCTATCTGCAGGCTGTCATCCGGCAGTACATGGAAGACGTCGACGACATTCGGCACCCGCAGCGCGACGGGGTCGAAGACATCGTCCTGGGCGTGGTGCCGCCTTGGGAAGAAGAAGAGGACTGACGCGCAGCGGGGCAGTTGCTCCGCTTCTCTCAAAAAGGACTTCTCATGTCGCTTCTGCTTGGCCGCTACCTGGACGATGAATCCATGGAGGTCGGCCCCGAAGACGTTCTGCTCAAGGCCGATCGCCTGACACGACACGCGGTGTGCGTGGGCATGACGGGCTCGGGAAAGACCGGCCTATGTGTCGCATTGCTCGAGGAGCTTGCGGTCGCGGGGGTGCCGGTCATCGTCATCGATCCGAAGGGAGACATGACCAACCTGGCGTTGGCCTTCGAGGGGCATCCGGGCAAGTCCTTCGAGCCTTGGGTCGATCCCGCCGAAGCCGAACGCAAAGGCATCAGCGTGCCCGAATTTGCCGAAGAGACCGCCGCGTTCTGGCGCAAAGGCTTGGCCGCGTCCGGAGTCGATGAGCAGCGCATTCAGGCGTTCACGCAGCGCTCGACGGTCAACATCCTCACCCCGGGCAGTACCGCCGGCACGCCGGTCGACACTCTGGGCAGCCTTGGGGCGCCACCCCCGGCGATTCGCGACGATCTCGAGGCCCTGGGCGAGCTGGTCACAGGCACCGTGCGCGCGCTTCTTGGACTTGTGGGCGAAGACGGGGATCGAGTGTCGGATCCCGCTACGATCACGTTGTCGACCATCTTGATGGAAGCGTGGGGCAAGGGACAGGACCTGACACTCGTCTCGTTGCTGCCTATGCTCATCGATCCGCCGTTCGACAAGGTGGGCGTCTTTCCGCTGGATGCCTTCTGGCCGCGCAAGCAGCGCATGTCATTGGCCATGAAGCTCAACGGCGTGGTGGCTTCGCCGGCGTTTGCCGCGTGGTCGCAGGGCGTACCGCTCGACGTCGATGCCTTCCTCTCGACCGAGGGCAAGACGCCGATCAACATCTTCTATTTGGCGCACCTCGACGAGGCACAGCGCATGTTCTTTGCGGCGACGCTGCTGAACTCGCTGGTGAGTTGGTCGCGTCGCCAACCGGGCACATCGTCCCTGCGCGCGCTCGTCTACTTCGACGAGGTGTTCGGCTATCTGCCCCCACATCCAAAGAACCCGCCCACCAAGCGCCCAGTACTGACGCTGATGAAGCAGGCCCGCGCTGTCGGCGTTGGGGTCATGCTGGTCACCCAGAACCCTGTCGATGTCGACTACAAGGCAATGAGCAACGCCGGCACATGGTTTGTGGGGCGACTTCAGACCAAGCAGGACCGCGAGCGAGTAGTCGATTCCCTGGCGGCCAGCGGCGGTGATGGCGCAGATCGCGGCACCGTTACCGATTGGCTCGAGAACCTGGCTCCGCGGTCGTTTGTCTTGCGCGAGGTCAAAGAGTCGGCGCCCCGACTGTTCCGCAGTCGCCATGCCATCAGCTTTCTGCGAGGCCCGCTGACCAAGCGCGAGGTCGAGCAGCTGCCCAAGGCCAATTTTCCGATTCCCGAGCCGTCCCCTGGCACTCTGGCCGCTGCCCCTTCAGCAGCACCGTCTGCGGCAGACGAGGGCTTGTCCACCAAGCCCCCGCCGGCCCCCGAGGGCTACGAGTACCGCTTTCTGCGTCCCGAGGTGGTGTTCAGCAACCGCTTGGCGAAGTTCTTTGAGTCTCGCAGTCAGCCCGCACGCGAAGATCGGCGCATCGCGTGGGAACCGGCGCTCTATGCCGTGCTTCATCTGCGCTTTGACGAGGGCCGGGACTGGGCGGTCGAGCGCCAAGAGCAGCGCCTGTTCTTCCCCGTCGAGGGGCGCGGTCTGGGCGAGTTCGAGGAGCCTCCGCTCGAAGAGGGCGACATGCGCTGGGACGCCCCAGACGGGCTGTATGCGCCGCTTCCTGTCCACGCAGACGAAGTCAAGGAGCTCAAGGCTCTTGAGCGGCGGGTCATCGAGGGAGTTCTCGATGGCGAGACCGAGAAGATGTATCGCAACAAGCAGCTGGGCCTTGTCAGTGGCATTGGCGAGACCGTCGAGACGTTCAAAGAGCGCTGTGTGGCCGCCGCAGACGACAAGGCCGATGAAGCGATCGCCAAGCTGCAAGACAAGGTGAAGGTGAAGCTAGGCCGGTTCGAAGACCAGCTCACGCGCAAAGAACGCGATCTCGACAAGCACAACGCGGACTCCGCAGACCGTGCTCGCGCCGAGTACGTCAATGTCGCCGAGATGGTCATGGGCTACTTCTTCGGAGGCCGCCGCAAGTCCGTGAGCGGCGCCATGAACAAGCGCAGTCAGACGCGCCGCGCCCAGGAACGGGCAGAGCGGGCCCAAGATCAGATCACCGACCTCGAGCGCGAGATCTACGAGCTCGAGACCGAGACCGAAGATGCCGTCTCGGACATTCGGCGCAAGTGGGACGATCTGGTCGACGAGATCGAGACCGTCGATGTGCGCCTCGAAAAGGCCGACATTCGCCTGCAGGACTTCGGCTACGTCTGGGTTCCCGTCACTCGGCCCCTGTAGACCGGTACATCGAGGGGTCGAAGTGTCGCGTGCGCTGGATGTAGGCCAGCGTAGAGCCCGGCCAAAGGGTGAAGTTGACGCCGTCCTCGCCCAGGTACCAGCTGTCACAGCCGCTGGCCCAGACGAGGCCTCTGTGCTTGCTATCTACCTCCGACACGAAGGCCGCCAGTGCGTCCTCGCGCAAATCTAGGTCGGCCAGGTCGTTGTCGAGTGCGTATTCGATGGCCGCCACCGTGTACCGGATGCCCGCCTCGATCATAACGATGACCGAGTTGTGCCCCAGTGCTGTGTTTGGACCCAGGATGGTGAAGCTGTTTGGAAAACCCGGCACGGTCAGCCCCAGATAGGCGCGAGGCCGTCTGTCCCAGTAGTCGATCAGGTTCACGCCGCCGTTTCCGTAGATCTGCACCTGTCCGTACTCGATCTCAAAGCCGGTGCAGTAGACGATGGCATCCAGTTCGATCTTGCGGCCATCGGCGAGCACGGCGCCATCGGGCACGATCTCGACAATGCGAGAGACTTCGAGGTCGACGTCCTCTCGCTGCAGCGCTGGATAGAAGTCATCTGACAGCAACACGCGCTTGCAAGCAGGCTTGTAGGCGGGAATCAGCTTGTCGGCGAGCTGCGTGTCCCGCACGGCGCGGCGGATGTCCTTCTCCATCAAGCGCCGCATGAGGCGGTCGACCCATTCTCCCCGTTTGAACAGGGGCCAACGAGACTCATAGCGGGCATAGATACGTGCTCGCTCCAACTGCATCGCCAGCGGGAAGCGTCGATAGAAGGCCTGTCGGCGCGGCGAGATCGCGGCGTCCTGTCGGGGGCGAACCCACGCGGCGGTGCGCTGAAACAGGGTCAGGTGACCGGTGCGCTCCGCGATGCCCGGTACGACTTGAATGGCGCTGGCACCGGTGCCGATGACCCCCACGCGCAGGCCCTTGAGGTCGACATCGTGTCTCCAGCGTGTGCTGTGCATCGTCGGTCCCGCGAAGCTGTCTCGACCGGGAATCTGGGGGAAGCGAGGCTCGCGCAAGCCGCCCAGGCAGAACACCACGAAGCTTGCGGTGAGGGTGCGTCCACCGCGGATGGACAGGCGCCACAGCTGGTCGTCCTCGTCCCAGCGCGCTTCCTCGACCCGGGAGTTGAACTCGATGCGCGGCATCAATCCGTATTTTTCGGCGCAGTGCTCGATGTATGCGCGAATCTCGTCCTGGGGCGCGAACTGCCGGGACCAGTTGGGGTTCAGCTCAAAGCTGAAGCTGTACAGGTGGGAAGGCACATCACAGGCGCAGCCGGGGTAGGTGTTGTCGCGCCAGGTGCCCCCGACGCTCGCCGCTTCTTCGAGCAAGACGAAGTCGGTCAGGCCCCGTTTCTGCAGGTGAATTGCAGTGCCCAGACCCGCAAATCCCGTTCCGATAATGGCGATCTGGGTGTGCAAGGGACTGAAACGTTAACAGGCGTCCATGACCAGCGTGGCCCAGTCCCAGAAGGTGTTCTTTCATACCTTCGGGTGTCAGATGAACGATTACGACACCGCCAAGATGAGAGCACAGCTTGCGAAGGATGGCTGGGTGTCGACCGACACCCCCGACGACGCCGATCTCATCCTGGTGAACACCTGCTCGATTCGCGACAAGGCCGAGCAGAAAATGCACTCGGCTCTCGGTGACTACCGCAAGCGAAAGCGCGAGGGGCAAGACGTGCGCATCGGCATCGCCGGCTGTGTGGCGCAGCAAGAGGGCCAGACCTTGCTGTCCCGCTACAAAGACGTCGACATGGTCTTTGGACCCGACGCGGTCAGCCATGTCCGGGACATCGTGCGCGAGGTCGAGTCGGGCAATCGCGTGCTCGATACCGATTTCCTCGACCTCGAGACCTATCCCTTTGTCAGCGACATTGACCCGACGGCCGCCGGAAAGGTGGGCGCGTTCGTCACCATCCAGAAGGGCTGCGACAACAAGTGCACCTTCTGCATCGTGCCAACCACTCGCGGTGTCGAGATCAGCCGCCCCAGCGAAGAGATTGTGGGAGAGGTCACTGCCCTCGTGGCCATGGGCATCCGCGAGATCACGCTCATTGGCCAGAACGTCAACTCCTATGGCCTCAAGGTGCCCGGCGAAAAGACCTTCGCACAGCTGCTGTACGCGGTGGCTGCGGTGTCCGGCGTCGAGCGCATCCGCTACACCACCAGTCATCCTCGCGACATGGGCGATGACGTGGTCATGGCCTACCGCGATCTGCCACAGCTGACCTCGCATCTGCACCTGCCCGTGCAGTCTGGCAGCAACCGAATCCTGCGCCGCATGAAGCGCTTCTATACCCGTGAACACTTCCTCGAGGTGGTGGGCAAGCTGCGTGATGCGCGTCCAGATCTGGCTCTGACCACCGATGTGATTGTTGGCTTCCCCAGCGAGACCGACGAGGACTTCGAACAGACCATGAGCCTGCTCGAAGAGGGCGGCTTTGTGGGCAGCTACAGCTTCAAGTATAGCCCTCGACCCGGCACCGCAGCGACCTTCCGCAAGGACCCGGTGGCTGCAGAGGTCGCGAGTGCCCGCCTGATGCGGTACCAAAATCGCCAGCGGGATCTGTCCGGTGAATGGACGCGAAGTCACGAAGGCCAGATTGTGAACGTGCTGGTCGAAGGGCCATCGCGCCACGACGAGGGGGTCGTGTGCGGCCGAACCTCACAGAACCTGATGGTGAACTTCCCTGGTACTCTCGACATGCTTGGCAGCACCGTGCCAGTCCGCGTCATTCGTGGCTTTACGCACTCATGCAGAGGGGAGCTGACCACTGAACCCGCACCTGGCAGCGTTCTGGCTTCGGCGCCGTAATCGTCGACGCATTGAAGGCCCGCTCTCGGGCTGGCTGAGGTCGCTGGTTCCACTTGCCGCGGCGGCGCTATTGGTGCCCATGGTTCAGCCGGTATTCCTGGGCTTTGTTGGCTCGAGTGGCGGCGCCTGGGCCGATGGCATGTACGCAGTGATGTTGCGGGCAGGTCTGCTTGTCATTGCCGTGCTCTCGCTCGATGTCTATGCGGCGCTGATTCGGAGTGAAGACCGCGCGGTGCTCGACTTGCACCCGGTCGAGCCGTTTGAGGTGGTCACGGTCGAGGTGCTAGGAGTCGCGCTGTCTCGATGGTGGCTCGTGCCGGCGCTGTCCATTTTGTTGCTGCCCATCGGCCTGTCTGGTCGCTGGGATGGGTGGGCGCTCGCAGTCGGGCTGCTGTTGGGCTCGTTCGCGCTGGGGCTGTGCGCATCGGCGATGGTCCATCTATTGGCCATCGAGGCGTCTGAGAGCCCCAAATGGGAGGGTGTGCTCGAGGCCATTCGCGGCAGCAATCCGCGAGAGCAGGCGGCGTTCATCTACGCGCCCGGCGCTGTGCTTGGGGGGTGCGCCCTGCTTGTCTCTCAGGCTGCCTACGCCGTTCCTTCGATTGCGGCAGGAAACGCTGTGGCGGGTGTGTGGTTGGTCCTGCCCTTCATCGTGGCCGGCATGTGTTGGTCTGCTGTTCCACAGGTCGCTCGAAACGCGTGGTTTCAGGCCAGTGGCGTACTTGCTGACATCGACGCCCGCTATGCGGCCATGCTCGATGACGAGGAGGGGCGCCGCGTCTACCTCGATTGGATGGTTCGCTTTCTTCCAGCAGATGTTGCCGTGTGGGCGCTCAAAGACCTGCGCCATGGCTGGCGGCATCGTCGCACTTGGATCTCAGGGGCGTGGTTCTGCGGCGTTGCGGCGGCACTTGCAGGATGGAGTGGCTCAGAGACTGCGCCCGCATCAGCGGTGGCTGTGGGTCTGGGGGCTGTGTGGTTGTTGGCCGCTGTGGGCGTTCTGCTCGAGAGTGACGAGCCCGAGTTCTTGCGGGCGTGGTTGCCGGCCGGAGGAGCACCCAAGCGAATGGCTCGCTTGGCGGTGCTGCTTGCCTGGCTTCAGGCCGTTCTCTGGCCGCCGGTCTTGGTGCTCGCGTTGCGGCACGGGAGTTCTGCAGCTCTGCTTGCCCTCGCAGTTGTAGGAGTGGCTATGGTGGCTGCCGCGGTGATCAGCATGCTTGCCGCCTCACTCAAGGAACGTGGTTTGTTGCTCTATGGTCCCGTCGCAGCACTCTCGGCAGCAGCGATGGCTGCTCAATTCGCGGTGGTGCCCACATGAGCGCCGTGGTGTTCGAGAAGCTGCGCAAAGAGTTCGGCAAGGTGGTCGCGGTCGACGAGGTCGACTTGAGCATTGAGCCAGGCACCTTTGTCGGTCTCATTGGGCACAACGGCGCGGGCAAGACCACCACGCTGCGCATGTTGATGGGCCTGTTGCGTCCCACGTCTGGCCGGGTGCTCATCGACGGGCTCGACGTGATGGCCAACCCGCGCGAGGCGCGCAAGCGCTTTGGAGCGGTCCCCGAAGAAGCCGCGGTCTACCCATACCTCACCGCACGGGAGTACCTGACATTCATCGCCGAGGTGCGCGGCGGAGGTGACGTCGAACAGGCGCTCGCACTCACCGGCCTAGGTGAAGACGCCGACCGCTTGCTCAGAGAATACAGTCAGGGAATGAGGCGCAAGACCGCCCTGGCAGCGGCTTTGCTCGGAAAACCATCCGTGCTAGTGCTCGACGAGTCCCTCAACGGCCTCGACCCGCCGTCCGCAGCCATGGTCAAAGCGACCCTGCGACAACTGGTGGACCAAGGCACCACCGTCATCCTGTCGACCCACGTCATCGAGACCGTTCAGGCCGCCGCGGACCGGGTGATCATGCTGGCGCACGGCCGCGTGGTTGCCGACGTCAGCACCGACGGGATGGCCGAAGGTGATCTGGAGGACATGTTCCTGCGGCTGCTCGAAGAGACTAGGGACGCTGGGCGCTCCTGAAATCTGGTCGGTGCTCTAGTCGGACTCTTCGCCGAGCCACTCACCGACGATGCTGGCCAAAGCGCCGGCGGCCGGCTCTGCGATGACGTGATCGTAGGGCCCAGGCACTGGCTTTGGGTTGATCTCGATGGTGGTGGCGCCGTTCGCGTTGGCTAGGCCGGCGAGCTCAAGGCCGCGCTTGGACTCGCTCGAGACACCGACGGCGACGAAGATCTTGGCATTCGACGCGGCCCGTCGGACCTCGTCTTCGCGGCGTGGGCCCTCGCCGAACCAGACAACATCGGGACGTAGGGTTCCGCCGCATAGTCTGCAGCGCTGCGCTGGATTCTGAACTCCGAATACACCGACAGCTGGGTGGCTGGGATCGGATGTGCAAGCGAGTCGAAGCAGGGAGCCGTACATCTCGATGACTTGCGGTGCGCCCGCCTTGTCGAGCAGGCCATCGATGTTCTGGCTGACCAGAGTGACCCGGCCATGTCCCCAGCGCTGTTGTAGTCGAGCCAGAGCGTCGTGGGCGACTGTGGGAAGCATCGTTGCCAGCTGTGCGCGGCAGTCGTCGTAGAACTCGCGAACGGTGTCGGGGTCGTTGCTAAAACCCTCTACAGTGGCGATTTCGCCGACGCTTTTTCCCTGCCACGTCGCGCTCTTCTCATGAAAACGAGGCACTCCCGCGGCAACCGACAATCCGGCACCAGAGAGGACGACAATGGTCGCTGCGTCATCAGGACGGTTGAGCATCCACACTCCCAATCTCTGGAAGCATCTTCCACGACGCGCGTCTGTGCAAGGTCTTCGACCTCGCACCTGCGCGAAGGACCGATTTGTTGCTAGTCAACGGCACTCTCCTCGAACTGCTGTCGGAACAAGCGGGCGTAGTGTCCATTGCGCGTGAGCATCTCGTGGTGCGTACCAATCTCGATGATCTTTCCCTGCTCCATCACAGCAATCTGGTCGGCACCGGTGATCGTGGACAGGCGGTGGGCGATGACGAGGACCGTCTTGGCTTCGAGCAATGCGTCCGTGGCCTGCTGAATCTTGGCTTCAGTCAGGGTGTCGACCGAGGCGGTGGCCTCATCGAGGATGACAATAGGCGGGTCCTGGGCCATGGTTCGCGCAAATGCGAGCAGCTGACCTTCGCCGACCGACAGGTTTGCGCCCTGGTGCGCAATCGTTGCCCCGAGGCCTCCAAGAGCGGTGACGGCATCGTCGGCGCGAACGGTGCGGATCGCTTCCCAGAGCTTGTCGTCGTCGAAATTTCGGCCCAGATTGAGGTTGTAGCGGACGCTCTGCGGGAACAGCTGCACATCTTGACGCACCATGCCCACCGCCTCGCGAGCGACCCGTGGCGGAATCGTGGACAGCTCGACGCCTCCGACGGTGATGCTTCCCCGATATCCGTCGTAGCTGCGCGTCAGCAGCTTTCCAAGAGTAGTCTTGCCAGAGCCGGTTCGGCCGACCACAGCCAATACTTCGCCGGGCTCGAGGCGAAGCGAGACTCCGCGCAGCACGTCCGGGCCGTCCTCAGAATAGGCGAAGTGCACGTCTTCGAGCACGATGGCGCCCCCCGCCTCGGCAATGGCCGGGTCGCCGGCGCTGACTAGTTGGCGGTTGTCCAAGATGCTGAAGATCTTCTCGAGTGCAGCTCCAGCCCTCTGCAAGATCGCCACCTTCTGGCTGAACTCGCGGATCGGCCGAAACAGCTTGTTCAGGTAGTCGATGAAGGCGACCAACAAGCCCGCGCTGATGGCCCCCTCGACCATCTGTCCCGCGCCTTGCCACAGCATTACGGCGACGCAGACCGACGCGATGCCGTCGACCGTCGCGTACAACAACGCGTCCCACACATTGGTGCGAATGGTGGCGCTGCGGTACCGCCCGAGGCGCTCATCCATCAGCCGAGTTGCCCGCGTCTCGTCTGAGTACAGCTGCACGATCTGCACGCCCGTCAGCCTCTCTGCGATGAACGCGTTCAGCTCGGCCAGGCTCTCACGGACCTCGAGGTAGAGCCTGCGCAGGATGCGTCGAATGACCTCGAGCAACACCGCAATCACAGGGGCCATGCACAGCAAGACCAGTGTGAGGCGAGCGTGCAGGCTGAACATTGCTACCAACACGCCAACCACGAGCAGAGCGTCGAGCACGATGGTGATGGCGCCGGCGGTGAGCGTCTCGCCAAGAGCTTCGACGTCCGAGGTGGCCCGGGTCAGCAGCCGTCCGGTGGGTTGTTTGTCGAAGAAGCCCTGTTTGAGGGACAAGGTGTGGCCGAACACGTCCCGCCGCAGGTCCGCGATGGTGTTCAGCGCCGCATAGGACATCGCGATGCTGTAGACGACCTCGATGACGAACGCGCCGACAACGGCAGCCAGGTAGTACAGGGCCATTGTGCGAATCAACGGGATGTCACCCGGGATGATCGCGTCGTCGATGGCCAGCTTGAGCAGGTAGGGCTGCGCGATGACAACCAGCGCAGATGTGGGCGCCAGCAGGAGTCCGACGATGTACATCGGAGCGTGCGGACGCATGTAGGGCAAGGCCCTTGCGTACAGCTTTAGGTCGGATCCGCTTGACTGCTCGGGCTTGCTCATGAGGCCTCGGCCCCTTCGCGCTGCCGCAGCCACGTGTCACGGTACGGGCCATCCACCTCGCACAACTCCTGGTGAGTGCCTTGAGCGATCAGGCGACCCTGCTCCAGCACGATGATGCGGTCCGCATGCTGCAGTGCAGAGATTCGGTTGGCGACAATGACCGTGGTTGGGACCACGCCCCTGCCTTTGAGTGCGGTGATCGGCTCGGCTTCGGTCTCGTGATCCACTGCTGACAGCACATCGTCCAGAATCAGCATGGCTGGTTCGCGGACCAGACCCCGGGCCAGAGCAGAGCGCTGCCGCTGTCCTCCCGAGAGCATCACGCCGGCCTCGCCGACCTCGGTCTGCACACCATCGGGCAGCGCCGCGATGTCCACATCCATCGCAGTCATCGTCAGCACAGCCTCGAGACGGCCATCGTCGGGCTGACCGAGCAGGATGTTGTCCTTGAGCGACTCCGAGAACAAAAAGGCCCGCTGTGGAACCTGCGCCAGGGACCGCCTCCATCCGTCGAGGTCGATTGTACGGATGCACAGTCCGTCGACGAACACAGTCTCTTCGGGCGGATTGAACAATCGAGCCAAGCAGCGCAGAAGGGTCGTCTTGCCCGATCCGGTTGCGCCCAGAATGCCCAGCGTCTGTCCGGCCTCGAGCGAAAAGGAGATGTCGGTGAGTACGTCGGTTTCTGGCTCGTCGGGGTAGGCGAAAGTCAGCCCCCGAACCTCGATTCGAGGAGGTCTCGTCGGTGCCAGAACCGGTTCGGGCAGGTCCGGGCGTTCGGGCACCGGGTCCATCACGGCGTCGACCCGCTCGAGCGCGGCCTGGGCCTGCTTTGCCGACGAGACCAGGAAGGACAGGCCCCGAAGCGGCCCGCTAATGTACCCAAGCAGGCTGGTGAACGCGACCAGCTCGCCAACCGACAGCGTGCCTTCGATGGCCATTGGCCCGCCCACATAGAGCAGTACAAAGACGTTGGCGGATGCACTCAGGGCCATGGTGGGCCCGATGGCCGCCCGCATGTCGGCGCGCTCGCGGGACGTACCCAGATAGGTGGCGTTCAGGCCGTCGAAGGTGCCCATAAATGCGGGCTCGGCGTTGAAGCCCTTGATGGTGGCGACGTTCTGATAGCTGCTCAGGATGTGGTCGGACAGGCTGGCAAGCTCGCCCTGCATGCGCCTCACGAGCAGGAACATGCGCTGGATGAACAGCTGAACCACGCCCATGCCCAAGAGGATTGGGCCCAGAACGCAGAGCGCCAACCACGGTGAGATGCGAATCATCTGTCCAAAGGTCAGCGTGATGGCGACGGTGCTGTTGACGACAGACAGAGCCACAAAGCCGCCCAACAGGCGCAGAAAGTTCACGTCCGAGGTCATACGGCTGATCAGATCGCCCGCAGGCCACTTCTGGTGGAAGCCAGGCTGCTGGGCCAACAAGCGAACAAATAGGTCGTGCTTCACCGCGGATTCAACGAGTCGTCCGGGGGTAAAGAACAGCACCCGTGAGCCGGTGCGAACCAAGATGATCAGCAAGCCCATGCCGGCCACAGTTAGGGCGATGCCGGGAATGGCCCCTTCAGGGTCAGAGCCATGCCGCAGGATGTCTACTGCATCGCCGATGTACAGCGGAATGGTGACCGACAGCCAGTTGGTGATGAACAGCAGGACAATGCCCAGCGCATACCAGTGCAGGTACGGGGTCATGTAGCGACGCGCAAAACGCAGCAGGCGCCTCAACCCGTGTTCCGCAGGCCTTGAGCGACGCCGTTGAGCGTGGTGCCGATGGCTTCATCGAGGGCGGGCTCTGATAAGTGTGCGCGTTTTCGAGCAAGCAAGCTCACTTGCAGCAGGGACAGAGGGTCGACGTAGGTGTTTCGCAGCCCGATGCTCGCCCGGAGCATTGGATTGTCGTGCAACAGCCCGGGCTGCTGGCGAATGCTCAGTACCGCGGCCACGGTCCGATTGAATTCGTCGCGCAGCTCATCGAGCAGTACACGGTCGCCGTCGAGGTGGTCCACATAGGTGGTGGCAATTTCAAGGTCGGCTTTGGCGCAGACCATCTCGACCTTGCCCAGCAGATCATCAAAGAAGGGCCAGGCCTGGGCCATGCGTTGCAGCAGAGCGAGGCCTTCGGGTCTGGAGATGATGGTGTCCAGAGCCGTACCGACGCCCAACCACGCCGGCAACATCAGGCGAATCTGAGTCCAGCCGAACACCCACGGAATGGCACGGATGCCCGCCATGGTGCCGGCACCGCGGTCGCGGAAGGCCGGTCGCGAGCCAAAGTGCACGTTGGCGAGTTCCTTGACCGGAGTTGCGGTCGTGAACAGCTCGAACAGGGCATTGTCCTCGTGGACTCGGCTTCGAAAGGCTGGCGCTGCCAATGCCGCCATCTCGTCCATGACGGCGCGAAATGCTTCTTCTTCGCCGGGGCGAAGGTTCTCTCTCCAGTCCTCGAATCCGGCGAGCAAGGTGCCCATGGTCATGACTTCCAGGCTGCGCTCGGCAATCGGCAACAGGCCGAACTTCAGGCTGATGATCTCGCCCTGTTCGGTGATCTTGATGCCGCCGTCAATGGTGCCTGGGGGGAGTGCCGAGAGCGCTCGATAGACTGGGCTTCCTCCGCCGCGACCCACCGTGCCCCCCCTGCCGTGGAACAGGGTCAGCGAGACGTCGTGTTCTTTGCACAGCGCCGCAAGGGCCTCTTGAGCCTTGTACAGCGCCCAGGCCGCAGGCAGCACTCCGGCGTCCTTGGCCGAGTCTGAGTACCCGATCATCACCTCTTGGCGTCGTCCGCGAGCCTGCAGCTGGCGGGAGTAGGCGGGATTGGCGAACAGCTCGCCCATGATGGCGGGAGCGTTGAGCAAGTCCTGCTCGGTCTCGAACAGCGGAACGACGTCCACGGCTGAACGCGGCCGATCTGCAGCCAAGTCCACCAAGCCCGTCTCGCGGGCCAGCAGCAACACCCGCAGCAGGTCCTCGGAGCTTGTTGTCATCGAGATGATGTAGGTGCGAGCCGCATCTTCACCGGCCTCTTGCTGTACCTGACTCACGGTCTTGAACACGTCGATGGCGCTCGATGTGCTGGACGACAGGGGAAGGTGGTCGGCGAGCAGCGGTCTGCGGCCGAGCAGCTCTGCAGTGAGGGCGGCAGTGTCGGGCAACGAGCACCCCACCGCCTGGGCCAGGTCGTTGACGGCCGCGGTGTGAACCCCCGCGTCTTCGCGCACGTCCAACAGGTAGCCGTGGAATCCAAACAGGCGGACTCGATCCCGCAGTGGATTCAGCAGAGCCACCATTGCGCGCTCCGCACCGGCCGACTCCAGCGCCTCAGCGATGACGTCAAGATCCCGCTGCAGCGCCGCTGCGTCGAGGTACGCGGCCGGTTGGTGCTCTGGCCGTCCGGCATCCAGCGAAGCAATTCGGTCTCGTGTCGCCTGCAATCTGCCTGCAATGAAGGTGAGCTTTAGTCGAGTGGGTTCGTCAGCGTCGCGGCGCTGGTTCTGCTCCCACAGCTCGGGCATGCGAGCGCGGTCGCCTTCGATCGAGCTGCGCAATCGCTCCGGCGCCGGGGCGATGCGGTTCGACAACGACAATGTGTGGGTCAGCTCAATGACAGCTTCGCGGTAGCGCTTGAGCAGGGCAAACGTCGCGCGACGGGTGGCGGCGATGGTCACCTCAGGCGTGACGTATGGGTTGCCATCTCGGTCACCGGCGACCCACGAGCCGGGCTGGATTGGGTTGGGCAGCTCGATCGACTGCTCGAAGACCGCGGTGTAGGCCTCACGCAGTTGCGTGGTGACGTTCGACGTGGCTTCGTAAAAGCGGTCCTCGAAGTACCACAGCACGGTACTGACCTCATCGAGCACCGATGGCCGGTCGCGGCGGACCTCTGAGGTCAGCCAGAGCAGTTCGACATCGGCCTCCATGGCCGCTTCGATCTTGGCTCGTTTTGGGTGCCCCTGGCGTTCGAGCAAGCCTTCGGCGATGCGCGCTTGCAGGTCCAGCACCGTTCGGCGGGTGGACTCGGTGGGGTGAGCGGTGAGCACCGGCTGCACCGCCAGCCGGCCCAATGCGGAGGCCACTTCGTCCGCGCTTCGGCCCGCTGTCTTGAGGCGCTCCATGGCCCACATCGCAGACGCTGGCTGAGATGTCGATCCTGGCTGGTCGGCGTACTCTCGACGGCGCCGCACTCGATGGACCTGCTCGGCGGTGTTGATCAGCAGGAAGAACAGGGTGAAAGCCCGCGCGACCTTACTGGCTACATTCAGAGGAAGGGCGTCGACTCGGGACAGCAGCTGTTCGAGCGTCGGGGCATTGTCCTCGCCGCGCCTTCGGGCTCGACTTGCGACCCGCAGCGACTCCACGGCATCGAAGACTTCCGCCCCTTCCAATCGGCCAATGGCCTCTCCTAGTCGGGTCGATAGCCAGCGCACGTCGTCGCGCAGTGGGCTGTCTTTGGTTCGATTTGCGGGGGGCTCAGTCGTTGCTGGCATGGTGCCTCGGAAACAGAGGCTACTCGCTTCGCACCAGGATTCGACCGGCAAGCACATCTCTTCCAATGCGCAACGCCGAATCGGGGCCATCGACCACCGCGACCAAGACGCGAACATGAATCGACCCAATGCGCAGCGCGATCATTGCGGGACCCACTTCGGCGCCCGGACGTGTCCAAGTGGTTGTCGCCAGGGTTGGGTCCAAGATGGCGGGCACCGTCGAATCGACACCGTCAATTCGCACTTCCGTCGTCCACAACACCGACTCTAGGGGCTCTTCGCCCATCCAGTTGTCGTCAGTTTCCCCTTCGAGTTCATCGAGCTCGAGTGCGGGGTCATGCTCGTCGGTGAGGTCGTCTGCCAGGTCGTCGAACTGGTCGTCTTTGTCCTCGGCGTCAAAGTCGAGGTCGATGTCTGCTTCGTCTGCCTCGTCGTCGTCAAGATTGTCGAACGCGTCGAGATCGGTGGCTTCGAGGGGGATTTCGTTCAGTTCATTCTCAAGCTCTTCAAATTCGTCCAGGTCATCCGCGTCATCGAGGCCGTCGTCGAGCGGCTCTTGCGGTGGGGAGTTCGAATCGGGCTTCGTCGGGTCAATCATGGGGGCAGGCTAACCGACCGCCGAGTCGGGCCCTCGGCGTAGACTCGCTGCCATGTGGATGATTTGGCTGTGCTTGACTGCTGGAGCTGCGACGCCTGGAGATCGTGCGGTCAAGCTCGCATCGCGCTTGGTGACCGAGGTTGGCCCGCGACCGGCTCGCAGTGAGGCTGCCGAGCAGGCGCAGCGATGGGTAGAGACCGAGCTGAGGCTTGCAGGTTGGACCCCGGAGCGGGTGTCGGGTGGTGTGCCAGAGGGCACGGTCCTGGCGTGCCGAGCCGGTGAGGTCGACGAGACGTTGTTGCTGCTGGCCCACACCGATTCGGTGCATGAGCGCTGCCCCGGCGCCATCGACAACGCCGCCGCGGTGGGCGCGTTGCTCATTGTCGCCCGCCGAGTGCCGCCGGTCCCACGTCGCACTGTGTGCCTGGGTTTTCCGGGGGGAGAGGAGCTGGGGCTGCTCGGTTCTGACGCGCTGGCAGCGTCAGGGCGGCTGCAGCACCTCGACCAAGTCATCGCACTCGATCTTGTCGGGCGAGGTGAGCTGACATGGAACGGCCTGGGTCCGCAGTGGGATGAGCGGGGTCTAAGATCCCTGCTGAAGGCGGCGCCGGCGGCCGTGCCGTGGGTGTACCGCGCGCTATCGCATGGGGCGCCGTGGATGGAGCGCTCGGATCACCGCCCCTTCACCGATCGGGGCGTGGCCTCTGCCCATCTGCTTTCTCGAGATCGCTACGGCATCTACTGGCGGTACCACACTGCCCAGGACGACCTGTCGCAGCTCGACTCCTTTGCTCTTGGGCGCGTGGTGCGTGCTCTTCAAGGCGTGGTGGCCATGGAGCCCCTGGGGCCGATGTCACCGGGCAGTCCCGCCATCGTCGTGCCTTGGACCACCCTGGTGTTGCCAGGTTGGCTGAGCTGGCTGGTGTTGGCCGGAGCGGCAGCGGCGGCGGCAGCCACGGGTTGGATGAGCCGCATGAAGGAGCGCGGCGAGGCCGGACTTGCGATGCAATCAGGCCTGTCCATTGGGGCAGGTGGCCTCATGGCGACCGCTGCGGTGTTCGCGGCAGTCAGCGTGTCTCAGGTCGGCGGGGAGCTCGGTGGGGCCCGGGCGCTGCCTTCCATTGTGGCGGCGTGGTCGGCGTGGTTTGCGGTCGCGCTCGCCTGGCCTTGGCGGGGCACGCCGGCTGCGGCGGCGACGATGGGCACTGGCCTATCAATGGGATTGTGTTGTGGAGCCCTCTGGGCGGGGCTGCCATTGCTGGCCTTTCCCGTAGCGGTGGCTGCATTCGGGTTTGCGGCGACAGCCGGGCGGGCCGCCATGTGGCCGCTCGCTGTGGTGCTGTGCGCGTGGGCGCCGGGCTACCTGCTGCGGCCCAACGCGCTGCGGGAGTTGGATTTCCACCACTTGATTGTGAGCGGCCCAGGGACGTGGGCGGCACTCTGGTTGGTGCTGGCCGCGCCCCTTTGGTGCGCGTTGTTCTTGGCCAAGGCACCCGAGCAGCGCTGGCCCTGGCTCACCGCAGCTTCTGTGGGCGTGTGCGCCGCTGTCTGGGCCCTCTCAACCGATTCGTGGGCCGCTCCTTTCGCGTCCCGCGAGATGTTGTGGCCGCCACGCTAAACCGACTGGGTAGTGGCGCCATTGGCTTCGAGCAGAGAGCGGTACCAAGCGGTCAGCCGTTGGGTGCGCCCAGGCAGCGCCGACGTCCCCCAGACCACGGACAGCGTGTGGGTCGTCCCATCGTGAGTCTTGGTGCGCTGGCTGTCTTTGACTGAGTTGGCGCATGGACCGTGGCTGTCGAACAGACACAGCAGTCCCGAGATGTCGATTTGCTGTCCCGATGCATTGAAGATGTACCCGGTGCCCGGGTCGGCGATGCCCAGGCGAAATGGGCCCGCGGCGCGTCCGGTGTCGACGACGCTGATGGGGAGTCCGCCATGCAGGCTCGCCACATTGCAGGCATCCACAGCCAAGTTGATCGCGCTCAACTTTCCCGCCGCAACCGCCTTGATCAGGTATTCCGAGGCCGGCTTGTTGCGCCCTGCGGGCTTGAAGCCGCCATGGCGCAGCAGATCGCGCACGGCGGTCTTGACCGCATCGCTTGGTGCGAGCGGGGCATCGGACTCGAGGTCGAGCCGGCCAAGCAGATCCACACCCGATGGGCACTGCCCAAGAGGGGTCGGAAAGGTCGTGAGGAAGGCTCGATGGTCGAGCAGCGGATGGGGATCGACGGTGAGGACAGCCAACGTGTGCCTCGGGGCTATCTAGTAGCCGCCGGTCTCTTTCCACGCGGTGGCGTTCGCAATGATCAGGCAGCACACGCCGACCACGACCAGCGGAATCGAGAAGTCGGCGCGAGGCAGCAGCGTGACGTTGTCGAGTCCAGAGAACCCGGTGCCAGCCATGTTGCTGTTGAGAGCCATGCGCACGCCCTCATTGGTCGGGTCCCAGCCGAAGCTCCAGTAGAGGTTCAGGATGCCCGCACCCAGACAGAGTGCTCCAAGCACGTAGAGTGCGAGGTGCATCGTGTTGTTCTCTTTGGGCTCTGGCATTCCCATGGGGATCCTCTCGTAGGGAACAGCATAGCTATCGCGGGCGACCGTCGACCATCAAGTGCACCCGGGTGTTGCAGTGCGATCGCTTGCGTCGCTTGAGGGGAGTGCGGGATAAGCGCGCGTCCATGCAGCAGACCCCAACAACCACAGCGCTCCTGGGCAGGGGAGGGGATTGGCCCTTTGCCGGTGCCTTTCATGGCAGCCTGCCGGCGTCAGCGAGTGGCTCAACGATTTCTTGGGCCGGCCGGGTCACATCGGGGACCGACCTTCAGATGGCGTGGCGCGCATCCCGTGCGGCCCACAATGCGTTGATGCGCATGGGGCCTGTCGATGCCGACCGGCGGCGCACGCTGTCCATTGTGTGGGCCCGCCTCGATGGCGTCTCCCGCGACCTGCTCGGGCCGAATGCCGGAGACGGCCTGGTGTTGCTGTTGGCGGCACAAGACGCCGACGGACTTGCTGTGTCGGCGGTCGGGCTGCGTTCGGTGCTGTCCGCAGACGCGCAGGGTCCCGTCAGCACCTGGGTCGCTGAGCCTCACCCTCTGCTGTCCTTGTCTGGGCTTCCGAGTGAGCGCCCTGGAGCCCTCATGTTGGACGGTGCGCCCCAATGGCTTGTCGGGGTGCCCACAGATGTCCGCGCCGATGTTGTGGGCCACTCAGTCACCGACGTGCTCATGGCCTGTGGGGTGCACCCATGAAGCGCTGGCTCGAAGGTGACCTGACGGACGTCAACCCGCGCAGTGACCTCGAACTGTTGCGAGACGCTTTGGCCCAGGGCATCGCCGACTCGGTGCCGCTCGCCCCCTTCTGGCACGCGCTGGCCGAGCTCGATCAAGTCGCAGCTGCCGAGCTCGCTGTAGGACCCAGAGCCAATAGCGATGCCGCCGCCGTCGGTACCTCCATGCAGGTCGTCGATGCCCTCGAAGATGTCGTCGCTCCATCGTCGCTGTACGAGCGGTTCTATGACCTGGCTCCCGAGCTGGGCACTTCGATCCTGACCCTCGCCATCACACGCCATCCGCAGAGCCCTTGGCTTGCCCGCTTGTCAAAGGCCATCGACGAGCAGCCCGGCAGCGTGCACCTGTCTCTTGCCCACGAGGCTGGTCAGCTTCCAGCGGCCGCTGCGATCTGTGCGGTGGCTGGT
>Ga0114932_10002080_pt1 | contig 21649 bp, 26 predicted proteins | sample 2SBtaG_2_FD_87286 | JGI IMG/M metagenome (GOLD analysis project Ga0114932, IMG submission 87286) | Deep subsurface microbial communities from Kolumbo volcano to uncover new lineages of life (NeLLi) - 2SBTROV12_ACTIVE470 metaG | ecosystem: Environmental > Aquatic > Marine > Volcanic ... | reverse complement strand
GCACTTAAAGTTGTAGATGCATCAGCTTTATCAGGTGCTGCTACAGACCCAAGACTTGCAATCGTATCTTGTACTTGGAGTGTGAGTTCAACATTAGAAGTAGAATTTCATGCAACATCAAATGTAACTGCACTTACATTAAACAGTAATGGTAACTTTAATATTGGTAGCCAACAACTACCACCAATTACTAACAATGCAGGAAGTGGAATAACTGGTGATATCTTTTTAGAGAATGATGCCGCCTGTGTCGGTTTTATTATTATGAAATTAAGAAAAGTATCTGGTTACGATAATATAAATACTCCAGCATAGTATAGGAAAGAATAATGAAACTTATTTCAGAATCATTAGAAGAAACTAAATTTATTGTTGAAGAAAACGATAAAGGTGAAAAGAACTATAAAATAAAAGGTGTTTTCATGCAAGCAGAAATCAAGAATAGAAATGGAAGAGTATATCCTATGAATGTTCTTGAATCAGAAATTAAAAAGTATGAAACAAAATTTATTAAAGAAAATCGTGCATACGGAGAACTTGGGCACCCAGAGGGCCCGACTGTTAATTTAGACAGAGTTTCTCATATGGTTACTTCTTTAAAAAAAGAAGGTAATGATTTTATAGGTGAAGCAAAGATTATGAATACTCCGATGGGTAAGATTGTTAAAAATATTATGGACGAAGGTGGTAAACTCGGAGTTTCTTCTAGAGGCATGGGTTCTCTAGAACAAAAGAATGGTGCTAATTATGTCAAAAACGACTTTATGTTAGCTTCTGCTGCAGATATTGTGGCAGACCCATCTGCACCAAACGCTTTCGTTCAAGGTATTATGGAAGGAAAAGAGTGGGTGTGGGATAACGGACTACTTAAAGAAGTAGAATTACAAGCAATTGTAGAAGACATAGAAGCCAATGCTCGTAAAAAAAGTCCTAATGTAGAGGCTTTGGCGTTTGCTAAGTTTCTTAAAAAGTTATAAAACTATAAATAATACTAACTAATGAATAACCAATAAAGGAGAACCTCTAATGGCTCAAGATTTAGAAAAAACGATTGAGGATTTGGAGAAAGAAGTGGTAGCTGAACTAGAAGAAAAGGCAAGTCCTGATTCTACTGGTGGAAAGCCTGACCCTATGCCAAAGATGAAAGGTGCTGAAAAACCTGAAGACTTAGGTAAAGCAGTTGTATCAGGAACTGATTCTGGACCGAATTCCTCTAAAAAAGTAAAACAAGTATCAGGCGACCCTGCACAAAAAGGTGCTGGTAAAGCTGAAGGAGCAATGAAAATGAAAGAAGGATATACTGACGAAGAAGTCAGAGAACTTTGTCATTCAAAAGACCATGATTGTGCTACTGTTGTTGAACACCCAACATGGGGTAAAGGTAAACCAGTATTAAAATCACATGCAATTCCAGATGAGAACGGAAATGTTGAATGGTATGATGTTCAATTCAAACACGGTGTTGAAAAGAATGTTATGGCTGAAGATATGAAGATTACAAAATCTGAAACTCATGAGAAGAAAGAAAACTACGGTAAAATGACTAAAGAAAATCTTATGAAAGAGATGGAAAAAGTTATGGCCGGCATGCATAAAGCTAAAAAAGAAGACATGGTAAAAATGGTTAATGCCATGAAGAACTATGAAGGAATGTCGAACGCTGACGAAGGTATGCATGATGACGAAAAAGAAGAACAAAAAATCGTTAAAAAAGAGTACTATGAAGTTGATGTTAAAGCTGATGTAGCTGCTCTTGTTGAAGGTGAAAACTTTTCAGACGAGTTCAAAGGTAAAGCAGAAACAATTTTTGAAGCTGCAGTATCTTCTAAAATTAAACAAATCGAAGATAAACTTACTGAAGAACATGAGAATACACTAGCAGAAACAAAAGAAGATATGGTTGAAAAAGTTGACCAGTATCTTAACTATGTAACTGAAGAGTGGAAAAAAGAAAACGAACTTGCAATTGAAAGAGGTCTAAAGGGCGAAATTTCAGAAGACTTTATTGCAGGTCTAAAAAATCTTTTTGAAGAGCATTATATTGATGTTCCAAACGAAAAATACGATATTCTTGAAGCACAGACTCAAGAGATTGATGACCTCAAGAAAAAAGTAAACGATTTGATTGAATCTAAAAAAGATTCATCTAATAGAATTGGAGAACTTACAAAAGACTCTCTAGTTGCTGAAGCTTCTAATGATTTAACTGAAACTCAAAAAGAGAAATTTAAAGGTCTTGTTGAAGAAGTTGAATTTGTTAGTGAAGAAACTTATAAAGAAAAATTAAGTACTTTAAAAGAATCTTACTTCCCAACTAAAGAAAAGAAAGAAGAAGTTCTAACAGAAGAAGGAACTGTTCAATCAGTTTGAATCTTCAGATGTTATGGCGGCATACACGGCTGCAATTAATAAAACCCATAAAAGGGCGTTGAATAATTAAATTTATAAATATATTTAACAAGTAATAAGGAGAAACAAATGTTTCAAACACAACATTTACAAGAAAAGTGGCAGCCCGTCCTTGAACACCCTGATTTACCAAAAATCAGCGATGCTTATAAGCGAGCCGTTACTACTGTTATATTAGAGAATCAACAAAAAGCACTTAAAGAAGATGCACAGTTTTTGGGTGAAGGTCCTGTCAATGTGTCATCTGTTGCAGGTGCTAACCCAATGGCAAATTGGGACCCAATCTTAATTTCGTTAGTAAGAAGAGCTATGCCTAATCTTATTGCTTATGATATTTGTGGTGTACAACCAATGACTGGCCCAACTGGTCTTATCTTTGCAATGAGAGCTAGATATAACGACCCATCTGGTGCTGAAGCATTAGTTGACGAAGCTGATGGTACTCATGCATCTGATGATGCTGCTGGTGATTTAACTTCAGCTGCTCAATCAGGTACTAACCCTGCATTACTTAATGATACTCCTGAAACAGCTTATACTTTTGCACAAGGTATGACTACTGCACAAGGTGAAGCATTAGGTGATACTACTACTAACGCTTTCGCTGAAATGGCCTTCTCTATCGAGAAAACAACTGTTACTGCGAAAACTAAAGCTTTAAAAGCCGAATACACTATGGAATTGGCTCAAGACTTAAAAGCCATTCACGGTTTAGACGCTGAATCTGAATTAGCTAACATACTTTCTTCAGAAATCTTATCTGAAATCAATAGAGAAGTAGTAAGAAGAATTTACAGAACTGCTGTTGAAGGCGCTCAAGTAAATACGACTACTTCAGGTACTTTTGATTTAGATACAGACTCAAATGGTAGATGGTCTGTTGAGAAATTCAAAGGTTTAATGTTCCAAATAGAAAGAGATGCTAACGCTATCGGTCAACAAACAAGAAGAGGTAAAGGAAATATCTTAATGGTATCTTCTGATGTTGCTTCTGCTTTACAAATGGCTGGTATCTTAGATTACACTCCTGCATTAAACAATAACTTAAATGTTGATGACACTCAAAACACTTTCGCTGGTGTATTGAATGGTAGATACAAAGTATATGTTGACCCATATGCTGCTAACGTAGCTGCTAAACAATACTACATTGCTGGATATAAAGGAACTTCACCTTATGATGCAGGTATGTTCTATTGCCCATATGTTCCACTACAAATGGTTCGTGCAGTTGGGGAAAATACTTTCCAACCAAAAATTGGCTTTAAAACAAGATACGGCATTGCAGCCAACCCATTCCATACTGGAACAGTTGCTGCTTCTGCTGAAGGTGCTATCTCAATTACTGCAAATACAAACAAATACTACAGAAGAGTTCAAATTGCTAACTTAATGTAATCTTTGTTTCAAAAAAAACTTAGGGGGGCGTTCATCGCCCCCTTTTTTTTGTGATAAATACTTGTATAAGGAAAATAAATGTCAGAATTATTTGGATTACAAAGACAACCAACAAAATTAGATTATGCAAGTCCAACACAGTTTAGACTTGTTATCTCTCAACTTCCAAAAGTTGAATACTTTGTTTCTGCGTGTAATTTGCCAGGTATCAATCTTGGCGAAGCAATTTTTCCTACACCACTTAAAGCAATACCTGTGATGGGTGATACTTTAACTTTTGAAAATTTAAATATTACTTTTATGGTAGATGAGTTTTTAGAAAACTATAAAGAACTTCATGATTGGTTACTTGCAATAGGATTTCCAAAATCACGAACACAATTCTCTAATTTTAGAAGTTCAACATCAAATACTCCAACAGCAACAAGAGGAATAAGTCAAGACATTGCGATTGATAATAGACCTCCAACACCTGCGAACTCTTTATTTTCTGATGCTACTCTAACAATATTATCTAATAAAAACAATCCCATTGTAGAGGTTAGGTTTGAAGATTTTTACCCAGTTCTAATTGGTGGATTACAATTTACACAAGATGCAACAGATGTTCAATATTTAACAACAACAGCTGATTTCTCTTACAAATATTATGAAATAAAAACATTGACATAACTTTGTTTTTATGTTATTATGTCCAATATGACTTTAGACGAATTAAAAAAATTAGTAGAAAAAGATTTACCCATCAATGATAATCACTTAGACACAGAGTCTTTGAGAAGTCAAGAACTATATGCAAAGTATTCTGATATAAAAACAAAATTTGAATTTTTAGTTTTTAAAGCAAAAAGTGAACAGAAGATTTTATATAAAAATAAATGGGAATATTATAGTGGAAGGTCTGATGCAAAAGTATATAGAGAGAAACCATTTGATTTAAAAATACTAAAAGCAGATTTATCTATCTATATTGATGCAGATGAAGAGATGATAGATGCAACTAACAAAATTTTATATCTAGAAACAATCATTAAATATTGTGATTCAATTCTTAAATCAATTACAAGTAGGGGTTGGGATATAAAAAACGCCATAGAGTGGAGAAAGTTTGAGGCTGGAAAATGAAACAATGGATTGGATATTATGAGAACATACTTTCAAATAAATTGTGTGATGATTTAATAAAACATAGTGAAACTTTAAATTTATCAAAGTCACAATATGCAAACAATAAGGGCATTATTAAAAATAGTGAGGAACGAGTTAAAATGGATGACGTTTGGTTTCGTGAAGGTCAACCATTCTTCAAAGATATCCTTGATTCTTTTTCTGAAGTCATAAAAAAATATCATGCACAACATGAATTGTTTACTTGTCAAAGACATTGTGATTTTAGACTTAACAAATATTCTGTTGACGGATTTATGTCTAAACATATTGACAACATTCATCACTCTCACGGACAACAATATGGTTATCCACAAGTATCAGCATTGTTATTTCTAAATGATGATTACGAAGGTGGTGAATTTATTGTTGCAGATGTTGAATATACAACTAAAAAAGGTTCTGCAATAATATTTCCATCAAACTTTATGTTTCCTCATGAAGTGAAAATAATTAAAAAAGGAACGAGGTATAGTATAGTAACATGGCTGATTTAAAAAAACATATGTGTTTTCCTACAGTTGTAGCTGAGTTTCAATATGAATCCTCTGTACAATCTAAAAAAGAAATGTTAAGTTATGTAAAAGATCGTACAGGCTTTCAACAAACAAAAGATGATTTACATACAACTTCAGAATTTAAAGATTTTGCAAATTTTATTTTTGAAATAAATCAAAAACATCTTACAGAGTTAGGATATATTTTTGATAGATTAGACATGACTGGTATGTGGGCAAACACTTTACAAGGTGGAGAAATACATCAACCACATACACACTCTAATAATTTTTTGTCAGGTGTTTATTATTTAAAGACATCAAGTCGTACATCACCAATACAATTTTTTGATCCAAGACCTCAAGCAAATGTGTTGAATCCTAAAAGAAAAGCAAATTGGTTAAACTCTAGTATGATACAATTTGATTCTACAGAAAATTATGGATTTATATTTCCATCTTGGTTACAACATTGGGTACCTGCAACACCAGAAAAAAGAATTAGTATATCTTGGAATATATTAGTTCGTGGAGAGTATGGTGACAAAGGCACTTTACAAAATTCTGTAATATGATAGATTGGGCTAGTAAAGTATATGAGTTATGGAAAATACAAGATTTAGATGAAGTCTATTTTGAGTATCAATTACATGATTATGAAATATTACAAAGGTTATTTAAATCAATAAAAACAGTTAAATGTATTGGTGGTTGTATTAATTTAGATTTTTTTATAGCCCAAAGCAACAATCAAGTAAAAAGTTGTGTTAATATAGATTGTTTAGAGGATTGGGCTAAAGACGGCAAACCAAATGAAGATATAGATAGAAAACATCAAAGATTTAAAAAGATGTTTGATTATAATGGTGAATATAAATTAATAAAAGAAAAATATGATGGAGAAGTTTTTAACGAGTATTATGATTGTATAATTGATAGTTTAGGAACAGGTTGGAATGATCACGATTCAAATGGCGTAAATGTAACTTGGAATGGAAATGTCTTACCGAAACTATATGTTGGTGTTCACAGAATTAATTTAGAGCGTAGAGTAACAAATATTGGAAATCAAAGAGATTGGAAATGGTTATCTGATGTAGATAAAAAACTTCCAATGTTATTATGTACAAAAAGAATTGCAATATTTGGAGATTTTAAAATACCAGAGTTAGAATATTTTGGAGAAATTACTGAAAAGTTTACAATGAAAGTAAATGATAGATTTGTTCCTATGTATATTGCTAAAGATGATTTTCTTACTAAGATATTGTCAGATAATGTAGAATATGCTAAATTGGTCTAAAACTCATCCACATCTTCAACAAATGAGAGATGAGGAGTTACAATTTTTAAATGAGTTTGTAGCATCTATTAATGGAAATATATTGGAAATAGGAACTGGTGGCTCTACTGTAATGATGCTAGATGCAACAAAAGATACAGACAGAGTAATAACAACTATTGATATGAAAGATAAACTTGAGGATTATTATCAGTATCTACCAGAGGATTATAAGAAAAGATTAAATTTTATTCAAGCAGATTGTCAAACTGTTAAATTACATCCAAAATTAAAATTTAAAATGATGTTAGTTGATGGAAATCATATGTACGAAAATGTTAGAAAAGATACATTTAAGTTTTGGGATTACATCACAGACTATATTGTTTTTCACGATTATGAATTACAGCATGGAGTTACAAATCTTGTGAAACAACTAATTAAAAGTGGATATGCTGATATTCATATGAGAAAAGAAAGTTTAATAATTGTTGATAAAAAAATTAAATGATGTTTATCTTCACATAGAAACAAACGATAGTTTAGCACAAGAGCTTTCAGATTATTTTACATTTGAAGTACCAGGGTTTAAATATATGCCTGCATATAGAAATAGAATGTGGGATGGAAAAATTCGTTTATTTTCTAAACACACTCATCAAATATATTATGGGTTACTCCCACATATTGAAAAATTTTGTAAAATAAATAGTATTAAATATACCAAAGAAGTAGATGAAGAAAACAATATAGAGAAAGATGATGTTGATAAATTTATTAAATCATTACGACCAAAAAGTAGGGGCAAGGATATTGCAATTCGTGATTATCAATCAAGTTGTGTTGAGAACGCAATTAGAAAACACCGTGGTTTGTTTTTATCTCCTACTGCTTCTGGTAAGTCGCTCATTATATACTCTCTTGTAAGATACTATCAATTATTATTAAATAAACAAATTCTTATATTAGTTCCAACAACATCATTAGTTGAACAGATGGCATCAGATTTTATTGATTATGGTTGGGAAGAAAAATACATACACAAAGTCTATAGTGGCCACGATAAAGTTACAGACAAACCTGTAACAATATCTACTTGGCAATCTTTGATGAAACAGAATAAAAAGTTTTTTGCAAAGTATGGCTGTGTCATTGGAGATGAAGCACATACCTTTAAGGCAAAATCTTTAACAAGTATTATGACTAAATTAGAAGATTGCAAATACAAGTTTGGATTCACTGGTACATTAGATGGAACACAAACACATAGATTTGTATTAGAGGGATTGTTTGGTCAAGTTGAAAAAATAACAACGACTAAAGAGTTGATGGATAAAAAAACTCTTGCAGATTTATCTATCAATTGTATTTTATTAAAATATTCACAAGACACTTGTAAAATGATAAAGGAATATACATATCAAGAAGAGCTAGATTTTTTAGTAAACCATGAGGATAGAAATAACTTTATTGTTAATTTGTGTAAAAATTTAAAAGGAAACACATTATGTCTTTATCAATTAGTTGAAAAACATGGTTCAGTTTTATATGATATGATGTTAAGAACAATTAATAAAAAAATATTTTTTGTACACGGAGGGGTATCAACAGATGATAGAGAACAAATTAGAGCAATTACCGAGAAATCAAAAGATGGAATTATTATCGCTAGTTTCGGTACTTTTAGCACTGGTATTAATATTCGTAACTTGCACAACATTATCTTTGCTAGTCCAACCAAGTCAAGAATTCGTAGTCTACAATCAATTGGTAGAGGATTAAGATTAAAAGATAATAAGTCTGGTGCAAAATTATTTGATATTGGAGATGACTTAACATATCAGAATAGAAAAAACTTTACGTTATTGCATTTTCAAGAGAGAATAAATATCTATGAGGGAGAAGAATTTAAATACAACTTAGATTCTGTAAAACTACAATGAGCTATCACATAATAAAATTATCAAACGGAGAAGATATTGTTTGTAAGATCATTAAAGATGATCTTGAAAACTTAACCATATCTAAACCTTTAAAATTCTACCTAGTTCCAAGACCATTTAAAAATACTCTTGTTGAAAGTTTAACCTTGACAAGATGGATTCAGCCATATACAACAGATACAGAAATGTCATTAAACAAAAACTCAATAATAACAATTGTTAAAGCTGCAAATGATTTATCAGAATTTTATGAACTTAACATTGATAAAAATCTAAAACCAGAACCTGTTGAAGAAGAAAAAGAATACGAAAATTATCTTACAAATAAAAAAACTATTCATTGACAATAACTTAAAAATGGTGTATAATTAAATCTATGGCTAAACGAAGTAAACAAAACCCACAACATTATGTTGACAATAAAAAATTATATGAAGAAATGAAACTCTTTAAGGAGAAATGTAAAGAAGCAGAAGGTGTTGGAGAATCAAGACCACCCGTACCAGATTACATAGGAATATGTTTTTTAAAAATTGCAAATGGACTATCTTTTAGACCAAACTTTATCAACTACACATATCGTGATGAAATGATATCAGATGGTATAGAAAATTGTTTGCAATACATTTATAATTTCAACCCTGATAAATCAAAAAATCCATTTGCATATTTTACACAAATAATTTATTATGCATTTATAAGACGTATTCAGAAAGAAAAGAAACAAGCTCATATCGTTCATAAGATAATAGAAAAGGCAGAATACAGAACCTTTGAAACTATGGAGGGTGATACGACACCATATAGTGTACAAGGATTTGATGCAGATATGATGTTACCAGTTGTGCCTATTTTAAAAAGTAAAGAGGCAGAAAAAAAAGAAAAGACACCAAAATCTTTAGAAAACTTTATGGAAGATTAAATGAAAGTTGCATTAATTACGGATAGTCATTTTGGTGCTAGAAATGATAATAAACACTTTTCAGATTATTTTTATTCATTTTATGAGGGATTATTTTTTCCAACTTTAGAAATGAGAGGAATAGATACTGTTATTCATCTTGGTGATTTGATGGATAGAAGAAGATTTGTTTCTTATCATACTGCAAAAGAAATGAGAGAAAGATTTATTTTACCATTTCAAATGTTAGATATGAATCTACATATAATGTGTGGTAATCACGATACTTTTTTTAAAAATTCAAATGATATTAATAGTTTAAAAGAACTTCTTGGAAATCGTAGTAATAAAATTCATATCTACGAGGAAGCCACAGAGGTCAATATTGGTGGATTAGATATTCTTTTTATGCCGTGGATAAACTCACAAAACTATATTTACTCTATGGGAATGATAGAGGAAACTAATGCAAAAGTATGCATGGGTCATTTGGAAATAAAAGGATTTCAAATGTATGGTGGTATAGTAAGTCAAAATGGTTATGAAAAACAAACATTCAGAAAATTTGACACAGTTTTTAGCGGCCACTTTCATCACAAATCAGATGATGGCCAAATTTATTATTTGGGTGCTCCTTATGAAATGTATTGGAATGATTACAATTGTCCAAAAGGTTTTCATATTTTTGATACGGAAACTCTAGAGCTAGAAAGAATTATAAACACAAATACAATACACGAAAAAATTTATTATGATGACGAAAAAATAAATTACGAGGAATATAAGGTTGATTCTTTTGCAAATAAATTTGTTAAAATTATTATTGTAAACAAAAAGGACTTATATGGTTTTGATAGGTTTATGGATAAAATTTTAAAAGCAAATCCACATGATGTAAAAGTTATAGAGGATTTTTCTGACTTACAAGCAGATACAGTTACAGATGATATTATAAATCATGCTGAGGACACAACAACACTATTAAATAAATATGTTGATGAATTAGATGTAACTCTTGATAAGGATAGACTAAAAGGTCTCATGAGAGGGTTATATAATGAAGCTCAGGATTTAGAACTTTGACGAAAAAATATATTCACATAAATCAGCACGTAATTCGTGCGAATAAAAAACATAATAAAAACGAACCTGTAATAACAATTAAAGAAGGTCGTAAAAATACCTATTGTCATTCAGTAGAGATTAAAGGTCCATCTGTAGTTCGTTATGGTGGAAATGATAAACCCATATTATCTTGTGGTGCAAGAGTCGTTATTGAAACGGAAAGTGACTTAGTAATTGATTAATTTTAAAACTGTCAGTTGGAAAAATTTCCTTTCAACTGGTAATACATCTACAGAAATAGAACTAGATAAAAATAATACAACACTAATTGTAGGAGAAAATGGTGCAGGTAAGTCTACTATTCTTGACGCTTTATGCTTTGGATTGTTTGGAAAACCATTCCGTATCATACCAAAAAACTTATTAGTTAATACTATTAATGCAAGCTCTACAGAAGTTATTGTTACTTTTAATATTGGAACTCGACAATGGAAAGTTATTCGTGGTATCAAACCCACGAAGTTTCAAATTTACTGTGATGATAGATTAGTTAATCAAGATGCAAACTCAAGAGATTATCAAAAGTATTTAGAACAAACTGTATTACATTTAAATTATCGTTCATTCACTCAAGTTGTTATATTGGGTTCATCATCATTTGTTCCTTTTATGCAATTAAAAGCCAGACATAGAAGAGAGGTTGTAGAAGAGATTTTAGATATAAAAGTTTTCTCTTTAATGAATTTTATTCTTAAAGGTAAGATAAAAGAATTGTCTGAACAATTAAAAGATTTAGACTATGAGTTTAAATTATTTATTGAAAAGATCGCATTACAAAGTAATTATATAGATGACTTAAAAGCAAACAAAGACAAAATCTTAGAAGAAAAATATAATTCATTTGCAAAAAATGAAGATAAGATTTCTGAAAGAGAAGCAGATAAAAACGATTTAGTAATGTCAAATACCTTTCTTGAAAAAGAATGTTATGACAAAGATGAGATTGAAAAAATGCTTTTAAGATTAAAAAATGATCGGGCAGATATAGCTGCAAAACATAAACAAATCTCTCACGAAGAAAATTTTTTTAGATCAAATCAAAGTTGTCCAACTTGTTATCAAGATATCTCTGAAGAACACAAAGAGAATATGATAAAAGAAAAAGAAAAAAGTATTAAAGAAATTATTTCTGATGCAAAAGATTTGAAATTAAAATTAGACAATGCAGATGCTAGACTCTCAGAGATAAATAAAGTCCTTAAAAAAATAAGAGAGAATGAAATAAAACAAGCAGAATTGCATAGTTCCATTTCTGAATTAAAAAGATACAACAACACTTTAAATAAAGAAATAGAAGATTTTCAAAAAGGCTCTGTATCAGAGAGTGATATTGATAAACTAGATGCACTAAAAACAGATTGTAAAAAACTTGAAGAAAGAAGAAGTGAAGTTAAAGAAGAAATTGTTTATACTAATGCTGTAAAAGATATGTTATCTGATAGTGGAATAAAAACAAAAATAATTAAACAATATTTACCAATAATGAATCAGTTAATTAATAAGTATCTTGTTTCAATGGAGTTTTATGTTAACTTTAATTTAGATGAAAACTTTGAGGAAACAATTAAATCACGATATCGTGATGAGTTTACTTATGCATCTTTTAGTGAAGGTGAAAAGATGAGAATAGACCTTGCATTACTTTTCACTTGGAGAGCCATTGCAAAAATGAAAAATAGTGTTAGCACTAACTTACTTATACTTGATGAAATATTTGATAGTAGTTTAGATGGACAAGGAACTGATGAGTTTTTAAAAATATTAAACACATTAGGTGATGAAAATGTTTTTGTAATAAGTCACAAAGGCGACCAACTCGCAGATAAATTTAGAAATACAATTAAATTTGAAAAGATAAAGAATTTTAGTCATGTTGCCGAATGAGTTCATTAATTAATCCATATCTAGTTTCATACACACCAAGAATGTACGGAGATTTTATTGTGCATTTAATCAATTCACATAAATCTTTTCCACAATCAAAAGTAAAATATATGCCGAAAGGAACTGGTAATTTTAAGTTTCCTTATATAACACCTTATCCAAGAGATGAATTGTTTTCTTTTCAATTTGAAGATATTGAACAAAATTTAGAGTCGTGTTTAAATAAAACAAAAGAAGTTTACAATTTACACACTTACGAGAAAAAACAATTTGAAGATGGTAATGTTCAAAATAAAAATTTTACAAAGATTGCATTTAAAACTAGAACAGATGGAAATGAAGCAGAAGGCCATAGTATTTGGGGTTGGCCGTGGAAAACTATGCAATCATCCCTTTTTTATTTTTCTTTACGATCTTGTTGCCCAAACTTAAATATAGTATTTGTTACTTTAAAAAACAATAATACAAAATACACCGATCTTTATTGGAAAAGACTTGATATAGTTAGTGACTATAATTTAAATGATTTTTTAAATATAGAGTACCCAAAACATGAATTAAATTATGTGACATATATAGATAAGATACTAGACTATGATGAAAAATCTTACGTTGAGTTGTGCAACTTTATAAAAGAAACACCTCTTAATAATTGGAAAGAGAGAGTTAAAATTTATAAAAAACATTTGGAGTTGGAATGAGTAAATGGAAAAAATTTAGATTGTATGTTAGATTATATTTGTCATTGTTTATAGACAGATTTAAATTTTGGAAAAAAAGAGATAAAGAGATATACATTTATGATGAATAATTTAAATGGCAAATATGTAGAATTATACAAACAATATCATCAGCTGCACCCCGAATATGGAAATGGTGGAGCTTTAAGATTTTATTTAAATTATGTAGTAGATTTAATACATGATACAAAATCTCAAAGTTTATTAGATTATGGTTGTGGAAAGGCCGAGGGATATTTAAAACATAACCATCATAGACATTGGGATTGGGGAATCATGCCTGCATTATATGACCCTGCGATAGAACAATTTAAAGAATTACCTGATGGTCCATTTGATGGTGTGATATGTCTAGATGTGTTAGAACATATACCAGAGGAAGAAATACCACAGACACTTAAAAATATCTATGATAGGGCAAATAAGTTTGTTTTTTTGGGGATTGATACAGGCCTTGCTAATGCAGTATTACCAGATGGCAATAATGCACATTGTACAATAAAGTCAAAAAAGTGGTGGGCAGATATGATTAAAGAACACGGAACAAAAGTATATACACACATAGTTACAAATGGTCAAGATGAAGGTTATCAAATTTTAAATGAAGAATCATATTTAGAAATGTTATGAATACTTGGAATGGTGATGTTATAAATGATATTCAGTTTTCTATTACAAATCATTGTAATGCAGCTTGTCCACAATGTCACAGAACAGATACAAATGGTTTAGGAACTGTTGATTGGTTACCTGTATTCTCTTGGTCATTAGATGAGTTTAAAACATATCTTCCAATAAAAGAATTACAGAAGATGAAAATAATTAATTTTTGTGGAACTTGGGGTGACCCAATGATGGCAAAAAACATTTATGAAATATGCGAATATATAATAAAAAACTCTCATTGTTCAATCATAATAGATACAAATGGGTCTATGAGATCAGAGGAATTTTGGTGGAACTTTGGAGTCATGTGTGGAAATAGATTAACAGTAAATTTTGCAGTAGATGGTTGCACACAAGATATGCACGAAAAATATAGAAGAAAAACATCTCTAAATAAAGTCTTAAAAAATATGGAGATACTATCATCTACAAAAGCCATTGCAAAAGTAATTACGATTGTGTTCAAACATAATGAAAATTATCTTGACAAAATTAAAAAAATGTGTTTAAATTATGGAGCAGAGGATATACAATTTATAGAATCAAATAGATTTGAGAATGATAAGTTTTATTTTACAAATGAAAGTGGTAAGAAAGAATGGCTAGAAAGATTGTCTGCAAATGGAAGAAGTCTGGTCAAGTCCTTGTAAACCCAGATGGTCAAGTTTGGCCTTGTTGTTACCTTTGCAACATAACATATGAATATACAAATTCAGACAAAACTAATATTTTGTTTGGAAGTCATAGAGATAATAGTCACATTTTTAAAGAATATTATGATAACAAAGATGACCACAATATAAAGAAGAGAACTTTACAACAAATATTAGATTCAAAATGGTATAGCAAAACTTTACCAGAGTCTTGGAAAAGTCAAAAGACAGCATTAAAACAATGCAAACAATACTGTACGGTGAAAGATGATTAAACTAGGAATATCAGAGGGATATCATGATGCAGCTTTTACTTATCTAGATGATAGTGAAATAATAATTGCAGGTCATAGTGAGCGATATACTAGAATTAAGAATTGCAAATTCATAGACAAAACACAATATGCATTTTTACCAGACTATGATAAATCTGCGTTTTATGAAAAACCCTTTCTAAAAAATATAAGAAGATTCTTTGGAGGTCAAAAACTACAATGGCCAAGATGGAAACACGATTACTATTTTGGACATCACGAAACACACGCAGCTGCAGGTTATTATACTGCTCCCTTTGATGATTGTAATATTTTAGTTATTGATGCAATAGGAGAATGGAATACAATCTCTATATGGGATAATATGAAAAAAATTAAAACTTGGAATTATCCTTATTCACTTGGATTGTTATACTCTGCTGTTACAGAAAAAATAGGATTGAAACCAAATGAAGAAGAATATATCACAATGGGAATGTCTGCCTTCGGTGAACCAAAATATGATATGGAAGAGTTACTTTATCAAAATAATCACAAAGGTCTTGGTAATATGTTTCTTGGAGCTCGAAAAGAAGATTTGGCTGCAAGTGTTCAGGCACTTTATGAGAAGAAACTTTTAGAACTTGTAGAAATGTGTCCAAAGAAAAATTTAATTATTATGGGTGGTTGTGCGTTAAATTGTGTTGCAAACTCACGCATAAAAAATAAAAACATTTGGATTATGCCAGCACCTGGTGATGCTGGTTCAAGCTTAGGGGCAGCTGCCTTAATTGAGAAGAAGAAATTGAATTGGAAACACCCATATTTGGGCCACGACATATATACAAAAAATTTTAGTCCTAAAAAGGTTGTAGATTTTTTGTTGAAGAATAAAATGTGTGGAATTGCAAATGGGAAGGCAGAATTTGGCCCAAGAGCATTAGGCAATCGTTCTTTACTTGCAGACCCTAGAGGAAAATTTATAAAAGACATAGTTAATATAGTTAAGAAAAGACAAAAGTTTAGACCATTTGCACCTGCAATATTAGAAGAATATGCAGACAAATATTTTGAAGGACCAATGAATGAGTATATGCAATTTGTTGCAAAAGCAAAGCACGAATATAAAGCAGTAACACACATAGATAATACAAGTAGAGTTCAAATAGTAAAGAAAGATTGTGTATCTGTCATTAGACCAATACTAGAAGAGTGGTATGAACTGACTGGTTGTCCAATGTTATTAAATACATCATTAAACATTAGAGGTGAACCCATAGTGAACTCTTGGGATGATGCAAAAAGATTTGAGAAAAAATATAATGTCAAAGTATTCTAAAAAAATTATTGCAGGTGGTTGTAGTTTTACAGACAAAAGACAACCATTAACATTAGGTTATAAACATAATACTTGGCCAGAGTTTGTTGGAGAACTTCTTGGAATGGAAGTTATTAATTTAGGACAATGTGGTTCTGGTAATCGACAAATCAAATATAGAGTATTTAATGAAATTATGAAATATGATCCAAAAGATATTGGGTATGTATTTGTTGGGTGGAGAATGGACAAGATTAGATTATGAAACTTCAACAAGATATACACCTATGCAAATGGAAGAAACTGGTATTTACAACGGAGATTATTATTGGACATACGGGCCAGGAGTTGGTAGAAATCAAATACCCACAAGTCGTTTTAAAGAAATGATAAATGTTAAAACTAATGACCCCTCTCAAGATTTTTTACGATATCCAATTTTTGAACATTTAGCAAAACAATCATTACAATATTACTATGATATTCAAAATTTATGTAAAGATTTGAATATACCATATTATTGTTTTCAAGCAATAGCAACATTACCTTGTTTAGAATTTGAAGAGGAATGGCGATATATGAGAGAAACTTCTTCTAAACTTTTAATGGAAGAAAAAATTTCTGCATTAATTGATGAGAAATGTTTTTGGGGTTGGCCTATAGAAAAATTTATAGGTGGTAATACAATGGTTGAATGGTGTAAAAAGAAAAACGGAGTGCAATCTTGGTTTAATATTAAAGGTAATGACAGACACCCAAGTGAAAAATCTCATAGACTTTGGGCAGAGCAATGGTGTGAATATGTTAATAGTTGAACAATTTGTTGATGAGTCTAGGGAAAAACCACCTCACGATCATACGATAGAAACAGTATTACTAAAAAATAATATTAAACATTCTTTTGTAGATGTAGAAACAGCACTAAACTCTAATGAAAAATTTGTTTTTATTTTAATGTTTCGCACTCTTATAAGAAGATATCTTTTAGAACTTCATTTAGAACCTTTTTTAGAAATAGATAAAAGAATAATAGATTGTATAAATTCAGATAAATGTATTTTTTATATAGATGCGTTAAACGAAGTAGAGGATTATCAGAACATAGAGAAACCATTGTTGCTTCATTTGGCAGAGGCAAACATTGATTATAAAAAAGTAAATATATTGCATAGAAATCCTATAACAGGCAAAACAATATTTAATTTAATTTATTGGCAATGGTGTGAAACAGGTCAACAATTTAAAGCTCCAAACATAGATTTCAATAAAAAATTTCAAAATGATTACAAAATGTTTTTATGTTTAAATCGTTATGACCCTAATGGTCACAAAACTATTTTTGTAGATGAAATAATAAAAAGAAATTTACTATCAAATTTTAACATCAGCTTAAAAAGTAGAAATTTAAATTATGATGTTAATTTAGAAACAGAAACTTCAGATTTACATGAGGTAGAAGATTTTTTCTCATATGATAATTTAATTTTTATAGTTACAGAATCAAATTTTCAAGATTTATCATTTAGAAATATTAGTGAAAAAACATGGAAACCTATAATGTTAAAAATGCCATTTATAATCGTAGGTGATAAAGGAACATTAAAAACACTTAAACATTTAGGATATAAAACTTTTTCTCATATGTGGAATGAAGATTATGATGATTGTGATTCAGAAGAGAGAATGGCCAAGGTTTGCCAAATTGTTTCTGATTTATCTTCTATGGGAAAAGAGAAAGTAAAAAAATTAATTATTGACAATAAAGATATTTTAGATTATAATTATAAACACTTCATAAACAGAAAAGCAGAAGAGGAATTTTTAGATCATGTTCAAAATAACTTGGAAAGATGAAGATTATAAAAATTTAAATTATGAGTTCAAACCTACTTACTTAAAAGAGGGATTTGAAAAATACTCAGATAAAACTTATGAACATTCAATAGGAAATCATATATATTTTTTACCAAATCCTATGCCAGAATTTGTTAAAGAAACTTTAGATAATAATTATTTTAATAAATATTCTATTAAGAGTGCTGGATTACATTTAATTAAACCTGGTATGTTTTTACCCCTACATAAAGATTTGTACAAAGGATTTAAAAAAGCATATAACATAGATGATTTTGATATTACAAAAGTGCATAGATATATAATATTTTTAGAGGATTCTAAATCAGGACATTTATTACAAATAAAGAATGAAGTTGTGACAAAATGGTATGCTGGTGGATATTTAAAATGGACAGGTTCAGAATCACACGCAGCTTATAATTTAGGAACTGAAAATAGATATACTTTACAGGTGACTTGCTATGTATAAAATAGGATTTATTGGATTAGGAAAATTAGGAATACCTTGCTCTCAAGTTTTTTTGGATAGGGGTTATGATGTTATTGGTTATGACATAGAACATAGAGAGGGTATTGAAACAAAAGAATCAATTAAGTCTTGTGTTGAAGATAGAGATATTGTGTTCATTGCAGTACCAACACCTCACGAAAAAGAATATGATGGCTCAGAGCCAACTTCTCATTTAATACCAAGAGATTTTTACTATGATTATATAAAACTTGTTTTAGTTGAAGCAGACAAATATATGAACTCAAATCAAGTATTAGTTTTAATATCTACAGTATTACCTGGCACAATAAGAAAAGAATTAAGTCCGTTACTTAAAAATACAAATCTAATCTACAATCCATATTTAATTGCTCAAGGCACAGTAAAAGAAGATATGATAAATCCAGAGATGATTATTTTAGGTGGAGAAATTTCTTTTACAAAAAGTAGTTATTATGGTATAGTATTAACCACTTTATATGATGACATTTGTGGTAAAAAAGTTAGATATGAAATGGGAACTTGGGAAGAAGCCGAGTGTATAAAAATGTTTTATAATACTTTCATAACTCAAAAAATTAATTTTGTTAATATGATTAGAGATGTTTCTGCAAAATTAGACTATACAAATCCAAATGTGATTGCAGATGCACTTGCAAAATCTACAATGAGAATTATGAGTGAAAGATATATGAAACCTGGTATGGGTGATGGTGGAAGTTGTCATCCTAGAGATAATATTGCATTGAGATGGTTATCTAAAAAATTAAATTTAGATTATGATATGTTTGGTGATACCATGAAAATAAGAGAGAAACAAGCTTTTACTAGAGCCAAAGAAATTTTAAAATTAGGAAACAAAGTTTATTTTTCTTCAGATAGTTTTAAAGAAAATGTGGATTGTACTGATGGAAGTTACTCTCTTTTGATACAACATTATGTTAAAAAACTTGGTGGGCAAATTACTAATTCTGATGATTGTGATGTTTTTGTGAAAGTTCATCAAGGAGATAACGTATCTAGATATGATTTATTCAAAAAACACATTTATGACATTTGGGCGTGAAAAACAAGACGCTCAGCAGGTCACTAGGTGGGTGGAAAGAACCTCTCGTGTATGATTGTATCACCGTATTTTGGGGGTATTTTAACGAATGTTTAAAATAGTAAAAGAATTTGAAAAACGTATTGCAGAGTATTATAATGCTCCTTTTGCAATAGCTACAGATAGTTGCACTCATGCTTTGGAGTTATCTCTTAGGTATGACAATCCACAAAATACTAGTATTATCATACCTGCAAGGACTTATATTAGTGTGCCTTTTACACTAATGAAACTAAATATACAATTTAATTTTTCTGATTACCTTTGGCAAGAATCTTATTTTTTAGGAAATACAAGAATAGTTGATGCGGCCGTTTGTTTTAAACAAAAATCCTATGTAAAAAATCAATTAATGTGTTTGAGTTTTCAATTTAAAAAAATGTTAAATTTAGGAAGAGGTGGTGCAATACTTTGTTCAACTAAAAAAGAATATGATATATTAAAAAAAATGTCTTATGATGGTAGGAGTGATAATGAACCTTGGGCAAAACAAAATATAGATACAATTGGATATCACTATTATATGACACCAGAAACTGCTCAACTAGGAATAGACAAATTAAAAAATGTTACTTCCCAAAAAATTTGGAGTAGTGAAGATTATCCTTATTTACCTAATATGAAAGTTTTTAACATTTACCCTTGACAATTAATATATAACTATGTTAAGTTTAATTATAAATTGATGAGGGTATTATGAATAACAAAAAAACAACAATCGCAAAATTACTTGCTACTGAAAATATTACTATTGAATGGAATAAAGTAAATACTGCAAGTTTTGATGTCAAACACAGAATTTTGACACTCCCAATATATGAAGGTATGAATGACAATATTCAAGAGTTGATGCAATTGCACGAAGTTGGTCACGCCTTATATACCCCATTAGATATGTTAGAAACTGCTAAAGATAAAAATCTTAATAAAGGTATTATTAATGTTATAGAGGATGTTAGAATTGAAAAAGCAATTCAAAAGAAATACCCTGGTGCAGTTAAATGTTTTGAAAAAGGTTATGAAGATTTAATTGAACAAGATTTCTTTGGTATAAAAAATAAAAATGTTTCTAAATTACATTTAATGGATAGAGTTAATCTACATTTCAAACATATAAAGGATGTTCCATTTACTGAAGATGAAATGAAAATAGTTAAAATGGTTGATGATTGTAAGACACCTGAAGATGTTTTACAAGCTGCAGAAATTATTGGTGCATTAGAAAACGAAAAGAAAAAAGAAGAAGATGATGCACAAAAAATGGCAGCCGCTACCCAAGATCAAGACGGAGAAATAGATGCCGACAACCAAGAAACACAACCCGAAACAAATTCTCAAGAAGAAGAATCAGATGCTACAGAAGCTGGGAATGTTGGAGAAGAAGAAGAAACTGAAGAGAAAGTAGAAGAAAATGCAGAAACAGGTCGTGGTCAGAATACTGAAGATGCAAAAGATGAAAATAAAGAGGAAAACGAGATAGGTGATGTAGAAGGTAAAAATGATACATTACCTACAAATAATGATTCTTTTGAATCTGAAACTCAAAATCAATTAGATAAACATATTGAATCTAAAGTAGATATTACTGCAACAAAAAGATTATATATGAATGTTCCTAAGATTAATCTTGATAATCTTATTATAAAATATGATAGAGTTTTAAAAGAATGTGACAAACATTATAATAAAACTGATCATCAAGGTAGTTTTAAACAAAACACTCTTGAAGAGATTAAAACTATTAAAGAGGAAAATAAAAAAGTCGTTGCTTATATGGCAAAAGAATTTGAAATGAAAAAAGCTGCAGATCAATATGCAAGAGCCCAAACTTCAAAAACAGGTACTTTAGATTTAAATAAATTACATACTTACAAATATAATGATGATTTATTTGCAAAAGTTACTACATTGCCTGGTGCAACAAATCATGCCATGATTATTCATATTGATTGGTCTGGTT
>Ga0114932_10002078_pt1 | contig 21662 bp, 17 predicted proteins | sample 2SBtaG_2_FD_87286 | JGI IMG/M metagenome (GOLD analysis project Ga0114932, IMG submission 87286) | Deep subsurface microbial communities from Kolumbo volcano to uncover new lineages of life (NeLLi) - 2SBTROV12_ACTIVE470 metaG | ecosystem: Environmental > Aquatic > Marine > Volcanic ... | reverse complement strand
GACGGACGTGATCGTCAAAAGCTCCAATATCGGCAGCGCAAATCTGGCACTGGAAATCGGTGGCGGTCGGCAACAGGCATTTCTGGACGATCTGGGCCTGTTTTCGCCGCTGCCGCTGGAACTGGCCGAGGCCCGGCATTCACGTCCATTACTGCCCAAGCGCTGGTCCGAAATCTCGACCATGACGATATCCTATGGCCACGGGCTGGCCGCGAGCCCGGTGCATCTGGCGGCGGCCTACGCCTCTTTGGTCAATGGCGGAACATCGGTGCAGCCGACCTTGCTGAAAACCGGTTCCCGCCCACCGACCGGCGCGCGGATCGTCAGCACCGAGACCTCGGCGGCGCTGCGCTCCATGCTGCGCCAGGTGGTCCAGCGCGGCACCGCGTCTATGGCCGAAGTTCCGGGCTATCAAGTCGGTGGTAAAACCGGCACCGCCGATAAACCAAAGCCCGGCGGCGGGTATTACAAGGACCGGGTCATCGCCACCTTCGCCGCGATCTTTCCGGCGCAAGCACCGAAATACGTTCTGGTGGTGACTCTGGACGAACCGGTGGAAACCTCGGGCGTCAAACCGCGCCGAACGGCAGGCTGGACAGCCGTCCCGGTGGCGGCCGAGATCATCCGGCGGGTTGCGCCGATTTTGGGCATGCGGCCCGCGATTGATCCGCCCGCCGCGATCAACTACACGCTTTCGGATTACTGATCCTGCCGGACAAGGGGCGGAAATGGCACCTGAAGTTGCCCTATCAAAGGCCCTGAACGCGCTTGGCCTGTCCGGCCAAGGCGGGCGCAATCCCGAAATCACCGGTCTTTCCGTCGACAGCCGTGAAGTGAAGCCGGGGCATCTTTTTGCGGCGCTGCCGGGGGTCAATGTGCATGGCGGCGCGTTTATCAAATACGCGATCCGCATGGGCGCGGCCGCGATCCTGACGGACGGCGTGGGCGCGACCATGGCGAAAGCCGAATTGCGGGCGTCCGACGCGGTGCTGGTTTTGGCCGAGGACCCGCGCCTTTCCCTGGCAAAGGCCGCGGCGCTGTGGTTCGCCCTGCAGCCCGAAACCATGATTGCCGTCACTGGCACCAACGGCAAAACCTCGGTCGCCAGCTTTACCCGGCAAATCTGGGAATCGCTGAATTATTGTGCGGTGAATTTCGGCACGACCGGGGTCCAAGGCGCGGTTTCGTCCCCGCTTTCGCATACCACGCCCGAACCGATCACGCTGCATCGTTTGCTGGCCGGGCTTGCAGGGCAGGGAGTCACCCACGCCGCGATGGAGGCCTCTTCGCACGGTTTGGCGCAGAAACGTCTGGACGGTGTGCGGCTGGCCGCGGCGGGTTTCACGAATTTCACACAGGATCATCTGGATTATCACGCTGATTTTGATGATTATTTCGCGGCAAAGGCCGGATTGTTCGACCGAGTCCTGCCGCGCGGAGCAACGGCAGTGATCAATACCGACGATCCGCGCGGCGACGAAATGGCGGTCATCGCGGAAATGCGCGGGCAACCGGTCATTCGCGTTGGCAGCGCCGACAACGCCGATCTGCGACTGTTGGGCCAGCGGTTTGATGGCACCGGGCAGGACGTGCGGTTCGGCTGGGAGACCGAAGCGCATCTTGTGCGTCTGGGCCTGATCGGCGGTTTTCAGGCGGCGAACATGCTTTTGGCGGCGGGTCTGGCGATTTCGGTCGGGGCCGGGGCGGCGGATGTGTTCAGCGTATTGCCGAAACTCGCCACCGTGCGCGGACGCATGGAACTGGCGGCGACACGCACCAACGGGGCCAGCGTCTTTGTCGATTATGCCCATACGCCGGCGGCGCTGGAAACGGCGTTGAAGGCGCTGCGTCCGCATGTTCTGGGACGCCTGATCGTGGTGTTTGGCGCGGGGGGTGATCGCGACCGGGGCAAACGCCCGCTGATGGGGGCTGCGGCGCGGGACCATGCCGATGTGCTGTTCGTGACCGATGACAACCCGCGCAGTGAAGAACCGGGGCGGATTCGTGCCGAGATATTGACGGCCTGCCCCGATGCCTCGGAAATCGGTGACCGCGCCGAAGCGATCCTGGCCGGGGCCGACGCGCTTGGTCCGGGGGATGCTTTGCTGATTGCGGGCAAGGGACATGAGACCGGGCAGATCATCGGCGATGACGTTCTGGCGTTTGACGATACCGAAGCCGCCAGTATCGCGGTTGCGGCGCTGGACGGGACCGGGTTGTGAGCGTGCTCTGGACCGCGGCCGCCGCCGCCGCCGCCACCGGCGGAACATCCAGGGGCGACTGGCGCGCCGCCGGCATTTCGATCGATACGCGCACCTTGCAGGCCGGGGACTTGTTCGTCGCGCTCAGGGATGTACGCGACGGCCACGAATTCGTCGCGACAGCGCTGGCAAATGGTGCTGTGGCGGCCCTGGTGTCCCGCCTTCCGGACGATGTTGCGCCGGATGCGCCGCTGCTGGTGGTAGACGACGTTCTGGCGGCGCTGTGCGCGTTGGGTGCAGCGGCGCGGGCGCGCAGCGCTGCGCAGGTGATCGCGATTACCGGCTCGGTCGGCAAGACCTCGACCAAGGACATGCTGGCGCATGTTCTGAAATCCCAGGGCCGGGTGCACGCGGCCGAAATGAGCCTCAACAACCACTGGGGCGTGCCCCTGACCCTGGCGCGGATGCCGTCTGACAGCGATTTTGCCGTGATCGAGATCGGTATGAACCATCCCGGCGAGATCGCCCCGCTTGCCGGACTGGTGCGCCCGCATGTCGCCGTAATCACCACGGTTGCCGAGGCACATATGGCGGCATTCGCATCCGTCGGCGACATTGCCCGCGCCAAGGCCGAGATATTCGCCGGGCTTGATTCCGACGGCGTCGCAATCCTGAACGACGACGATGCAACGTTTGGCATTGTGGCGGGCGAGGCCGTTGCGCATAAGGCGCGGATCGTCCGGTTCGGCACCGCTGAGACCGCCGATTTCCGGCTGGTCAGCGCGCAGGCCCAGATCGGAATGATGGCGGTTCAGGCCAGTATCGACGGTGAGACCACACTGTTTCGCGTCGGTGCACCCGGTCAGCATCTGGCGATGAACGCATTGGCGGCGTTGGCGGTCGTGGGCGAAGTCGACGCCGATATTGCCCTGGCGATGCTTGATCTTGCGAATTGGCATCCCCCGGCGGGGCGCGGGGCCCGCCAATGGATCGCGCTGGACCCGGTCGAGCCCAATCTGCGTCTGGAACTGATCGATGACGCCTACAATGCCAATCCGGCCTCGATGGCGGCGGCCTTCGAGGTTCTGGCCAATGCAACTCCTGTTGATGGCATCGGCAGGATACACCCCGGACGGCGCATCGCCTTTTTGTCCGATATGCTGGAACTGGGGCTGGACGCCGCCGCGCGACATGCCGCACTTGCCTCGTTGACGTCAATGCAGGCGGTGGATCGGGTGCATCTGGCGGGGCCTTTGATGCACCACCTTCACGCCGCCCTGCCGGTGGGCAAACGCGGCGAATGGCATGAATCCGCCGAAGCGCTGGCCGCGACCGCGCATCGACTGCTGGACGCGGGCGATGTTGTTATGGTCAAAGGATCGAAAGGTTCGCGCGCTTCGCTGGTGGTTGATGCCATTCTGAAACTCGACAAGGCGAATGCGAAATGAAAAGAGGGAAGCAGGCCTAATGCTCTACATGCTCAGCGAGCTTTCAGGCGATATCGGGGCGCTAAGGCTGTTCAAATTCATCACCCTGCGTTCGGGCGGTGCGTTTTTTACAGCACTGATATTCGGCTTCATCTTTGGCCGCCCATTGATCAACTTGTTGAAACGCCGACAATCCAACGGCCAGCCGATCCGCGAGGACGGGCCGGAAAGCCACATTCTTGACAAGGCGGGCACGCCAACGATGGGGGGCGTGCTGATCCTGGGGGCGGTGATCTTTTCGACCGTGATCTGGGCGCGGCTCGACAACCCCTATGTCTGGCTGGTGCTGTTCGTGACCGTTTCTTTTGGGCTTGTCGGGTTCGCCGACGACTACGCCAAGGTTTCCAGCGGCAGCGCGCGCGGCGTCTCGGGCCGTGTCCGGTTCGGTGCCGGCCTTTTGGTTGCGTTGATTGCCGGATACTGGGCGGCGGTTTTTCACCCCGATCCGCTTAGTACCCAACTGGCGTTGCCGGTTTTCAAAGAGGTACTGATCCCGCTTGGATCGTTTTTCCTGCCTTTTTCGATGCTGGTCATCGTAGGATCGGCCAACGCCGTAAATCTTACCGATGGTCTGGACGGGCTGGCGATCATGCCGGTGATGATTGCCGCCGGTTCGCTGGGGATCATCGCCTATGCGGTCGGGCGCGTGGATTTTACCCAATATCTTGGGGTTCATTACGTGCCCGGAACCGGCGAAATTCTGGTGTTCTGCGCGGCTCTGATCGGCGGGGGTCTGGGATTTCTCTGGTACAACGCCCCACCGGCGGCGGTATTCATGGGCGACACCGGGTCGTTGGCGCTGGGCGGCGCGTTGGGGGCAATCGCCGTCGCAACCAAGCACGAGATCGTGCTGGCGATCATCGGTGGCCTGTTCGTGGTCGAGGCGCTGAGCGTGATCATTCAGGTGCTCTATTTCAAGGCCACCGGCAAGCGCGTGTTCCTGATGGCGCCGATCCACCACCATTTTGAAAAGCGCGGCTGGCCGGAAAGCCAGATCGTGATCCGGTTCTGGATCATCGCGCTCATTCTGGCACTGGTGGGGCTGGCGACCCTGAAATTGCGGTGACCGGGGCGGTTGTTGCCGCGCGGCGCCCACAGGTCGGACAATTGTCCGACCTACCCCTTGACGCAAGCGATCCGGGCGCAATGGCGGGTCGGAAATTGGGTGAGTGATGGACCGAATATTCGTTGATGGTCGCGAAAAAATTGAAAAGGGAACCACCTCGTTTCCAGTCGGGGCGGCGACCGCGTTGGCTGGCTCAAATCTATCCTTGATGTCAATTGATGCGCGCGAAGACAGATTTCGGGAAACCTGCGCATTGCGGGGATTTTCCACAGGCCCGGTCGTAACGATGATTTCTGCCCGGAATTTTGACCATATCGATAGTAATCGCATGTGCCGCTGGGACGTCCCCGCAAGATGATCCCGGTTCGCGGATATCACGGCCACAAGGTCGCCGTTCTTGGCCTTGGCCGGTCCGGCCTTTCCGCGGCCAGGGCGCTGGAGGCTGGCGGTGCAACCACGCTTTGCTGGGACGACAGCGCCGAGGCACGCGCGCGGGCGGAATCTGAGGGGCTGACGCTTTTTGATCTGACTCGACAAAACGCCTGGTCCGGTGTGGTCGCCCTGATCGTCTCGCCCGGCATCCCGCATCTGTACCCGTCGCCGCATCCTGTGATCAGGTCGGCGTGGGAACAAGGCGTTGCGGTCGACAACGATATCGGCCTGTTCTTTCGTTCCTGGGCGACACCGGATTGGGAGAAATTCGATGTCCTGCCGCGCGTGGTTGCGATCACCGGCTCAAACGGGAAATCGACGACGGCGGCCCTGGTGGCGCACATTCTGGGCGAAGTTAACAAGCCGGTGCAGCTTGCCGGCAATATCGGGCGCGGCGTGCTGGATCTGGAGCCTGCGACCGATGGCGCGGTCGCGGTGCTGGAATTGTCATCCTATCAGACCGAGCTGGCCCGTGCACTGGCGCCCGATCTTGCGGTGCTGACCAATCTGACGCCCGACCACCTGGATCGGCATGGCGGATTGGGCGGGTATTTTGCGGCCAAGCGCCGCCTTTTTTCACAGGGTGCGCCGGACCGGGCCATCATTGGCGTGGACGAAGCAGAAGGACAGTACCTGGCCAACCAGTTGCGCGAAAGCGCCGGCAAAGGCGAACCGGTGATCCGGATTTCCGCGCATAAAAACCTGCGCGACGGCGGTTGGACCGTGTTTGCGCGCAAGGGATTTCTGGCCGAATGGCGGCTTGGAAAGCAAGTAGCGTCCATCGATCTGAGGCAAATCGCGGGTCTGCCGGGGGCGCACAACCATCAGAACGCGGCGGCGGCCTATGCGGTATGTCGTTCGCTGGGGCTGGCGCCGCGACTGATCGAAGCGGCCTTTGCCAGTTTTCCCGGCCTGCCGCACCGCTCGCAGGTTCTTGGGGTGCGCGATGGCGTGACCTATGTCAACGACAGCAAGGCGACCAACGCCGAAAGCGCGGCATGTGCATTGCGCGCCTTTGCCCGTGTACGCTGGATCGCGGGCGGTTTGGGCAAGGATGGCGGCATTGCCGGGCTTGCGGCGGAATTCGAACGGGTGGCCAAGGCCTATCTGATCGGGCATTCGGCGCAGGAATTCGCGCTGCAACTCGGCGCGACGCCCTACGAGATCTGCGGCACGATGGATGTTGCGGTGGCGCGCGCCGCGGCCGAGGCCGAAGCCGGGGACGTCGTCCTGCTGGCCCCGGCGGCCGCAAGTTTCGATCAATATCCCGATTTCGAGCGCCGGGGCGAGGATTTCGCGGACGCGGTCGCAAGGATCATCCGCCCCTAGGGCGCGTACCCGGCGCGCACCCCGACGATCGCTGACACAAGGCACGTGCCAGCCACCCGCCGGACGGGCGCAAGCGACCAACAAATCACTGGCGTAACGCCCGATCCCCCGCTAGAATCGCCGACAACAAGAACGCCGAACCGGGACAACCGGCGGCATCGGGGCAGTAATGGTTTCAGGTCAGTATCCATGACGGAAATGGTGCATGGCGCCGCGCCGATCAGGCCGGGCGAAGCGGTGTTGCCAAAATGGTGGCGAACCGTGGACCGCTGGACGATATCCTGCGTATTGCTGCTGTTCGGTGTCGGGCTTCTGCTGGGCTTTGCCGCCTCACCGCCACTGGCGGCAAAAACCGGGTATCCGCCGTTCCATTTCGTGACCCGTCAGGCGGTGTTCGGTGCGGTGGCGTTAAGCGCGATGATCATCACCTCAATGATGTCTCCGACGCTGGTGCGGCGTCTGGGGGTGCTGGGATTTTTTGCAGCGGTCGTCGCGGTCGTATTGCTGCCGGCGTTCGGGACCGATTTCGGCAAGGGTGCGATGCGGTGGTATTCGCTCGGCTTTGCGTCGGTGCAGCCCTCGGAATTCCTGAAACCGGGATTCGTGGTATTTTCGGCATGGCTGATGTCGGCAAGTTCCGAGATATTCGGCCCCCCCGGCAAGCGCCTGTCGCTGGTCGTGGCTTTGGCGCTGGTGGCGTTGCTGGTGATGCAGCCAGATTTCGGGCAGGCCAGTTTGGTGCTGTTTTCGTGGGCGATCATGTACTTTGTCGCGGGTGCGCCGATACTCTTGCTGGTGGTGATTGCGGTGCTGACGGTTTTTGCCGGCGGGCTGGCCTATCAGCATTCCGAGCATTTCGCGCGTCGCATCGACGGTTTCCTTGACCCCGCAATCGATCCGAACACGCAGCTTGGCTATGCTGCGAACGCGATTCAGGAGGGCGGTTTTTTCGGCGTCGGCGTGGGGGGTGGCACGGTGAAATGGTCGCTGCCGGACGCCCATACCGATTTCATCATCGCGGTTGCTGCCGAAGAATACGGGCTGATCCTGGTGCTTGTGGTGATCGTTTTGTTCCTGTTTGTGACCCTGCGTTCGATGCTGCGTCTGATCCGCGAGCGCGACCAGTTCATCCGGCTGGCCGGTACCGGGCTGGCGGCGCTGTTTGGTTTACAGGCGCTGATCAATCTGGGCGTTGCGGCGCGATTGTTGCCGGCCAAGGGCATGACCCTGCCTTTTGTTTCCTACGGGGGGTCGTCATTGGTCGCGGCGGGGATTGCATTGGGGATGCTTCTGGCGTTTACACGAACCCGGCCACAGGGCGGGATGCGCGATATCATTCGTGGGCGTGTAAGGTAAAGATTGATGGAGCGGCAGAAAATGCTGGTGATTGCTGCGGGCGGTACGGGTGGACACATGTTCCCCGCGCAGGCGCTGGCAGAAGAGATGCTGCGCGCGGGCTGGCGGGTGAAACTGTCGACCGATCCGCGCGGCGCACGGTTTACCGGTGGTTTTCCCCATACCGTAGAGGTCGAGGTCGTCACCAGCGCCAGTTTCGGGCGCGGTGGTCTGGCCGGGCGCCTGCTGGCACCGTTCCGTCTGTTGCGCGGGGTTGCCAGTGCGACCCTGAAAATGCTGCGCGAACGCCCGGATGTGGTGGCCGGATTTGGCGGCTATCCGGCGTTTCCGGCGATGGCGGCGGCGTGGATCACCCGACGGCCCCGTATGCTGCACGAGCAGAACGGTGTTCTTGGCCGCGTGAACCGGCTGTTTGTGCGCCGCGTCCATCGCGTTGCGTGCGGCACATGGCCAACCGATATTCCGCGCGGCATCGAGGCGGTACATACCGGCAACCCGGTGCGCCGCGCGGTGCTGGAGCGTGAAAATGCGCAATATATCGAACCCGGCGACTATCCGATGAGCCTGCTGGTGGTCGGCGGTTCGCAAGGGGCCCGGATCCTGTCAGAGGTCGTGCCCGGTGCGGTTGCCCTGTTGCCGGATGCCATTCTGACACATCTCAGGGTGTCGCATCAGGCGCGGGCCGAGGATGTGGATTCGGTTCGCCAGCGCTATCGCGACATCGGTATCACGGCGGATGTCGAGACATTCTTTGACGATGTGCCCGCCCGTCTGGCTGAGGCGCAACTGGTGATTTCCCGCGCCGGCGCCTCGTCCATCGCCGACATTTCGGTGGTTGGCCGCCCGGCGATTTTGGTGCCGCTGGCCTCTGCGATCCGCGACGAACAGACCGAAAACGCCCGTGGGCTGGTCGAGGCCGGCGCGGCGGTTCTGGTTGCCGAAGACGACCTTACCGCGCTTGATCTGGCCCGAAAAATCCACGCAATTCTGGCCGACGGGCCGGTGGCGACCAAAATGGCGAACGCCGCCAAGGCGTATGGCAAACCCGAAGCCACGCAATCGCTGGTTCGCCTTGTCGAGGATCTGGCCACCCCGGGACGGGCGGTGGCATGAACGCGGCGACCAAGCTCCCGACCGACATCGGCCCGATACATTTCGTCGGCATTGGCGGCATCGGCATGTCAGGCATTGCCGAGGTGCTGCTGAACCACGGCTATGATGTGCAGGGTTCGGACCTCAAGGCCAGCAAGATCACTGGCCGTCTGGGCAAGCTGGGCGCGCGGATTTTCGTCGGGCAGGTGGCGGAAAACCTGCGAGGCGCAGCGGTGGTGGTGATTTCTTCGGCGATCAAACCCGGCAATCCCGAACTGGAAGAAGCGCACCGTCTGGGTCTGCCGGTCGTGCGCCGCGCCGAAATGCTGGCCGAGCTCATGCGGTTGAAATCAAACGTCGCGGTGGCCGGCACCCACGGCAAGACCACGACGACGACCATGGTGGCGACGCTGCTGGATGCGGGTGGGCTGGACCCGACGGTGATCAACGGCGGCATCATTCATGCCTATGGCAGCAACGCCCGTATGGGCGAAGGCGAATGGATGGTCGTCGAAGCCGATGAAAGCGACGGGACGTTTGTCAAACTGCCCGCAACCATCGCCATTGTCACCAACATCGACCCGGAACACATGGAGCACTACGGCAATTTCGATGCCTTGCGCGATGCGTTCAACACTTTCGTTCACAACATTCCGTTTTATGGGGTGGCGGTCTGCTGCACCGATCACCCCGAGGTGCAGGCGCTGGTCGGACGGATCAGCGAACGGCGCGTGATCACCTATGGTTTCAATGCGCAGGCCGACGTGCGCGCCGGGAACCTGCGGTATCAGAGCGGGGTTGCCCATTTCGATGTGTATCTGCGCGGGCAGGATCAGCGGATCAACGAGATCAGCCTGCCAATGCCCGGCGATCACAACGTTCTGAACGCGCTCAGCGCCATCGCGGTGGCCCGGCATCTGGGCATGAAGGCGGGTGAAATTCGCGCGGCACTGGCGAATTTCAAGGGCGTGAACCGGCGCTTCACCAAGGTCGGCGAGGTGGACGGTGTCACCATCATCGACGACTACGGCCATCACCCGGTGGAAATCGCCGCAGTCTTGAAGGCCGCGCGGCAGGCAACCGATGGGCGGGTGATCGCGGTGCACCAGCCCCACCGCTACACGCGGCTGTCGAACCTGTTTGAGGATTTCTGTACCTGTTTTAACGATGCCGACGTGGTCGCAATCGCCGAGGTGTACAGCGCCGGCGAAGCGCCGATCGAGGGCGCAAGTCGCGATGATCTGGTCGACGGGCTGCGTGCGCACGGGCATCGCAACGCCAGCGCGCTGATCGAAGAGAAATGCCTGGCAGATCTGGTCCGGCGCGAAGCGGTGCCCGGCGATATGGTGGTCTGCCTAGGGGCCGGAACGATTTCCGCCTGGGCGCATGGTCTGCCCAAGGCGCTGACGTCATGAACGGCTCGTTGATCGTCACCATACTGTGGGTGCTGGCAATTTCGGTCGTCGGGTTGCTGCCGCGCAGCCAACACAAGAAGTTCGGGTTTCCGATGTTGGCGCTATTTCCGTTCGTTCTGGCCTATCTTGGCTGGGATATGGGGCTGTTCTGGGCCCTGGGGTTGCTGGCGGCGGGATTGTCGATTTACCGCTATCCGGCCCGGTATTATGGCCTGGCCCTGCTGCGAAAGCTGCGCGGCGCGCCCGACCCCTAGCGGCTGGAATCCTATGGTTCCATCCATTGAATTTGCCTTGCGGAACAAATTATGGGGACATTTGAGCCGCTCGGGCGAGATGTGCGGCGCTTGCGGGGGTACTCAAACACCGCGTTCGATTTGCTAGGCCGCCTTCTGCATTGGCGCAGCCGGTGCGTTTGATGCGATCATGCCGATGAATTCGGTGGACACGTTTTCCAGCGCGGGACGGTTCGCCCGGTATTCGGTTTCGCCACCTTTCTGAATACGATCCACAAATCCTGCACGCTCCAGAACCCGCAGGTGATGGATCAACGATGTATGGCTGATCCGGCTGGTGCGTTCGAGGGTGCCAAGCGTGTCGCCGACATCGGGTCGATTGATCAACAGCATCAGTACGGCGATGCGGCGGTGATGCCCGAAGGCGAACAGGCGGTTGGCAAGGCGTTCGCGGTGTTGGCGGGTCATTTGGATGCTCCATTGTTGTTGCGTTCGCCCCAATTGATCGGCTTGTGGTTGAGATTCCGTTAAAAAATGCGTGGCTAGCCGTTTAGCCATCTGGCCGTCCAGACATGTAGCCGGTTGGCCGTTCAGCCGTCTGGCCGTCGAGCCGTCTAACCGGCTAGACACGTTTTCACCGTTTTCGACCCGGGATTACTGCCAATTCCGCGGCATTCAAAATCGCCAGCGACCGCTTCTCCGATGGCACGTGCCCGGCAGAATTCGGCCTTGTACCATTCGGAATTCTCACTTTCGGCTGGCGTATCGGTGGCGAAGGTGCTGGAATCCCGCGCTATTCCGGGCTAGAGGCATTCCCACGATGAAGGGTTCCCTGACAAAATACCTGACCGGCACGGCGCTCACCGTCGAGGGGCGCCTGACCCCCGGGCGCCCGTTGGCCGATCTCAGTTGGTTGCGCGTTGGCGGCGCAGCCGAATTGTTGTTTCAGCCCGCGCATCTTGCCGATATCGCGGCTTTCATGAAATTGGTTCCGCCCGAATTTCCGGTGATGCCGATCGGCGTTTGTTCGAACCTCATCATTCGTGACGGCGGGATTCCGGGCGCGGTGATCCGGCTGGGGCGCGGCTTCAACGGGTTTGAGTCGCTGGCCGATGGATGCGTGCGGGTCGGCGCCGGGGCGCTGGACGCGCAGGTTGCGAAACAGGCCGCGAAGGCCGGGTTCGACCTTGCGTTTCTACGCACCATTCCCGGTGCGATCGGCGGGGCGGTGCGCATGAATGCGGGATGCTACGGCGATTACCTGGCCAATGTTTTCGTGCGCGCAACCGCCGTCGCACGCGACGGCAGGATCGTCACGCTGAGCAGGGCCGACATGGGATTTGGCTATCGCCACAGCGACCTGCCGCCCGACATGATCGTCGTGCAGGTGGTGCTGGACCCGCCAAAGGGGGATCCGTTGGAAATCGAGGCGGCCATGGCCGACGCGCTGCAGCGCCGCGCGAGTTCGCAACCGGTCAACGAACGCTCCTGCGGGTCGACATTTCGCAATCCGGCGGGGTTTTCGTCTACCGGCAAGGCCGATGACGTCCACGACCTGAAGGCCTGGAAGCTGATCGATGATGCCGGCATGCGTGGGGCAACGCTGGGCGGTGCGCAAATGTCTGAAATGCACCCGAATTTCCTGATAAACACCGGTGGCGCTAGCGCCGCAGACCTGGAAAATCTGGGCGAGAAAGTACGAAAAAGGGTTTTCCAACACGCGGGCATCTGGCTAGAGTGGGAAATCATGCGGGTCGGTCAAACCGCCCCTTGAAACGGAACGACAATAAGGTCCGAAAAGGGCCATACGAGCAGGAAATTGAGGCGGGAATGGCACCTGGTGCATCCCCCCGTATAGCGGTTCTCATGGGCGGCCCTTCGGCCGAACGAGAGGTATCCTTGGTGTCCGGTCGCGAATGTGCGGCGGCACTGCGGGGCGAAGGGTTTGACGTTACCGAACTGGACGCGGGTCCGGACCTTGCGGCTTTGCTCGCCGACATTCGTCCCGAGATCGTTTTCAACGCGTTGCATGGCCGCTGGGGCGAAGATGGCTGCGTGCAGGGCCTGCTTGAATGGTTGCGCATTCCCTATACCCATTCCGGGGTGCTGGCCTCGTCGCTGGCGATGGACAAGGAGCGGACCAAAGCGGTGTACCGCATGGCCGGGCTGCCCGTGGTAAAAAGCGTGCTGGCAAAATCCGAGGACGTGCGCCGGAACCACCCGATGCCACCGCCATACGTGGTGAAACCCTACAACGAGGGGTCATCGGTCGGGGTATATATCGTTCACAAGGACGCCAACGGGCCACCGCAACTTGCGGACGACATGCCGGAAACCGTGATGGTCGAACAGTTTGCGCCGGGGCGTGAACTGACGGCGACGGTGATGGCGGGCAAGGCCTTGACCGTCACCGATATCGTGACGGACGGCTGGTACGATTATGACGCGAAATACAAGACCGGCGGTTCACGCCACCAGGTTCCGGCCAAGCTTCCGCAACCGGTTTTCGATGCGGCGATGGATTACGCCGAACGCGCGCATGATGCGCTGGGTTGCAGGGGGATCAGCCGCACCGATTTCCGCTGGGACGCGGCGCGCGGCCTGGACGGCCTGATCCTGCTGGAAACCAACACCCAACCCGGGATGACGCCCACGTCGCTGTCACCTGAACAGGCCGCGCATTGCGGCGTTTCCTTTGGCACCCTGTGCCGATGGCTGGCAGAGGATTCCTCGTGCAACAGATGACACCCGAACCCCCGCGCGTTGATCCGGCCCCGAGTCGCGCCGCCTATCGCATCCAGCGGCTGTGGCTGACGCCGGTCTTCCGGGTCCTGCTGCGGATGGGCGTCCCGGCGCTTGCGGTTTTTGTGGCGGTCGGGTGGTATTTTTCCGACCCCGTGCGGGTCGATACGATCAAGGCCGGACTGGCCGAACTGCGCGCCAGCATCGAACAGCGCCCCGAATTCCGGGTCAACCTGATGCGAATCGACCGCGTCAGCGCCGAGGTCGCCGAGGATATCCGCGAAGTCACCGCGATCGACTTCCCGGTCAGCTCGTTCGATCTGGACCTGCGCGAATTGCGGGTCCGGATCGAGGAACTGGATGCCGTGGCCGATGCGGAACTGGTGGTGCGCGCCGGTGGCGTCCTTGAGGTCGCGATCCGCGAGCGCATTCCGGCGCTGGTCTGGCGTGGCCGCGAAGCGCTGGAACTGCTGGACAAGAATGGTCACCGCGTGTCGGCGCTCGACCGCCGTCAAAGCCGGGCGGATCTGCCATTGATCACCGGCGAAATGGCAGATCAGGCAACCGCCGAAGCGCTGGCACTGGTGGACGCGGCGCGGCCGATTTCGCATCGACTGCGTGGGCTGGCGCGCATCGGCGGGCGGCGCTGGGATCTGGTCCTGGACCGTGATCAACGGGTCATGTTGCCCGAAAACGAACCCGGACAAGCGCTGGAACGGCTGCTGGCACTCAATGAAATCAACGACTTGCTGGCGCGGGACGTTGTGGTTATCGACCTGCGGGACAAGATGCGCCCGACGTTGCGGTTGACGCGTGAAGCCGTTGAATTTCTGCACAATATCCCCGAGACGCCGCAAGACGGAGACGACGCCTGATGAACGACCTCTACCAATCCCAACGGGCGATGCGCGCCCGGCGCGAGGCCGCGATGCAGCGCGGAATCGTGGCGCTGCTGGACATTGGTACCAGCAAGATCGCCTGTCTGGTGCTGCGTTTCGACGGCGTCGCCAAAGCACAGCCCGGCGATGGGGTCGGCCCGATGATGGGTCAGGCGCGGTTTCGCGTGGTCGGTGTCGCCACCACTCGTTCGCGCGGCGTGACCTTCGGCGAGATCGACCGGATGGAGGAAACCGAACGCGCCATCCGAACCGCCGTGCAGGGCGCGCAGAAGATGGCGGGTCTGCGTGTCGATCACGTGATTGCCGCGTTTTCGGGTGCACGACCGCGATCCTATGGCCTGTCCGGCAACGTTCACCTGCACGAAAACGGTGTGCGCGAACCCGACATCGCGCGGGCCCTCGCGGCGTGCGATGTGCCCGATACCGGGGCGGACCGGCAGGTCATTCATGCGCTTCCGGTCAATTTCGCGCTGGACCACCGTACCGGTCTGTCCGACCCGCGCGGTCATATCGGCAACAACCTTTCCGTTGACATGCACATGTTGACCATCAACCGGACGGCAACCGAAAACCTGCTGTTCTGTATCAAACGCTGCGATCTGGAACTGGCCGGGATCGCCTCGTCTGCCTATGTCAGCGGCCTGGCCTCGCTGGTCGAGGACGAACTGGAACTCGGAGCGGCCTGCATCGATTTCGGCGGCGGCTCTACCGGGATTTCGATCTTTATCCGCAAACACCTGATCTACACCGATGCGGTGCGGCTGGGCGGGGATCACATCACCTCGGACATTTCGCAGGGCCTGCAGGTGCCGCTTGCGGCTGCCGAGCGGATCAAGACGTTCTATGGCGGGGTCGAGGCCACGGGAATGGACGACCGCGAATGGATCGAAACCGGCGGTGATACCGGCGATTGGGAACTGGATCGCCGCACCGTCAGTCGGGCGGAACTGATCGGCGTGATGCGCCCCCGGGTCGAGGAAATTCTGGAAGAGGCGCGTTCGCGGCTGGATGCTGCCGGGTTTGAAAACCTGCCAAGCCAGCGGATCGTTCTGACCGGGGGCAGCAGCCAGATACCGGGCATCGGCGATCTGGCCGAGAAAATCCTTGGCCGTCAGGTCCGTCTTGGCCGACCTCTCCGGGTTCAGGGCCTGCCACAAGCGGCCACCGGACCGGCCTTTTCCGCCGCGGTGGGCCTGTGTCTGCACGCGGCGCATCCACAGGACGAATGCTGGGATTTCGAGGTTCCCACCGACCGTTACGCGGGCAGGTCGCTGAAACGCGCCGCCAAATGGTTTCGGGAAAATTGGTAATCCGGGGCCTTTCGCGGCGAAATGGACGACGATTGGCGGAAATATGCCAATTTTGGGCCCAGACCCCCATATATTGCGTTGGTTCCCGACATTTTTTCGTGACCGGAAACAATGGCTCGGTTACGGTACGGAATCAGCGGGATAATAACCGGTCTGAAGACCGGACAATCAGGCAGCGGACGGACCTTTAGCATGACTCTCAATCTTCGGATGCCCGACAAGCAGGACCTTCGTCCAAAAATCACGGTTTTTGGCGTGGGCGGGGCCGGCGGCAATGCCGTCAACAACATGATCGAAAAGGAACTGGAAGGGGCGGATTTCGTCGTCGCGAATACCGATGCGCAGGCGCTCGCCCAATCCAAGGCACCGCAAAAGATCCAGATGGGTGTCAAGGTCACCGAGGGTTTGGGCGCCGGTGCGCGGCCAGCCGTCGGTGCCGCGTCCGCCGAGGAAAGCATCGAAGCGATCGTTGACCATCTGGCCGGCTCGCATATGTGTTTCATTACCGCAGGCATGGGCGGGGGTACCGGCACCGGGGCGGCCCCGATCATTGCACAGGCCGCGCGCGAACTGGGGGTTCTGACCGTCGGGGTGGTCACCAAGCCGTTCCAGTTCGAGGGCAACAAGCGGATGCGTCAGGCCGAAGAAGGCGTCGAGGCGTTGCAAAAGGTCGTCGATACGCTGATCATCATCCCCAACCAGAACCTGTTTCGCATCGCCAACGAGAAAACCACCTTTACGGAAGCGTTTTCCATGGCCGACGACGTGCTGCATCAGGGCGTCAAGGGCGTGACCGACCTGATGGTGCGCCCGGGCATCATCAACCTCGATTTTGCCGATGTACGCTCGGTGATGGACGAGATGGGCAAGGCGATGATGGGCACCGGCGAGGCCAGCGGCGAAGACCGCGCCATTCAGGCGGCGGAAAAGGCGATTGCCAATCCGCTTCTGGACGAGATTTCCCTGAAAGGCGCGCGTGGCGTGCTGATCAACATCACCGGCAGCCACGATCTGACCCTGTTCGAGCTTGACGAAGCCGCAAACCGCATCCGCGAAGAGGTGGATCAGGACGCCAATATCATCGTCGGTTCAACGCTGGAGACCGGGATGGAGGGCACGATGCGCGTGTCGGTCGTCGCGACCGGGATCGATGCATCGGAAATCGTTCAGGACGTGCCGGTCCCGCGCCGGAAAATGTCGGAACCCCTGGCACCCAAGCGCAGCGAGATCGTGTTTGAAGAGGTCGACACCCAGCCCGAACCCGAGGAAATTCTTGCCGCCGAGGCCCGCGCCGAGGCCGAGCAACCCAATCTTCTTAGCGAACTGGAAGATGATTCCGGCCACGGCGCAGATACGGGTGGCATGTCGCTGTTTGACGAACCGTCCATCCGCCACGCTTCGGACGATCTGCCGCCGCCGGTCTATCAGCCCGAAACGCGCGTCGCGGAACCGGTGCGCAGCATTGGCCCGGACCCGGCGGATCACGCGGGCTTTGTCGCGCCCAAGCCGCCGGCCACGGGAATGCCTTCGCCAGATGCGATGGCGCGGTTGCAGGCGGCCGTGAACAAGGCGCCAAAACCCCGCGTGCCGGAAGAACAGCCGCTGACGCAGGGCATGCAAAACGAAAAACCTGCGCGTTTCGGGATCAACAGTCTGATCCATCGCATGACCGGACATGGCCCCGAGGCCGCGCCGCAAAGCGAATCGCCGCGACTGGCGCCGACCGTCGGGACCGAAAACGAAACGCCGCGTGATCCCGAACAGGAACGCGTTGATATCCCGGCGTTTTTGCGTAGGCAGGCCAACTAGAACCTGCGCAATTTCGACCGACGAACCGACCGGCTCCGGGTGATTCGGCCCGGCGCAAGGGCGGGGTTTTCCGGCCCGTTGCGGCGGAAACAAATTGTTTCCTTTTTGATCGGCGGAAATCCGCAGACGGGCGGCGGCAATGTTGCAATCGGTCACAAAGATTGAGTTGAGGTAAACAGGGCCGTTGCTCTAGGAACATCCCAACTCTGCCGGGCAAGTGTTCCGGTTGCTTCGGGGGCCAGTCGTGCAAACCACGGTCAAAAATTCGATCTCTTTCATCGGTACGGGGCTGCATTCCGGACGTCCGGTGCGGATGCGCATTCTGCCTGCCTCTGCCGAATACGGCATCTGGTTTCGGCGCGTGGATATCCGGGATCGGGACAACCTGATCGCGGCCAGATACGATAATGTCACCGACACCCAGCTTTGCACCAACATTGCCAACGACAAGGGCGTTTCGGTGTCGACCGTCGAACACCTGATGGCGGCGCTGACCGGTTGTGGTATCCACAATGCCCTGATTGAAATCGACGGCCCCGAAGTGCCGATCATGGATGGCTCGTCGCATCGATTCGTGCAGGAAATCATCCGGACCGGGGCGCAGGTTCTGGGGGCGCCGGTGCGCCTGATCCGCGTGCTGGAACGTGTTTCGGTGCAGTTGGGCGACGTTCTGGTGTCACTGGAGCCGCACGAAAATCTTGAAATAGATTTCGCCATTGATTTTCCGGACGCCGCGATTGGCCGGCAGTCCAAGCGGCTGAACATGGCGAACGGGGCGTTCGTCCGCGAATTGTGCGACAGCCGCACATTTTGCCGCAAAGCCGATGTCGACTGGATGCTGAGCCAGGGGCTGGGCAAGGGCGGCAATCTGGGCAATGCGTTGGTGGTGGACGGCGACAAGGTTCTGACCCCGGGCGGTCCGCGCCACAAGGATGAATACGTTCGCCACAAGATGCTGGACGCACTGGGCGATCTGGCGCTGGCCGGTGCGCCGGTCATGGGGCGTTATCAGGGTGTGCGTGCTGGTCATGCGGCCACGAATGCGCTGCTGCGCGCATTGTTTGCGCGCCCGATGGCCTATGCGATGGTCACCTGTGACGCCGCGACCGCGGTCAAGCTGCCGGGCGTCGGTATCCGGGCGTCCGACCTTCGCCGGGTCGCCTGATCCCTTTCCCGATGTTGCTCAAACCCTGTCACAGGTTGGCGAAATCATTGCGAAACCGTTTTGACTTGCGGCGAATTGTGTTAGGAACGCCGGGAACATCTGCTGCCAGTCTGCCGCTTTACCGGAACAGGAAGATCACGCCATGACATCAGGGGCAATACGGACAATTCAGGGGCTATTCCTGGTTTGCGCGTTGGCCCTGTCGGCCTGCGGCAAGAAGGTCGAGGAAGTCCCGCTCGAGGATCAGTCGCCCGAAGCGATCTTCAAGGTGGCGGAAGCCAAGCTTGCCGCCAAGGACGAAGAAGAGGCGGCCAAGCTGTTCAGCGAGGTTGAACGCCTTTACCCCTATTCCGAATGGGCCAAGCGCGGGATCGTGATGTCGGCGTTTGCCTATCATCAGGCCAAGGAATACGACCAGTCGCGCAGCGCCGCGCAGCGCTATCTCGACTTTTATCCGGCGGACGAAGACGCGGCCTATGCGCAATATCTGATGGCGCTCAGCTATTATGATCAGATCGACAAGATCGCGCGGGATCAGGGCAACACGTTTCAGGCTCTTCAGGCGCTTCGCGTGGTCATCGAACGCTATCCGGACAGTGAATACGCCAAATCGGCGATCCTGAAATTCGATCTTGCCATCGACCATCTGGCCGGCAAGGAAATGGAAGTCGGACGGTTTTATCTGAAGCGCGGGCACTTTACCGCCGCGATCAACCGTTTCCGGGTGGTGGTCGAGGAATACCAGACCACGACCCACACGCCCGAAGCCCTGCACCGGCTGGTCGAAAGTTACCTTTCACTGGGGCTGGACGCCGAAGCACAGACGGCCGGGGCCATTCTGGGCCATAATTTCAAGAGCACCGACTGGTACGAAGACAGTTATGCGCTGTTGACCGGCAAGGGCCTGCGTCCCGAAGCCAAGGGCGAGGGCTGGTTGCGCCGCGTTTACCGGCGGGTGCTCCGGGGTGCCTGGCTCTGACCAGCTAAGCGCCGGAACGGGGGCTGAGGGGGATGCTGCGCGGGCTATTCATCCGTGACATGCTGCTGATCGAGCGGTTGGAGCTGGAGTTTCAACCGGGTCTGAACGTGCTGACCGGGGAAACCGGGGCCGGAAAATCGATTTTGCTGGATGCGCTTGGGTTCGTTCTGGGCTGGCGAACCCGCGCCAGTCCCGTGCGGTCGGGCGCGGATGCGGGCGAAGTTACCGCGACCTTTGATATTGGCAGTGACCATCCGATCCGCCCGATTTTGACCGAGGCCGGCATTCCGATCGAGGCCGAAGTCATTCTGCGCCGAACAGCCCACGCCGACGGGCGGCGCCAGGCCTGGGCCAACGACCGTCGCTGTTCGGTCGAAACCTTGCGCCAAATCTCGGAAACGCTGGTGGAAATCCACGGGCAACAGGATGATCGCGGGCTGATGAATCCGCGCGGCCACCGGGCGCTGCTGGATGATTTTGCCGGAAATTCCCGAAATCTGGCGCAATGCCGCAAGCTTTGGGGCGAATGGCAGGCCCGGCAAACGGAACTGGCAAAGGCCCAGACCGCCGCCGACAGGGCCGCGGCCGACCGCGATTATCTGGCCCACGCGGTTCAGGAACTGGATCAATTGGCCCCCAAACCGGGCGAGGATGCCACCCTCGATACCAGCCGCCGCCTGATGCAGGCAGGCGAACGCATTCGCGCCGACATCGGCAAAGCCGCCGATGCACTGGGGCCGCAGGGGGTCGAGGGGCTGGCGAATGATGCGGTGAAATGGCTGCGGCAGGTCTCGGATCAGGCCGAAGGGCGGCTTGACGCGCCGCTTGAGGCGCTGCTGCGCGCGACCGACGAGATCGATCAGGCCCAGCGCGGTATCGTCGATTGCCTGACGGCATTGGCGTTCGATCCGCGGGAACTGGAAAACATCGAGGAACGGTTGTTTGCGATCCGGGCATTGGCCCGAAAACACGGGGTCGCACCCGACGAACTTTCGGTACTGGGCGATCGATTGCGGGAACGACTGGCGGCCATCGACGATGCGTCGGCGGGATTTGCGGCGCTCAAAAAAACGGTGGCAGAGGCCGGCGCCGCCCATGACGCCATCGCCGCCGATCTTGCGCGCCGCCGTCGCAGCGCCGCAGGCCGGCTCGATCAGGTGATTGCGACCGAACTTGCACCGCTCAAGCTGGAGCGGGCGGTCTTTCGCACCGATGTCCGCGACGAAAACCCGGGGCCGGATGGGAGCGATGCGGTTCAGTTCACGATCGCCACCAACCCGGGTGCCGCACCGGGGCCTCTGAACAAGATTGCGTCGGGCGGCGAGCTTTCGCGGCTGCTGTTGGCGCTCAAGGTAAGCTTGCGGGCGCACGCGCCGGGCCTGACCATGATATTCGACGAGATCGACCGTGGCGTTGGCGGCGCGACCGCCGATGCGGTGGGCCGAAGGCTGGCCAGCCTCGCCGAAGGGTCGCAAGTGCTGGTCGTGACCCATTCGCCGCAGGTCGCGGCCCGGGGAAACCATCACTGGCAGGTTGAAAAGCAGGTACAGGGTGGCACGACCCGGTCACAGGTACATGCGATTGACGCACAGGCGCGGGTCTCGGAAATTGCCCGGATGCTGGCCGGGGATGTCGTGACCGACGAAGCCCGCGCGGCGGCGGGCAAGTTGCTGGGCGTTTCGGGCTGAAGGGGAAGCGCGCACCCGGTCGCGCCGGAAATTGCGTGCGTCTTTCGTGGATCCGTCATCCTTCCGGGCCACAATTCCGGACGGCGAACAGGAAGGCGCGGCTCGCGTCGTTTGCTGCGGTAAGCGCATAATTCGGCGACAAACGCGACAAATTTCGCTCGGCGGATTGTGGTAGATCGCCGATCCGGCTTTCGGCGGCTCGACCGTGAATTTGCGATCGGGAAGGCGGGAAACGCCCAACGTTCCGGTTGGGCGAAACCGGCACAATTTCGTTGGCATATTTCATAAACACCTGAAATAAGGGAATATTGTCGATCGCACACGGGACAGGCAATCCGAAAATGACCTCTGTTCCCGCAAGCATCAAACGATCATTCCCTTCGTCGAGGCAACGTAATCCTTCCTGATTTTTGGTTAACATTTCGAATGATCTAGAAATCCGGATTACCGGTAGACCGG
>Ga0114932_10002074_pt1 | contig 21695 bp, 16 predicted proteins | sample 2SBtaG_2_FD_87286 | JGI IMG/M metagenome (GOLD analysis project Ga0114932, IMG submission 87286) | Deep subsurface microbial communities from Kolumbo volcano to uncover new lineages of life (NeLLi) - 2SBTROV12_ACTIVE470 metaG | ecosystem: Environmental > Aquatic > Marine > Volcanic ... | reverse complement strand
GGTAAACCCTGTACCATCACCTATGAGTATCTGCGTTGTAGCAAGTGCTACCTCTGACAATACGCCTGAACTGTTAGCGTTTCTTCCCAAGATACTGTTGGCTGCTACGTTTTGTATGTTAGCAAAGGTAACAGCAGTATCTGCTATGGCTGCTGTTACGACTGCATCGTCAGCTATTAATGCACTAGTGATAGCATCATCTGCTATAGCTGCTGTGACTACAGCATCATCTGCAATTAACGCACTGGTGATGGCATCGTCTGCTATCTTGGCTGAAGTAACAGCGTCATCAGCAAGTTCAGCAGTAACAACACCACCGTCCTTGATGGTTATAGTTCCTGAAGAAGCTGCGAAGTTATCAGAGCTAAACTGAGCAATACCTTTAGCAGAAGTAGATGCGTCAGTCAGGCTTAGTTTCGATTGTGCTATTGCAGCACTGGAATTAACGTCAGCATTGACGATTACTCCTGAAGCAATAGAGGTGACACCTGCATTGGTTATCGCTATGTCACCACTGACTGCAACAGGGTTGTAGTTCGTACCATCTGCTATAAGAACATACCCATCAGTGTTCGTTCCCATTACAAGGTCATCACCTGTAATAGTAAGGTCACCTGCTACCGCTACGTTTGCTCCTGAGAATGTCAAAGCTGTGGTAGTTCCTGACTTAATAATTAACTCACCTGAGTTATTAGTGGCAGAACCAAACGTAGTACCACCATCTTTAAAGAAAACATCTCCGCCATCTGCATCGAGGGTTATATCTCCTGCCGCATCAATCGCAAATGTAGATACGCCACCATCCGTATTACTGATGGTGAATACATCGACAATGCTTCCTCCTACAGCTACCCCCCAGCGAATCTCGCTGTCTTCAGACGTAGCATTAGCACTGATAAGTTTCACGGTCATCCGTGCTACTTCAGTGCTGTTTGATGATGCGTCATCCATGTAGTAACGAATATACATTTCATCATTGTCTGCCCCAGTACCTCGAAGGCTTCTGAAGTGAGCAATATCGTTATCAGCATTGTTAGTATAATTAGTAAAGGTAGCAGCAGGAGTAGTGTTGCCTGTGTTGTTCTGTACATCTATTTCTTTCAGGTGTATCTGGTCATCCCACCTGATACGCCTGACTGATGAACCCTTCGTTATCTCTACATCAAATGGACCATCAGCTTCCGAAACAGTATTGAAATACCATAGACCATCAGAGTCAGTCGTAGCAGTAGAGCCCTCCTGTGTTGTTGTTCCTGTATCAAGGAGTTTTACACTGGCTCCACTGACTGCTGCTCCTGAATCATCAAAAACATAGCCTCTAAAGTTAATGGTCATACTGAACCTCCCGGTCCAAGACGTGAGTGGTCTCGGTAATTCAATGCTTCACGTACATAGTAATCTGGGTCTTGTAACAGGTCATCTTCATCTATAAAAATAACGTATATCCCAGCACCCAGCATCTGTTCTCTGCCTATCTTATCCCTTGCTAGTGATTCAACACCAAAGTTATAGTGATAGTAAACACCTTGTATGTTAACCGCTAGGTCAGGTGGGTCATAAAAAAGGAAGTCCAATACCTGTCCGCCCTTCTCCATGCGTCCACCTTGCAATGGTGACTGATAGGTAAAGTCAGTATCCAGAACTTTACCTGCACGTTGAAAAGCAGCAAGGGCCACATACTCAGGTATCGAGCCTATCCAGTCACTAGGAATCTGGGATATATATTGCTGCGTTGTCATCCCTCAAGCACCATCGTCCAACATATCTTGTCACCATTTGTAGCTGCATCTGCATAGAATATATTTGCAGGAACACTGCCACCGAACTCACCAAAGTTCAGTTCATGCTCATTCCCTGCACTTAATTCGTAGCCAACAGTAGCAGCCACGTCACTAATACCTATGTAGGCAAGTCCAGAGTTACCAGCCAGTGCCTTAACCCTGACAAACTTTACCCTGTTGGTTACATTGTTTAATTGCACCCTTGTGCCAGCCGAACTTATTGTTGTTACTCCTACATCTACTCGCATTCCTTACTCCTATGGTTCCATTACTGATATTGTAGAGTACCCTCGTTCATCCAGCCCAGTGAACTCTAATCCTGTCGCAGAAACCACATCCACGTAGTAATTCCTTGTCCCTCCTGAATCATCCCTGTAGGTAAACTCTACGAGTTCTGTGCTTTCTATGGCTGCTATTAAAGCAGCCCTTAAATCCTTTGAATTCTTTCCCTTATGCGTATTATTCAAGTCTACCTGTACCGAGTGACCCCATTTTGCAGGTAGTTTCTTTCGATATTCTAGTGTCAAAGATACTACATCTGGTGTATTTCGTTTCTCTAACCCAGTGGTAGTAGCTGAACTTCTGCTCAAAGTCAGTTTGAATTTAATTGACCTGAAGGTAGTACCTGCTCCAGAGTTAAAGGTGTAAGTGTTAATACCATTGCTTGTAATGCTTGATACTGCTGTCGTGTAGGTGTCACTGTAATCAGTTGCATACTCAACCTTGACTGTTTCTGTATTGGAAGCTCCCTGTACCTCAGTCTTAACCTTAATGGCGAGCTTATCAACCTCGCTCTGGGTTGCATTGAACCAAGGAGTCTCATGCGTAGCAGTCAATGCATAGTCAAAGTCACCTATCTCTGATGGGTTGATGATATCTGATGGCAATGCCATAAAGTAAACATCTTCACCGTGACCCCAGTAGACCCTGTATTTATCGTAGGCACTGCTTACAAACAGAGAGTTAATTCCTCTTCCAGCATTAGCACTTAACCATTTAGTTTCCCATCCCAATTCGTTATAACCAAGGATTGCACTGTATCCAGTATCTGCTGCAATAACCATTGAACCTTGGTGTGACTGCCACTGGTAGGGAAGAGAAGTAGAGGCTATCGTTGATGGTGCAGCCGTTGCATCTATACCTATAAGCAACTCATTATGGCTACCAGACATGGTGCGGATAGCTCCACGTTTATCCTGTGGCAATCCATCATCCCTGTCGGGTCCAACCACCGTAACAACAGCAGAATTTCCACCGTTGATGTACTTGTAAATACCCATACCAGATGGGATATACACGCTGTCACGCCATCGTGTTGTACCTTTACCGTTCTCAGGATGACGAGGAAAATCCATCTGTGTCTCTACCCACATGGCATTGTCTGCATCATGGGCAAACAAACCAACCTTGGTTGCTGCGTAGATGATAGGAATACCAGCAGCATTACGTGCTACAAACAGTGAAGTAATGTACCCATCAGGCAAGGGAAGCACCGCATCCAGTACCTCTGTACCTATGGTTGATGCATGCCATAACTGCCCCGTATAGGAGATACCCCAAAGCCTTTCATCCCAGACAGTCAGGAACTGTGTATCCTGTGTGTCTGTAGTCCAACTAGAACCATTGGATGAGTAGGTATATCCACTACCGTTCGTATCGTAATGGGCAAATACTAAGTAGCTTGTGCCTGCTGCATTAGTAAAGACAATACTATCTGTCACTTGGTCAGTTGCACTCTGGGTTAATGCTGAACCCCAGCTATCGTTGGTGTTATTGTACTTAAATAGCTTCGGGCTCTCTGACACTGAGCCATTCCAGAAAGCATAGACCTCATTATTTAGTTCATTGATTGCCCCTATATACGCATTTGCAAGGCCATGAGAAGGGGTTGTAGTGGCTGTTGCCAGCCCCGGCAAAACAAGGTGGTTTTTGTAGCGGAGTTGTGCAGTAGACCACCATGCACGGTTGACCTCGCCTACATTATCCATGCGATTAATACCAAGGCCACCACGCCAGTCTGCCCATGCAATGATAGATGTACGTATCTGGGAGTCCTTGGTGGTATCACCAATAACCACCTTACCCGGATAGATGGAAGCTAGCATACTCTGAACTGGTTTTGTTACCGGGTAATAGACACCATTCAGAGAAATTTCATTGGTGTCTACTACTTTCGCAGCCATTAACTAACCGTCCGTACATTAACGAGCATCGGGAAAGCATTGCGTTCACGCTCTGCTGCTGCTGCCCAGTATGCACTGAGTTGTCTCTTCGCATCAGGGTCGGTTGCTGGTCCTCCAGATGAGGATATGAGTGCCAGTGCCGTAGCCATTGAGACTACGTAATGGTCATTTATCTCTGTGACATCAGAATCACTGGTCATTAAAGCAGGCTTGTCACCACCTACAATCTTTATCAGGGAGTAACCTAGTTTCTTCTGTCCTTCCCTGAGTAGCACGAGGTCACGAGCCTCCTTGTCTATCTTCCAGTTTCTCCTGTCGAGTATCTCCCACTCAGCCGTATCTGTGGCTACTGCAACAATGTCATCAAGCCATATTGTGCAGGCTCCTAGGTCTGAATCGTATTCAAGTCCTATAGAAATTATCGCTGTCGCATTATGTGGAGCCGATAGAGACATTCTAACGAACGTCCATGTATTGGCGGTCAAAGCTGGTATCGAAAGTGTCTCTAGTGGGCTTGCACATGCAGCAGAATCATCAAGTAATAGCTTCAGGTTGCCTGCACTGGTGGCTACAGTACTCTTTACCCACATCTCAATGGTGTCATAACCAGAAATATCAGTAGAGGTAATGGAGTCAGTGACAAAATCACCAGCAGATAGTCCTGCTGCCATAACCAACTTGAGTGCCTGTGTTCCCTGCTTGTTGTCCTTGGTGTCCAGTGACTGAGTGATATCACTGTCTGTTGTCTCATCGAACGTAGTACCACAGGCATGGAGTCTCTTCATTGAAACATCCTTGCGGTACTCAATCTTGCTAATCATGTCGATGTTTGAAGGTATATCGAATCGCGTCTGGTAGGTATCACCATGCAGAGAGATGTTCTCTATGGGGTCATAGGCATGGCCTGTCGCATCAGTAATAGATTGGTTAATAAAGTTGTCGATACGTGCAGGAGGAAACTCCTCGTCCCACATTTCGTAAGTATCACCACTTGTGCTTGAAGCAGACAGGGCAGGGAGTAGGGTCATCGTGTAGGTAGAAGCCACATAGTCGGTAACTCTACGAATAGCACCATCATCATCCCCTGAAGTAAAACGAATCCACTTGCCATTAAAGGTGTCATCGCCACCAATCGCAAGAGAACTGTCAATCAGCGTACCTGTCGTACCATTAGAGCTAGCTGAAGACACAGTTATAGCACCAAGTGCATGGCCTATGTCCTGCCTTAATTGTTCTCGTGTCCTCCCTTGGATGACAGGCATAACGTTACTCCTTGACTAGTCATCTTCGCCCATAGCAGAACGAGTTACACGTCTGCCACCAGAACGCTGACCTTTGACATACTTCATAGCAAGTCTTCGCTTCAATGCAGAACGCATGTCAGACTTGCTGGATTTTGGTTTAGCTGACTTCCTAGTACTTGCCATTTTTCTTTTTCTTGTTCATAACTTTAGTACCAGACTTTTTTGCTGCCTTATCAGCAGCAGCACGTCCAGCTTTCGTGTAGCTGTAGTGCTTCATCTTACCGGATTTGGTTTTTACTGAGGGCATTAGTCACCTTCCTGTTCAATAGATTCACGAAGCTCTTCCTCTCTATCACGAGACTCAAGCTCTGCTATCCTATCCGCTTGCTCTTGGCATTTACGAGTCAATGCCTTGAGTCGTAACTGTAATGAGACTGTTGGATTTTCCTGTAAGAGACTATCCAAATCTTCCTTGGTAACCGTAACATCTATGTCTGCCATCTTATTTCCTTGTTCCTTTGAAGTATATTTTCCCTGTAGTACTTGCCCTCCGCAATACTTTATGCTTCAGGATTTCATTCAGGGCTTTACCAGCTTGCTTCCTTTCCTCAGCAGTGGCAGGTCTGCGGTTGTACTTTACCTTTGCTTCATTAAGCCAACTCTCTGTTGCATTACCAAACATCTCATCTATGTGAGCCTGACTGGTATCTGCATCAGCTAGTACCCTGATGATTTGCTTATGTTCAACACCCCAGATATCTGTAAAGACTACCTTGAGTTGATGGGTTACAATCGCTCCGCCTGTTTCTGCATTTGTTCCTATAGGACTCACCCCTTGGTAAGTCGCTCCATTAGGTATCCATAAATCAGTTGTCATATTCCTGCCCCGTTACTACTACCTCCCCCCCCCCTAAAGGGGGGGAGGGTAGTAACGCTAGTTATTAGTATCGAATCTGTAGGTCAACCAAGGAGTACTAGGTTGTAGCAGCTACGTTGATAACACCACCAATGAGGAACTCAGCACTGGAGTCATCAGCCATAACGTCAACAGAACCATCAGTTGAAGAACCTGTCATTACGTTCTTACCTACGACAACCGTGCCGTTTGTAAGTACTGCAGCAGGCCCAGCAGTCTGGAACCATCCGTAAGAACCACTGGCAATGTCTCTTGCTGGAATACCAACAACAACACCATCAATATCACTTAAATCAAATACTTCTGCTGCTGCATAAATGCTTTTAGCAAGACCAACCTGTGAAGATGTAGTCAATGCTGTTGCAACAAAGTCATTCTCAAATAGGTCAATGGTAATGGCTGCACCAGTAGCTGCTGTAGAGTGCCTCCAAATAGGAAACACCTGACCTTCACCATCTGCATCGTTAACGAAAAGGTAACCATCTTCATAGTCACCAACCCCACCAACGACTCCTGTGTAGTACGCAGAACCAGTGATAGCAGTAGAACCACCATTAGTTACAGTAATAGCACCGATACCACCAGTGTTTGCAGAAACTGCTGCTGCGACAGCGAGGTCTTTAATGTGGTCAGATGCGGTAGCTTTACCCATCGCAACTTTACCAGCAGTAATAGCCTCTCCAGTAGAACCGTAGTAAAAAACTCTACCATCGGGAAGAACTAGCTTCGTACCAAATCTACGTTTTTTAGATGTTGAAGTTTCCTTCTCCATCCCGTAGTGACCATTTATAACATTAGGAAAAGACATTGCTTTTCTCCTTTCTCAGGCCCTAAGTCCTGCGACCACCGTTGTTAATATATCGCTAGGCACGGTAATCGTTACACCTAGCTAGGTATCCCATCTACCTCTTCAATAACCACTTCTGGTTTAGTTTTAGTAGATGATTTACTTCTTTCTTCAACGCACCATTGACACGCACACGTATCACTTGGAGGCCATTTGAATAACCCAATCCTAGTTTTCTTATGAACGTAGTCAGGATTACCCGGTAGATTATGGATAGCTGCTCCTCTCGGACTAGCCTCCGCTCCTGATGGAGAATATACCGGGCAATGCCTGTACAGGGTTACCTTGGGTTGCCATTCATCTATATATTTCCAGTCGTACCCTTGAGATACTAACTTGTCTCTCATTTCAGTACGCTCCTTAGTTCCTATAGCCATTTAACTCTCCTAGTCAGTAGCAGGTGCTGTTGCGTCTAGTGTAAGGGCTGCACCTTTACTGTCATCAAGTTCAAATACACCGTAGTCAGCAGTGATAACCACTTCTGTTGCACGCATGGAAGCGTCACGTTGTCGCTCTGTTCGAGTGTCTACGCTTTTTAGTACACCTAAAGCAGTCCTGTCAGCAATAACACCAACAGTTGCTGCAGCAGTGCTTCGGTCTATGTTCCCGTCTTCAAAGATTGGAACTCCGTTAAGAGGACGAAGACCACTGAAAAAATTGCCTAGCAAATCAGCAGTCCATCCAGCAGGTACAGGGTACGTTGCTGCATTGCTTACTGCTGCGGTGCTGGCTAAGTCAAACACGGTAAATGGGTGGTGGTTGATGTACACCTGAGAACCAAATTTATTACCTTTGGCATATGCGATAACGGCAGCAACGTTTGCAATTTTCATAGTTCTGCCTGACGCACCTAAATCTGTGCTAAAGCCAGAGTAAAGTGAAGTTACATCAACATCTTTCTTTCGGGCCATGCCGTCACCAAGCTGTCGTCCGATAATGCTGAATACGTTCTCAGCACTCTGTCGGGAAAGTTTGTCGGTAATAACAATCTTGGCTCCAACCTCGGATGCAGTGAGGTCTACCGTGGTCATTCCGATGTCTTCTTCGTCAGTGATGTCAACCCCATCAACAAGGTCACTCATTGACATTTGTCCAACCTTTGGAACAGTCATTGTTTTTGCTCCGCTTGGAAGGTTGAATTGCTCAATCAAGTTCATCGCAGGAGCATTGTGTTCCTCGGTGTAACGAGACGTTGCTATAATAATCTTCTGTGCATTCTCTAAATTACCAGTCGTGGCTGTCTGTGCCATAGGAGCCTCCTTTAGCTACCCAATGTAAGCCGTCTTGCTGCCTGCACCGCAGCCTCTGAACGGTCACCGTTAAGATATGCTTCAATAAGTCTGTCTTCATTGTTAACAGCTTCTGCCGAACCCTGACTGTTGTCAAACGTCTGTGGCTTCACCTGTCCTTGTTTCAACCGACTTATTTCCGCCCTTGTCTGACGTAACTCAGACATTCGCTTCGCCTCAAACTCCATATTGTCTGGACTTTGAGAACGTAACAACACGTTTATATCATCTACCACTTCCTTCGGTATAAGTCCATGCCTCATTCCTATCTGAAGTGCAGCAATATTACGTCCTTCAGCAAATTGAAGCAATTCTACCGCTTGTTTATCCTGTTCGTATAGACGGTTTTCATACTGCACCATCTGCCTTGTTTGTTTTCTTGCCTGTTCAGGAAGCATTCCTTCATCAAGCAATTGTCGTTCATTCTGTTGTGCTTTCTGGGCAAGCTGCTGCTTACGTTGAGCCTCTACTTCCTGTGACCTGCGTTGACTCAGTTCATCTATCTCACGTTGCCGTTGCAACTCCTGCTGTATCTGCTCCTGTGTTTTTTCAGGAGGACTTTCAGGTAGTGGTTGCTCCTGTACAGGCTGCTCTGTTACCGCAGTGGTTACCTCTGGCTGTACCGGAGTTTCCTCAGCAGGCTGCTCTGTTGTTTCAGCTGGCTCTTCCGTTGGAGCTTCAGCCTCAACAGGGGTTATATCAGTAAACCCTAATTGCTGTGATTCCTGTATTTGATTTTCTTCTTGCATTACCATATCTATTCCTTATTCCTCCTCATCTTGTTAATGAACCTACTAACATTCTACGATATCCTGATACTTCGTCTATATCTGCATCAGGTATAGATTGTTCTCGATACCCATGCTTTATAAGAAGTTCTTCTATCTCAGGGTTATCTTTAAGGATAACTCTTCTTGCTCTTCTTCGAGATGATGACCTTAAATAAGCCCGTGAAAGCATTGTATAAAATGCTTGTTCCTCATCAGTTCCTTCAAGCTTCTCAAGCGAATCTTGTTTCGCTTTACTTGAATCTAACCATTTTTCAATTAATGTCTTTCTTGCACTGTACTTAACAGACATAGTTGTTTTAAATTCTTCTACTCCAGCTTGCCAGTAACCACTATCACTAATAGCATTTAAATCGTTTTTTCTTTCTTTTTCAGCACTCGTAGCAAATTGAGAATTTTCATATTGCCTATAGAGATTCCTGTCCTCTGGTGAAAGAGCAGCAACTTTTTGTTGTATTTCTTTTAAACGTTTACCGTAATGAGGATTCTCAATAAGTTGGTTAGCACCTAGAAGCTCTATATCTGTTGCAATATCATTTATAGAACGATAGATAATTTCACCACGTTCTCTTGTATCAGGTAATATTCCCTCAGCAGCTAAGAGACTAAAATATTTACTTTTGTCAGCAATAGCTTGTTCGTCAATCTCAGCAAACTGAACAGCATTAGGATATTTACCTAGGTCTTCAAGCCTTTTTAATTCTTCTCTTCTAAGTAGACTTATATCCGCAAGAGCTTGCTGCTGCCATGTTTCCCAAGTAATATCGTTTCTATTTAATTGATTCTGTAGCTCGATTTTGCGGGTACGCATATTGTTATCCCATTCTCTCATAATGCCAGACACAGCGTTACTATCCTCGAAAGAAAATGGAGTTTGTTTTTCTACTTCCTCTACTCCTTTGGCAAAGCCTGCTCTCGCTCTTTGTTCTGGCGTAAAGACATCAGTAAATGGACGTAATGGTGCACGGAATAAATCACCAAGAGAACCAACACGAGGGTCTTCCTCTGCTTGTTCAGCAAGGCGAGCAACATCAAATTGCTCCAAGTCTGGGTCCCGTGCCATGCGTCGCATAAGATTTACCCATTCATCTGTTCTATCTGTTTCCAACTCAGCCCGCTCTCTCCTATTAGCAGTAGCCCAATCAGTAAAGTCTTTAAGGTTTTCTTCCGTATATGCTGGAGAAATTAAATCAATCACCTTATCAAAAATATCAACTGGTGCTTTTGCCCCACCACCAAACAAATCATTCACTAGCTGCTGTATTTGTAAAGGAGACTGACCAGTTAATGCACCAGCTTCCACATAAGGACGTGGAGTGCCGGGAAGGTATTGTTCTTCTTTGGGCATGTCTCGCATGCCCTCCGGTACAACATCAGAACCAAAGTAATAGTTCCTATTAAAGACCCATGATAATGCAGCACGTAATCCCGGTTGCGTAAAGATATTTAAAGCTGTATCAGTCGGAGTTTCACCACGTATCTGTATTGGAGCTTGCTGCCTGCCAAATTCTGGAAGCCCTTCTGCTAGAGTCTCTTTAGCAATTCCAAACGGGTCTTCAGTAACATTACGAAGAGTATTTATTCCGTACTGGGTACGTCTTAACCATGTTGGTAAATCACCTGTAAGTTTGTCTACTAACTCTGCATTTGTTTCTTGTGAAGGGTCATTTTGATAAATCATTTCATGCATGATAGTTCTAATTGCAAGTAATCCACCCCAGTTCCATAACCGAGGAAGATATACAGCTACATCAATCTGACGTTTACCATTTGCATCTTCTATGTAATTACCCTGACTATCTGTTTTATAACCTGTTATCCAGAATATTGAACCCCATCGAGTTTTTGTATCAATGTCCATATATTCAGGGTAGGACATATTGTGTGCAGTAATGGCAGTATCTGCTGCCATTAAATAACCAAGGTTCATTGCCGTAGTTCCTCTTGTTGGACCGTAAAACAAACGCCTCCAAGGATGCTTTGCCCCTTCAAATGTGCTATTGAGAAAAGGAATATACGTATTCATTTGCTTAATAGCAGTACCACCACGGTCAAAGTTAAGAGTAATATCAACAGCACGGGCTGCTGCTTCCTGACCTGCTTGACTTCTAGCTAATTCCATAGAAGACTTGCTAGCCCAAGAGGGTGTCTTTATAGCAAATCCACCACGAATAGTTCCTCCTTCCTCGCTATCAAGAACTTTATAGGCAGTTAATAACCTTGCTGCTGACTCATTTTTTCGTGCCATCCACTGCAAAGCATCCAAACCTCCTTTAATAGCTGTAACCGGAGCTCGTAAAGTTATACCTAAGCTCTTACCAACCATTGCCATAGCATCTTTTTCATTCGTAACTACAGTATAGCCCTGTTCTTCAGCGGTTTCTCTTAGCGAACTAGTACTAAAGTATCTCCTTAATGCATCACTGTCGTCTAAGGAAACTGGTTTGCCAGCTTCAGCAGCCCTAGTTTTACCAGCCATTATTCCAGCAGTTTCAATACCTCTTGTTTTTTCCTGTGAACCACCACGTAACTCAAAAACATCTCTTACTCTTTCATAAACAGTGTTCTCTGCACCAAGTTCATAAGCGATACGGCTAGCACCTAGATGTCCCATACGAACAGCAGCATGAAGCGGAGTCTTTTCTTCATGCGACATATAGTTCCATATATCAGCAGCAAAGGCCCGATTAATAAATGTGGGATTTACCTGTGTAGCAGATACCCTAAATAGATTAGTAACACCTACAACTCCTATCATTGCTTTATCATCAAATCCAAATTGATTAGCTGCACCCCACAACTCAACTAACTCCTTCGGTACTTGCCATGTTTCCTCTACTCCGTCCCTAAAGAATGTCATGGTTTCAGTAGGTCGCTTAGGAGGTCGCGATGTGATTCTGACGAGGAAATCAGATTCAGTCTCACCCTCTCGCATCTTTTGAAAACGACCCATCTCATCATAGTCATATATATCTAAACCTTCTCTTATTGCCTCCTCATAATCAGCTAGTGTAAATGAACTAACTTCTTCTTGAGTAAGTTTTTTTACACTACGAGCAATCCCCATAGGACCAACGTCTAGTTGTGCAGCATCAATAATAGATAGAAAGAGTCTGTTATTCGTATCTCTTATAGAGGAAATTCCTATTAGTTTTTGATAGTCATTCATACCATCAAATCTTGATGGCAATCGTTTTAGAGTCGGGTAATATTTTGTTCTTTTTGGTGCAACAAGAGATGGTTGTGTTTGAACAAAAGGGTCATAAAGTTGAGACTGTTCATCAATCTGATAAAGTGGATTTAAACTTGGTGAATTAGCACTCATATCATTTGCAATCCCACGCGATAATCTTCCAGTAAAGACCATATTCTCTCGTATACTTGCTATATGCTCTTTCATTACTGTATGTGCTTCATCAAGTTGCATTCTTGGATTTACATATACTTCTGTTTCTGCTCCTGTTACTCCATCTACCACATTTTTTCTTAAATTAGTATCAAATTTTTCCGTAAATTCAGTGATAGCAGCATTTACTTCTTCCCTTGTAGTAATAATTTTATTTTCTTCGCCTTGTCTTGCTATATTAATTTTTACGTTTCCATCACCTTCTCTTGTTATTGCGTCTTTTGCTGCTTGCAAATACGAATACTCTTCCATATCGTTAAAATCTATATCAGGAGCACGTCTACTTAACTGTTGCAGTAAAATACGCCACGTTGCTCTTGCTTTGCCTTTATAATTCGCTTTAGTAGCCAGCTGGTTTTCTAAATCCCTGAACTGTTTTTTTATATCAGCAGTATTATCAACATTTCGATAGCCTCTCTGAGCTATATTACGAATGCCTATCTCTCTATCAGCAAGTGATTTCTTTGCTCCACCTTCCAAACGGAATACATTGTTCTTTATCTTCTCGTAGCTAGCTACGAAACTTGGCTTCCTACGTTTACCTGTTGCCTGAGTTACTGCTTGCTCTGCTCCACGGGCGATACCTCTCATAGCACTATCAAAAACTTTTCCTGCCTTATCAGCAGTAGCCCAGAGTCCACCTGTTATTTTATCGTGGATATCATCTCTTCTTCTTTGGGAAAACCCTTCAGGAGGCTTAGGACCATATTCAGGTAGTCCTGCTCCATACGCAGTGGGTGGTCCAACAGGTGGTCCACCCTCATATGAAAAGACTGGTGGTCCAACAGGTTCATCATACTGTGCTTGCACAGGACCAATAGGTTCATCGTACTGTGTCGGGATTGGCCCAATAGGCTCATCGTATTGTGCTGGGATTGGTCCGATAGGCTCATCATATAAATCTGGTTCAGGAGGTACTCTTTCAGGAGTTATTCTTTGACGAACAGACCTATCAACTTGTCTTTGATATTGACGTACTCTTTCTTCAGCCTTAAATAAGTCATTCTCAATTCTTTGTAATCTGTTAAATTTAAACTTTTTTTCAGAGTCAAAGTATTCCTGAAATCTTTCATCTTCAGCTTTATTATAAAACCATGTCTCTTCTGTCTCCGGGTCAGTTACCTCAGTTACTGAACCACGTCGTTTGCTTTGCAGGTATATTGTTTTTGTCTCGTCATTTGGTCTTATTAACCAAGGGTTTTCTCCACGACCCATCGTATAAGCCATGTACTGATTTGGACTCATAGAGGGACCAGAGTAGTACCACTCTTCTTGGATATCATTCCAAGCGGGTCTTCCTGTCTCCTCCACCATATACCGTTCAAACATACGATATTCTTCAAAAGCATCAAGTACTTCTGAAGGAACTTTTACCGGAACATCAGTTGTATTTCTTCGAGTCTTCGACCACAAATTAAGTTCTACATAAGTACCTACATTGGCTTGTGATGGAGGACCATAGAGGTCTGTAACATCCTGCCCGATTTTCTCTCGTGTCCACGGGGTAGGAACTTCACCACCAAAAGAAGTACTCCTAGCCATCATTTCAGGATTTGCTAGAGCAGTTTCTCTACCATGACGTACTGCAATAATAAATCTTAAAAATTCTGATGGGGTACGTGGTCTTTTGAGAAGTAGTTCCTGCCTTTGTTTTTGTCTTTTAAGATTAGTAACTTCCCTCTCTAAGAAATCAAGTTGTTCAATTTCTTGAGGAGTTGGTGCTAATCCTTTTTGCCCTCTAGTTGGACGGAATAATGCTTCAGACAAAAACTCATTTAATTCCTCTAAATCTGAGTTTAGAATTTGAAACTCGCTATTTAATGCTTCGCGTTTTCTAATTAAATCAATTAACTCTTGTGGTACTTCTACTTCCTGTTGCCTTCCATACCCTAATTCATCTAAAGGTCTGAGGTCACCCGAAAGTTGGCCTTCAGGTCTTGGACCTAATGGTTGAGCTTGTACTCTCATGCCTAGATTAATTTCATCAGCTGAGTAATACATCCTCAATTTATTATCTTCAGTAATAATTGCTACTAACTTGGATGGCTCTGTTCCGGGTAAAAGCTGTGACCCTCCTTCTTCACGATATTCCAATGGGCCATAAGGCTCATCAGTAGGTGAAAGACGACCACCTTCACGCATATCAGGGTCCATTCCTAGTTTTTCGCTTTTGCCTATAGTGGTTCCAAAAGATGATGCAGGGTCAGTAGTAAAGTCCTTTCCTCTAAATCGTGGGGTTTTACTTGGACCTACGATAAGAAAAGAAGATTTATCGAATGTCCCCGGCTTTCCCTTTGCAGGATAGGTCTTACTAGCTCGTCTCTCTCTATCAGTTAACTCCTGATACCAACCGGGATACTTCCTCTGAAGTGCTTCAACATTAACTTCTACTACTGATTGCCCTGCTTCATATGCAGGGTCTCTAAGTTCACGTCCTGTTGCCCTTGATAGTGCTTGAATTATTTCTTCATCAGTATCATCTAGTGCATCTAGAATTGCATCAACCCTATCTTCCATTGCAGGTATTGCTTCTTCACGAGACTTAGTAAAATCATCATATTCTTTACTAATCTTTTGTTCCTCACCAATTTCTTGAAGCCTTAATTGTTCTGGTGATTTACCTCGAACTCTATAGTCATATAGTGCTTCTTCAACGCGTCGTGCTTCTTCAGCAAATCTTGCCTCTTCAGCAAGTCGTGCATCTTCAGCCAATGCTTGCTGCTGTTGAGCTAGTATTCTGGTGTCTGGATATTCTCCTTCAAGAGTACTCAAAGGTGGTGGTGGTGTGTTAGCTCTAAATTCAGCATACTCATCATACAAAGACTTCTGCTCTGGTGGCGTAATGGGAGGCTCTCTTTTTATTGTTGGGTCACCTTGTCCTTTAGGATACCGAGGGACACCAGTGTCAGTCACACTACCTTGTATTCTTAAATCCTGACCTTCCCATTCAGACTTTCCCAAACGAGTTAATTCTTGTTCTCTAGCATGCCGAGGGTCGGTTATTCCTTTAAACTCTGCCCTTCTTGCCCGAAGCATTTCGTGTTGCTCAGGGTCGAAGGCTCTTCCTTCTCCTCTGCTTAAAAGTCTATAGACATCTCTACCATAACGAGTTGTTCCAATAAGTGATTTTATAATGCCTCTGGTAAAAGCATTTTCTAAAGTATCTGGAATACCTACAGTTTCTCCGAACGCTCTAATGAATGGACGAATTACTTTGTCAGCACCACCAACCATCCGTGGCAATCTAAGTGCTAATTGCGTCATCGCAGTTTTTGTTAAATTTGAACCAAGAAAAACTCCAGTTTCAAGTGCTATCTCTCCTGCAGTCCAATAAAAATCTGGAACTTCAGGATACTCTTCTTTAAATTTTCCAAAGGCTGCATTTCTTACCGCAACAGCTTCTTCAGTTCTTCCTGCTGCTTTTAACTTTTGATATTTATCCCATTCCTCAGCCCATGCCTCTCCTGCTTTTTCTCCAAGCTCATTGTACTTTGGTTGAATAGTTGGGAGTTTCCGTAAAGTTTCTAATCTTTCTTCTGTATATTTTTTAGCTTTATCATCTTGTCTTAGTGATTGTATTAAATTCCACGCAGCCGCTTCTGGTTGTTCTCTTGTCAAACCAGCACCTAATGCCAACATAGGAACAAATTCTTCAGTTACCTCTGCTGCACCTCTTTGAGCAAGAGGTAAAACTTCAGTTGCTGTATAAGGGTAAGACGTTAACCGTTGTGATTCATCTTCAGCAAAGATTTCTGTTGGCGGAGCCTTTCTCATTTCAAACTCACGCATTTGCCTTGCTTGTTCAAGTTCCCAGTATCGAGCAAGGTCATTATTTTGCATAGCCTGCTCTTGTAATGCCCTTAAATCTGCTGGTCTATCAACATCACCCATTGGCCCTTTGCCGTAGATATCAAAATAGTAATCATCTACAGGTGAAGCTACCAATGGTCTAAATTGTGGGTCATTTGGCTGTACGGATTCTGGAGAAGCGAATATGAAAGACGGTCCTATCCTAGCTTTTTCTGAAAGCATTCCGCCACGAGGACCGGGTTCAGGAGCATAGGTAGGCTTCCTTCCCTTGTCCCGTATTTGTCGAAGCATTTCTTCAAGTGTCATATGTTACCTGTCTAGTAATACAAATGTCGTGTACGTGGATTATACATACCAGTATTTACGCCTCTAGCTGCCTGCGGTAACTGTGAGTATCTCGATGTCCACGGGTCTTGTTCCAAGAACTGCTGGAAGGACAGATTAGGACTTTGGCCTTCTCGCAGCTGCTGGCCCAATGAACCCATGTACTGATTAAATGTATCTTGATAGTTCTGTTGAAAGTATCGTTGCTGCCTAGGGCTTCCTGCACCAAAAGACTGCCCAGTAGGAGAAGAAAAATAGGCAGCTTGTGGTAGCTGTTCAAGCAGAAGTGAACCCCATGATGAACCGCCATCTAGATAGTCAGCAAATGGATTGTCACCGTTAGCCATGTTTCACCTTTTAATCGTTCTGTGGACTGAGGCCACGTTGTGAGAGGTAGTAGTTCATAAATCCAGTTGGGCCCTGCGTTGCAAAGTTATCACCCTCTCCACCTGCTAGGTAGTTCTGGTACATCTGGTTAACTGCTCCCCGTGCAGCAGCTTGCAATGTCCTATTAAACATAGCACGATTCGTTTGGCCATCGCCTGTCGATGAACCCATTGATGCAAGCATCTGCGTTCTCGCTAGTCGTTGCTGCCTATCAAGTGCTTGCTGTGGTGATATTCCTTCGCCACCATAGTAGAGTGAGTACTGTATCGGGTTTTGTGCTGATGTTAACTGACCAACATTCTGTGCAGCTGCTGTAATATTTCCTGCTGTTATATTAGGTCGGTCTCTCAGGAAATCAGTAAATGCTGCATATTGTCCTGATGGTTCTGCAGCCTGATATAAACCGTAGAGTGGTTCAAATCTTCGGTCCATTGCTGCTCGTGCCCAAGGGCTTTGTTCAAGATAAGGCCCCGTACCCATTCTTGCAGCCTGAGCACGCCGATACTGGTCAAGCGGAGAAAGCATGTAATCTACATCAGATGCTGCAGGAATATCTGCTGCTTGTTGTGCAGTAAACGTACCATATGGATTCAACGATTTTGAGTAATCAAATGGACTTTCGTAAAAACTAACCATAATATTTCTCCTTATCACACTTCATTAAATTGGTGGTGTAGGTGTTACTGTTGAAGGTGCTGACCTATATCTTTTTATCGGGTCTGGTCCATCTCCAAACTCATCCTGTATATATTTATTCCAGTAGTACTTAGGGTCTGTCTTTTCCTCTTCAGTTTCTGGTTCGTAATATGAACTTCTTGTACTAACAATCCTGCCACTTTCTAACCAATATTTCAAGAAACTATTTGGATTGTTATTAGAATTTACCCATTCATCATACCTTTGGTCAATCATTGAACGATGCAATTGTCTTTGATATGGATTAGCACCGACAGGTAAGGTCGAAGATAGTGCCATCTGTTTTATCATTGCTTCAGCAGAAGTATAATTGTCACTTCCTGCTGCATAAACAAGTGGGTTAAATACCTGAAGCTGTGCATATTTTCTTCTGTCCTCAAGTGAATCAGGGTTTAAATTAAAAGTTTCATAAACCTGAGAAGCCATTGCACCTTCAGTAAGTTCTACACCCTTTTCACTTATATCTCTGGCAAAGTCTTCACCTCTTGCCATCCATGCAGTATCAGCGAGGAAGTCAGCAAGCTCAAAGGCATTATCATAAAGTTTTTCAGCCTCTTCATTACGGTTATTTATATATCGTTCGTAGTAACCAGTATCCTGCTCCCAACCAGATAGGTTATAAAGTTTTTCTGGTTGAGGCCACTTAGCACTATCCTCAGCTGGCCATAAGTGGTCTGCTTGCATACCCTGATATCGTTCAGTTTGTTCCTGATAGCCTTCATCATTAAGGAATCGTGCGATAGAAGCATCTTCAAAGAGAGCATCTTGCATATCGCTGTAACCCATCAGCATTGGGTTTGTATTGCCAAATGCCTTATCAAACTTATCTCGTTCATTTTTTTGCTGACCAAGGATATCAGCAAGGTAAGCCTGACCAAAAGCAGACTTGGGGTCAATAGCCCCTCCGTATTTAAGGTCATATCCACGGGAAAGTGTTTCAAATGAAGGGAATTTCGCTTCGTCCCAAGTCCAGCTTTGCACTCGATTTCCATAAGCACCTCTTGGGTCAGTATCTTTGGGTTCGCCTTTTTCTGCACCGAAGTATCGAGCAATATCAGGCATTGCAGTTGCTATGTCATTTAGCCAAGATTTTCCTTTGCCTATGTCACCCCTTTGATACCATTGGGCTTGAGGAGCACCCGCTGTTGGGTCCCAGTTAGGATTTATTATCCTTCCTTGAAGTGCACCTGAAGCAACTCTGAATAACTGTGATGCAGTTGACACTCCATCAAGTTGCTCTAATAGATGGTTTCCCTGTTCATTAGTTCCATGTATCCCCGTAAACAAAGTAGCAAATAAGTTTGCTGCTTCTTTACTTGCAACCTCTGCTCCAAGCATATTTTCTATTGCTAATAGCTTTTCCTGAATATCATAGCCAAGCCATTCTCCATATGATTCTCCCATCGCGTCTGGAATCGCTCCCTTCATCCAAGGGGAACGTGTGCCTGTATCGAAGGCTGATGCACTCTGGAGATAACCGCCTTCACCTTGACTGTTTCCAGTATAGGCTTCAGAAAAATATTGAAACCAATCAACGTATCCAAAGTTTGGTGCAAGGTACGGTTTCAATGCATCTAGGATTTCTACTCGGTTGTAACCAGCCTGTCCGGCTGGTCCGGTTTCAAAGTTAAACTCGCTACCTGAATCCCAAAAGAAATTACCCGTGACTGGTATAGGTTGCTTATTACCTTCACTATCCGTGACACTTCCATGTACGTTTGGATTGTAAATAATCTTTCCGTCATCGTCATACTCATTCTTATAACCTGAACCACCTGTACCTGCTACCATTGTTGGGTCATAAGGGAAGCCGGGAAATCCTGTAGCGGTTTCTTCTGCTGCTGCTATCGCAGCATTTACATCAAGTTTTCCACCTTTTTTCCATTGCTGGTGTAAATTGCTCATGGTAAGAGAAAGGTCTAAGTCAGGAGAAGTTCCTCTGTTTATCATTCCATACCAGTCGGTATGTTCGTCAAATTCAAGTCCTGACTCAACAAACATATACTGTTCAAACTTTCCTTTTTCGATATCATTTAATTCGTGATACCAATCTGGTCGGTATACACTACGCATCTTTTCCATTTCTTCAGCTGTTGGCGGAAGTTCAACCTTATCGGCATCAGCAAAATCTATTTTTCTGTTTTCCCGGAAATTATCCCAGTCGTAGTTTTCCCATCCAACCTCAAGGATTTCTTTTTGCTGGGCAGGATTCATTGAATCCCAAATTTCCTGATTATCTCCTGTCACTCCTATATCTCCACCGGGGTCTATCCAAGGAGACCGAACATAATCTTCAGGGTCTTCCCATCCACCTAATGGTGCAGTGCCTGTACTAACAGGGTCTGTCGTTTCAGGTGTTTCATATCCTGATGCTTCTAAAACTATCGAAGGCTTTAAGATAGTATCGACCTCTGCAACCCAGTTGTTAAGTGATTCTCCCATTGAACCCATTTGCTCAATACTTGTTTCAATATCAGTGATAACTTTTTCAAGGCCAACAAAGGAATCCTTGGAATCCATTGCTCCCAGTATTTCATCAACAACATCATCAGAAAGATTACTCATTGCAGCATCAATATCACCGACAAGCATCTCAAACTCATCAAGGTCATCAGGATTCTCTATCGTAGCTGCTACCAGTTCTGCCATATCCAGAAGCTCTGGGTTTTCATCAACTATCGCTGCTACCTCCGCCTCATCACGAACAGGAAATGGAGCAGTGTTATTTATCTGGCTAATTGTTTCAAACTGGTCATAGAGGTCATCAATGTCAAAATCCAACTCAAACCCTGATTCCTCAGCCTCATCCTCGTACTGTTCCAGCCTACGCATGGCATCATCAATAGAGCCACCGCTTTCCAGTATCTGTGATACGGCAGCAGGTGGCACACCATAGGCAAGTTGAGCTATCAACCCACTGTTAACGAGATTCTCAGCTTCGTTTGCCATAGCCTATAACGGTCCTTGCTGTGCACCGGGTCGTGGTGTGCCGGGTGGTACGAGTGGCCCCATAGGTGGAGTCGGAGCAGGAGGAGGTACGCCCATCATTGCTTCAGGCATGACTTGCGGAGATAGTCCCGGAGGACCACCCATACCACCGGGAGGAGGTGGACCCATAGGGGGAGGACCCATAGGTCCGGGAGGTGGACCCATAGGACCACCGGGTCCCATAGGTGGTTGTTGCTGCATCGCAGGGTTCTTTTCCATGAGTATACGGATAAGCTCGCCTGTGTAGAACTGCACAAGGTCCTCTCGTCCCTGTTCCTGTGCAGCCTGAATCAGTGACCAGAGTGCTGCCTCTGGCAGCATCCTTTCGGCCATCTGTTCCTTGATAGCGTAGTCCATCTGGTCTGCATCCTGCAGGGCAAGGATTCTGTCCCTGATAGCCCTGTCGGAGAGCAGTGGTGTTGCACCCTCTCGTGCAATCTGTGCCATCGAGTACTTCGCCATGTCGTCCTGTGGCAGTCGTGCAACCACATTGACCTCTGGAATACCTGTACCCTTTAGTTTCTCAGGAGTGATTTCCTCAGAAAAGTAGTTCCTGTTTCTGTCCATGCCCGATACTTCAATTGCCTGAAATGAATCCGATAAGTACTGGTCAGAGATAATATTAAATATCATCTGGTATGCCTTCTCCATCGAGCGAAGGTACTTACCAAGAATAGTTTCAACACCCTGTCTGAGTGTGTTGATTGCAAACCCTGATAGCTGGAACTGCACATCACCATAGACTGAGTGTGGGAGTGAACCACGCTGTAGCTCTCCTGCAACCAGCCCCATGAATGCACCAGTCTCCCGTGCTACCTCCATAAGTCCCAGTGGTTCGACATCCTCGCCCTGTGCAAGGGCAATCTCCGAACCTTCCAAGTATGGGTCATCATCGAGTGTCTTCGTACCGTCTCTTGACTTGACCTTCAGTCCCTGTCGCTTGCTTCGGGCTACCATCTCCAGCATGGTTGACATAACCATGTTGTGATTCAGGTAGGTCTCCCTGTTCGAGCGAAACAGCGATTCGCCAACATCC
>Ga0114932_10002073_pt1 | contig 21698 bp, 16 predicted proteins | sample 2SBtaG_2_FD_87286 | JGI IMG/M metagenome (GOLD analysis project Ga0114932, IMG submission 87286) | Deep subsurface microbial communities from Kolumbo volcano to uncover new lineages of life (NeLLi) - 2SBTROV12_ACTIVE470 metaG | ecosystem: Environmental > Aquatic > Marine > Volcanic ... | reverse complement strand
GGCAGATCGATGTGGGTGGCGTAGACGAAGAAGAAGGCCTTCACGTTGCCCTTCAGGGCACGCTCCATCATGCCCACCGCATAGCCCGGGTTCTTTGAATTCATCGCCGTCTCTAGGTTCTTTTCCGGAACCCCCCAGAACTTCGCCATGCGGGCCCGATGGATATCGTCCGACAGGGGCAGGTTGAACGGCAGCCGTCCGGTCAGCCCGCCGGTGAACCGCTCGCCCATGGCGTTGGGTTGTCCGGTCATGGAGAACGGGCCGCAACCGGGTTTTGCCAGGTTGCCCGTCAGGGTCAGCAGGTTGATGATGGAAATGACGTTGTACTGGCCGTGGACGTGCTGGTTGTAGCCGATCCCCCACATGATGATGACGCCGCCATAGCCGCCCTTCTGTTTGCCCTTGGCGCGGGCCAACCGTTTGCGGGTGGCGTCGGCGAACATGGAAGCGACGCGGCGGATCAAAGCCGGGGAGACGTCGTGATTGGGCCCGCCCATGCGGTCCTGTACCTGCTCGGGGCTGTAGTCCTTCAGAACACCTTCCGTGTATTCCTGCCACCCGGCGGTGTGCGCCTTCAGGAAGTCCCAATCGATAATGTCCTTGTGTTCGGTCAAAATCACATGGGCGATGGCGTTCAGAAAACTGATGTCACCGTTCAGGATTGGCACGTGGATGTTGTTCTTGGGGTTGATGTCCTCGTAGCCCATGACCGTGCCGGTGCGCCGGGGATCGCAGACGACGGTCGGGATATCCTTTTTCTTTTTGTGGTCGGCGGCGCGCCAAAAGATGATCGGATGCGATTCCCGCGCATTGTGACCGAAATGCATGATCATGTCGCAAAGCTCGATATCCTCGTAGGCCAGCGGCGGCGTGTCCGAGCCAAGCGTCGCGAAATAACCGGTCACCGCCGAGGTCATGCACATGCGCGCGTTGGCCTCGATGGTGTTCGAGCCCAGAACGCCTTTCATGAATAGATTCTCCAGGTACTGGCCTTCCATGGTCAGCTGGCCGGAGCCGTAAAGACCGATGGAGTTGCCGCCATACTTTTTGGCCAGGTGGGCGATCTTGTGGTCGACCATTTCCGAGGCGTCGTGATAGGGGACACGAACGAAATGTTCTTCGTCAAAGGAGCCCTTGGTCTTCGAGATATATTCCAGATCGCCGTGCTTGGGCTTTTTCCATTCCGCCCAGACATCCTTGCGGACGTAGGAATCGCCCTCCATGCGGTCCACGTACATGGGCTCCGCCGCGGTCAGGCCCTTGATGCATTGCAGGCCGTAATTGGTCGGGTGGTCCTTATCGGGCCGCATGGAAACGATTTTGCCGTTCTCGGCTTGAATGATGGTGCCGCAGCCAACGCCGCAATAGGGACACTGGGCCAAGGCGGTGGTCCGGTTATCTTCCGACTCCTGAGCTTGCGCGGAACCGACCAATTCGGGGTTGTCGCCAACCATCAGGCCCGCGCCGGCGGCGGAGACGAAAGCGCCGGTTTTCATGAAGTCCCGGCGGGAAAACTTATTTTTGATACGTTTCATGGGTTTTTCTCCACTCTTACTTTTTCATCTGGGTGCGCAGATAGACGATGATGTCTTCGATTTCCTGATCCGACAGATTGGCCAGACCGGCCGGCCCTTGGAAGGCGAGCATGCGGGTATTGGAGCGGCCGTATTTGATGGTCTCGCGAAGGAAGCCATCGGAAACCTTGGTCAGGAAACCCGGCAAGCCAATGGCCGTGCCCGCACCTTCCGATTCGTAGCCGTTGCCGTCGGTGCCGTGACAGGTTGAACAGATGTAGTTGTACCATTGCTTGCCGAGGCGCGGGTCGCCATGGGCGTCCGGTTGGGCATCCACTTCCTTGGCCCGGTTGGGGCCCTTGGAATGGGTTCGCAGGTAGGTGACGATATCGCGAACGTTGCGGCGTCCGAGATGCGCGAAGGGCGGCATGCCCGTGTCCTCGCGGCCGTCGCGGATGGTGCTCATGAAAAACTTATCCGACGAGATGCTAAGCAACTCGGGATTGCTCAACGACGGCGCGACACCCGGTTTTCCGATGGCATCGGCTTGGTGACAGACGGCGCAATTCTCCATGAACTGTTTCTTGCCGTTCTTCAGTTCCTTGGCCTTTTTCATCACCGCCGGGCTTTGCGTCTTGGCGTGACTTGGCATGCCGAACCCCAAGGCCAGCAAGACCGCCAATCCGTAGATCATCCGTTTTCTGTTCGTCATCTCTTCCTCCAAATCAACCTTCGAAGAATCTCCCGAGGCCTGACCCCGCTACCAGTCGTTGCTCTTGGTCGCGCCGGCCATGTCCGTGTGGCATTGCCGGCAATCAATTTTTTCCTTTTCCATGCGTTCATGGAGCTCGTCCATGAGGATGTTCTTGTCGAAATCCCGGGGCAGCGAATGGGCGATACCCTTGTGGCAGTCGATGCACGTTTTGCCCCAATCCCGGGCCAGCGAATGCATCAAGCTGGCCTTCGGCGTCTGCGTCTCCTCGGTCATGAAATCGATGCCGTGACAATTGCGGCACTCGCGCGAATTGGTCTCTTTCATGCTGGCCCAAACATGGCGCGCCAGCTCCGGCCGCTTGGCCTCGAACTTCTCGCGGGTGTTGATGGAGCCCTTCATCCAATGGAACAATTCGTTGCTGGCGCGGACCTTGCGGACCACCTTGTGAACCCATTCCCGCGGGACGTGGCAATCGGGACACGAGGCGCGCACGCCGGTACGGTTGGCGTAGTGGACGGACTGCTTGTATTCCTTCAACAAGAACGTCCGCATGGCGTGACACGACGTGCAGAAGGTTTCCGTGTTGGTCAGTTCCATGCTCCAATTGAAGCCGCCCCAAAAAATCATGCCGGTCAGAAAAATTGCCGAAAACCCCGCGAATGGGTACCTGACCATGCGTTGAACAAGGGCATCCGAAATCCTCGATAACCGAGTGATTGGTACCCGTGAGGATATCAGCGAAGGGCTAGGCATGATCGCAGCCCATCGACCGTCATCAGAGTCCACAAAAAATTCATGGTCGAGAATAGACGAAAGCCACCTTGTCAGAATTGATTCAAATCAATCCATCAACGTAATGAGCCTATCTTGCCGGCAATCGGGATTACGGCCCGGCCGATGCCGCCGCGTTGGCGGGAAACCCGGAGAAGGTCTATGCCTTCAAATCCCTAAGCCACGGGTGCGGTGAAATCCTTATCGTCGACGGCCTCCAGCCAATCGGTGGCGGCGCCCGTATCATCGCTCTCCGATAAGGCCAGATGGCACATCATCTGGTCCGGCGCGGCGCCATGCCAATGGCGCGTATTGGGGGGAATGACGACCGTATCGCCGGGCAGGATTTCCTGGACGTTGTCGCCATCAAGCTGAAACCGCCCGGCGCCTGACAGCACATGGAGGACTTGGCCGACGGCGTGGGCGTGCCAGTTGGTCCGCCCGCCCGGCATGAAGGTGACGCGGGTGACCCGCATCCGTGACGGGTCTTCCGGCACGAACACCTGATCTTGCAAGACCTGGCCGACGAATCTGTCGGCGGGTGCGGTTTTGGTCGTGCCTTCGTTGGCTCTGACGATCCGTGCTTTCATGATGGTTCTCCCCATAGATGGCGTGAGTTATCAGGTGCCGGCAATCTGTTGACCTTCAAATACGATATTGGCGAGCGCCTCACCGTTGACCGCACGCCTCAGATTGGCGGCGACGAATTGCCAGCGCCGTTCGACCTGCTCGGCCGTTGAGGCGCTTTCATGCGCACTGAGAATAACATTCTCCAGATCCTGGAACGGCAGGTTCGATGGCCAGACGTCTTCCTGGTCCGGACCAATATAATTGTACCAGACGTCCAAGGCCGCGCCGCCGATGTCGCCGTTCTTCAGGGCCTTGTACAAGGGCTCTTCGGCAATGACCCGGCCACGCGACACATTGATGATGACACTGTCCGGTTTCATCAGGTTCAGCTCAGCCGTGCCGATCATGCCCTCCGTCTCATCGTTGAGGTCGCAGGCGACGACAACGAAATCGCTTTCGCCAAGCAGGTCATGCAGGCGCTCCGGTGTGCCCAGCCAGGCAAGCGGTGCCGGCGTGGGTTGGTTGGAGCGGCGCGTCCCAATGACCCGCATATCAAAGGCGGCGGCGCGCCGGGCAACTTCACGGCCGATATGTCCGTAGCCGACGATGCCGACGGTGCGGCCTCTGATTTCGTTGTGATAAAGCGACGTTCCGGGCGCCCGCCCGCCCCAGCCTTCATTGCGGAACCGGTCATCGATGGCGCGCAAGCCGATCTTCGATTCAAGCATTGCCGCCAAAATATATTCGGCGATCGTACTTTCATGCTCAAAACAGTTACAGACCGGAACGCCCAGCGGCATGGTTTCGGGCGAACAGAAATCATATCCGGTCCATGGAATCTGAAAGAGTTTCAGGTTCGGTATTTCGGGCCAGGTTTTGGTCGGAATACGGCCGCCGATGATGGCGTCCGCCTGATAAGCCATGGGGGCAAATTCAGCCGTCTCATTTTTGGCCGGATCCCAAACGTCAATCTTCCAGGTGCCGTCAAGTTCGCCGCGCAGCAGGTGTGCGAACTGGACGGCAATCCGGCCTTGGACAAGTGCTGTCGGCATGATGGGTCCTCAAGCTCCGGTTAGTTGTCGCGAACAGGCCGGGCCGCTAGCCGGCAAGCTCATGTCTGACCATCGCGGCGCCGTCGGCCATGGCCTCGAGTTTGCGGAAAGCCACGTCGCGGGGCAGGTACTTCATACCACAATCCGGCGCCGCCATAAGCCGCTCCGGCGAAACGTGGCGCAAGGCACCGCGCAGACGTTCGGCGACAAGTTCCGGTGTTTCCACCTCTTCGGTGCCCAGATCAATGACGCCGAAGAGGATTGTCTTGCTTGGCAATTGTTCCAGGATCACCGGATCAAGACCGGGCTGCGCGGCCTGCACGGAAATCGCCGCGGCGCGGCAGCGCTCCAATTGCGGCAAGAACGAATACCCCGACGGCTTGTCCTTGACCACATAGGCGTAGCCGAAACATACATGCACCACCGTCGTGCCCTCGATCCCGTCCAGGGCCCGGTCAATGGCGGCGACGCCATAACGATCGGCTTCTTCCGGATTGGCCTGCATGTAGGGCTCGTCGATCTGCACGACGTCGGCGCCGGCCTTCTTGAGATCGCGAATCTCTTCGTTGACGGCTTGCGCATAAGCCGCGATCAGGGCCTCTTGGTCGCCATAGTGTTCGTCGACGGCCAGCTTCGCCATGGTGAAGGCGCCCGGAATGGTGATCTTGATGTCGCGTTCCGTGTGCGCCCTCAGATAAGCGACATCACGCACCTGCACCGGCCGGGCGCGCCGAATCGGACCGACGACGCGGGGCACCAGTGTCTGCTTGCCGGTGCGGTTGCGGACCGTCGCGGGGTTATCGAGATCAATGCCGTCGAGGGCATTGGCGAAGCGGTTGAAGTAGCTTTCGCGGCGGATTTCGCCGTCGCTGAGGATATCGATGCCGGCGCGTTCCTGGTCGTGGATGGCGCTCAGGGTGGCGTCGTCCTGAGCTTCCTCCAGGTCCCCGGCCGGCACCCGCCAGATATCGCGCATGCGCACCCGGGGCGGGCTGTTGGATGTCAGCATCGCCCGGTCGATCAACCACGCCGGTTGCGGATAACTGCCGACAATCGTCGTCGGGATGAGTTTATCGTTCATGGCCGCCCCCAGCTTCCGTGCATTGTTCCCGGCGCCCCGAAATTCATCATCCGCAGGCGATCATGCCAGCGCCCGGAATGAAGGTAGAGGTTTGTCGGTGTCAGGAATATCCATGCCCGCAGTCGCCGGATCAAGAGGTTAACGTATCGGCATGGAAGGCGGTGCCGCCATTCACTTCGCGCTGCAGCCGCGTCACCGCCCGCCAGTTGACGTTATCGGGTTGCGGAAAATCGAGCCGAAAATGCGCGCCCCGGCTTTCCTGGCGCTTTAGGGCGGCGGTTGCCAGCAGTTTACCCAAAAGCGCCAGGTTCTTCACCGACAGGGCGTTTTCAAGGTCCTGGCCGCGGATTTTGTCTGAATGGCGTGCTTCCGGCGACAGCCGCAGGCGCGGAATTTCGTCGCGTTCCATGCGTTCGTATTCGGCGATCGCTTCGCTGCAAGCACCGGCCTCGCGAAGGGAGCCCAGGTTTTCATGGGCCAGCATACGGCAGCGCAATCGAACGTCCGCGTGCAACGGTCCGGTATCGCGATTGATTAATGCCTCCAGCACTTGCGACGCATCATCGGGGATGTCGACGGGCGGCGTGGCGGCGGTGATGGCAGCGGCGGCGGCGCGGCCCGCCCGGCGGCCAAAAACCAGCGATGCCGACAATGCCGATCCGCCAATGCGGTTGCCGCCATGGATGCCGCCGGCGGTCTCACCGGCCGCCCAAAGTCCGGCCACCGGCGTCTTCCCGTCGATGTCGATTTCCAGGCCACCGAGCCAGGTATGGCTGCCGGGCGCCACTTCGAGGGGCGTTTTGGAGATATCGATGCCGCGATGCAGACAGGTCTTATAGACATGGGGAATTTGTTTGAGAATGGTCTCTTTCGGCACCGCCGTGGCGTCCATGTAGATGCCGCCCGTCAATCCGGCCCGCCCGGCGTGAATTTCCCGGGCCATGGCCAGAATGACCTCGGCGCGGCTGCTTTGTTCGGCCGTATCGGGATAATAACGCTTCAGGAATTCCTCGCCGTCCTGGTTGCGGAACACCGCGCCGGCGTTGATGAAGCCGGTCGGATGGGGGGCGAAGCCGAACAATTCCTCCGGCGAGCAGCACATGGCCTGAAAATCGATCATCTCAATCCCCAGCAGCGGCGCGCCGGCCCGAAACCCCAGCACATAGCCGTCGCCGGTGACCTGCGAGGGGTTGTCGTTGACGTAAAACAGACCGCTGCCGCCGCCGGTGCACAGAATGACCTGCTGGGCGCCGTAGGAGACCAGCGTTCCCGTTCCGTAGTCAACGCCCCAGGCACCGATGACCTGATCGCCGTCCTTGATCAGATCAACCACCGAGGTCAGGGAATGTTTGTCGATCCGGTCGTCGGCGCGCAGTTTTTTCGACAGCGCCTTGGTCACCATGTTGCCCGTCGTGTCGTAGTGATGGACGGCGCGGGCGTGGTTGTGGCCCGGAAACATTTTCAGATCCAGATCGCCGTTTTCATCGGTGACGAAGTCGGCACCCCAGGCGCGCATGTCATTGACCACATCGACAATGTCGGCGGTCCAGACCGCCGCCAGGTCGGGATTGATCAACTCACCGCCGTGTTCCAACACCTCGGCCAGGTGCTGCGCCGGGCTGTCGTCGGCGCCCATGGCGGCGGCGAACCCGCCGCGGGCCACTGTCGTCGTCCCCGACGTGGCGCGGCCCTTGGTGGCCTGGATGACGCGAACCCCGGCCTGGGCGCATTCAAAGGCCGCCATGGTCGCCGCCGCGCCGCCGCCGATGATCAGGACATCGGTCTCGAAATCCCTGCGGGTGATGGTCATGGGCCGAGCGATGTCATCAGTTCGCTAACGCAGGCATCCGCGAATTCGTGATCGTTGATGTGAAGGTCAAGTTCCTCGATCCGCCCGTGGGTCAGATGACGGCGTATGGATTGGGTGAAGGCCTGATCGGTTTCCGGTTGGTGCCAGGACCCGACCGTATGGCCGTCAATATCCTGGGTCTCGCGGATCACATGCTGGCTGAACCCCTGGGTCGGGATCATCACGGTGACCGGCCCCTTGGCGTCGTTCAGGCGTTCGGCCATCATTGCGCCCAATGCGGCCATCTCTTCGGCGTTGGTGCGCATCAGAAGAATTTCCACGTTGTACTGATAAAACTCCCGCCCCTTGTAGCGTTCCGGGCATTCGCCGACCCACCAATTGGTGTGATCGAGGGCGCCGGGCACCACCACCTGGGCGATGCCCGCGGCACCGGCAGATCTGAGCCGGCCGTCGCCGGCGCTGTAGACACCACCGGTCAGCAGGTCCGTCAGTTCCGACGTGGTCAGGTCGATGACACCGGCCAACTCGCCTTGCCCGGCCAGGTTCTCCAGCGCCTTGCCGCCGGGGCCCGAGGCGTGAAAGTGCATGACTTCGAAGCCGCGCGATTCCAAGCCCTCTGTAATGCGATCAACACTTTTCTGCAGGTTGCCGAAGGACGACACGCCGATCAGCGGCGGGTTGTCTTGCGTCCGCCCCCGGCGTCCCTGCCAGGCGCGCGCCATGCCGGCCACCGCATGGGCGGCGTTCTCCATGACGGCCTTGGTGATCCTATTGAGGACGATATCGCCGATCGTCGGATACATGGCGATATCGCTTTCCGCCACATACCACTGAACGGCGGCGGTGGCGGCCACCGGCGTCACCATGACCTTTGGAAACAGCGCTGGCAGGGCCCGCATCATGGCGCAGAATACGGTTGAGCCATTGGCCCCGCCGACACCGATGACCCCTGACAGGCGGCCGGCGTCGACCGCATCCTTAAGCGCCTGAGTGGCGCCCCGGATCATCGTTTCCGCCGCTTCCGAGCGCTCCATTTGAGCCAAGTCATCCCAACTGACCCCCGATGCCCGGGCCAGTTCATCGGCGCCAATTTGCGCACCGGCCTTGTCATGGGGCCGCAGCGACAAATCCATCAGCCAGGGCTCCGTGCCGGCGTTGCGCAGCACCTGACACATGTGCTGGGCGGCATCATCCTTACTGTCGAGGGTGACAAGGACGGCGATTTTTGGGGCTGACGGGCTCACTTGGATTTCGGCAGCGCGACGGTCTTGAAGGCGCGGGTCGCCTTGGGCACCGCATCCTCGATGGGGAAACGTTCCGCCGATGAGCCGCCCACGTAGCCATCGAGGCGCGGTTCCTTGGCCAGAAATTCGGCGAAGTCTTCCGGCGTTTCGATGGCGCCGCCGTGACAGGTGACGATCAGATCGCCGTGCTTGGCGGCCAGGGCATCGCAGACGGCAGCGGTCCGCTGAACCACTTGATCTTCGTCCATCACGGTCGCCGACCCGATGGTGCCGCCGGACGAATTGCCGAAATGCACGATGATGTTGTCGACCCCGGCTTCCGCCATGGCCAGGGCTTCGCCGGGCGACGTGCAGAACGCCTTGGTGAACAGGCCGAGGCCGGACGCATACCCAAGCACCTCGACCTCACGGTCGTAGCCCAGGCCGGTTTCCTCAAGATCGCTCCGGAACTTGCCGTCGATCAGGGCGACGGTCGGGCAATTCATGATGCCGTCGAAGCCGACATCCGCCAGCTTACGGACAAACAGGCGCATGTCTCGGGTCGGATCGGCGCCCAAGACGCCGGCCACAACCGGGGTGTCGCCGACCGCCTGGACGATGGAACGTTCGCCCAATTCCAGGGTGATGGCATTGGCGTCGCCAATGGGCAGGTATCCGGCCATGGAACTCAGGCCCTGCATGCGGAAATGCGCCAGATTGAAGGTGGTCACCAGATCGGCGCCGCCAAGCGCGGCCATCTTTGCGGTGATGCCGGTGCCGCACAGCGCGTCATAGATGGCGCGCCCCGCATCGCGCTCGGCGCGCAATCTGGCGACCACCTGTTGGCGGTTATATTTTCCGTTCATCGGCCACCTCAAGGTAATTTTTAACCGACCACATTGACCGCGTCACTCGGTTTTGCGGCCGCTCACGCCAACGGGGCGGCGGCGGGATATTTGACCCGCCGCTTGCCGTCCTTGACCGATCCCAATTTCAATCGCCAGACGTCATCGGGCCATCGGTATTCGGCAACGCCCCCGGCAGGGTCGTAGATGGCCGTATATATGGTCCCAAAACCGTTCTCGAATGCCATGGAATACAGCGGCGGCTGCAAAAAAGCGGCGATGAATTTTTTCACCGGCTCGTCGTGCAAGGTCAGGCGTTGCAGAAGAAACCGTTCGCGTTCGACGGTTGCCGTGGCGCGGGCGTGGCGATGCCATTCGACCCGTTCCTGGTGATTGGTGGCGACCCGGGAATCGGTGACGACGGCGTCCCGGTCCGGTGACATCATGACGGTGAAATATGTTCCCGTCTTGTCGACCACGGTGACGTTGTAGGCCATGTGGCAGGGAATTCGGCTGAGGGCGGCGGCGGCTTCTTTGGCGGTTTCACAGACTTCCAGCACATAGCGAAGGATCAAGGGCACGCCGAAGCCGTCGCCGACGACGCGCCGGCCACCGAAGGTCAGCGAGACGGCCAAGCCGGCGTCGTTCATGCCGTCAACCAATCCCCACAGGCAATCGCTCATGCCGATGACCCGGCGGCCGTTCCACTGGGTTTCCATGATGATGCCGTCACAAAGCGCCGGAGAATAATCGTAATTCCGGACCAATATGGGTTGGCGGCCCAACCACACGGCCTGCGAGCAACCGGAAAGATAGGGCGGCGGGCAGTAGAAACTTAGGAACCGGGCCTCCAGGTCGCCGCCGCCGGCCAGTTCACAGAGCACTTCATAGGACGGCACCAGTTCCGGCATATGCGCCTTCAAGGCCCTCAGCCCGGCCAAATAGGTTTGCCGCGCCGCCATGCCGTCGGACAGGAACCATTCTTCGTAAGCCGGCCAAAGACGGTCGAATTGGCGCCGCCAACCGGCGTCCGGCTGGGGCTCCGAAACGGTGGTGAAGGTCAATTCCATGGGCTTGGTGAACGCGAGGGGCGCTGATTTCCTATAGTATCTTGAAAGCCGGATCGCTGGCCGTAAAGGTTTCCGCCTTCGGCAGTTTTTTCGCCTTGAACTGCGATTTGATTCCGTCGATCCAGGCCTTCGAACGCTTGGTCAGGCGGAAACGTTTGTCCATGGCGCGGCCGCGGGTGATCAGAATGCCCAGATCGGCACCTTCATAACGGTAGTCGCCGGGTTTGGAAATACGCAGGAAAAAGGCCTCGTTTTCGCTGTCGACGGCGCGCCGGTGATAATCGAAACGGTTGAATTCAACGCTGCCATCCGAATTCAATTTCCAGATTCCCGATTCAGGTGCTTGCGTCAGGATATCGACGTTGTCTTCGGTGTGCTTGATGACCATCTGGCACCAGCCGTCGATGTTGGCCGAATCCGACCAGCGCTTATTCAATTCTTCGACGTCCAGATCGAAGGGGACACCGGAGAACTCCAACAGATGGAACAGAAACAGCGGCGCGTCGGCGTGCGCGAAGGCGGCATGGTTGGTCATCGAACTGGCGCCGGTGACGCGGGGATTGCATTCGCCCAGATAGATGTCACCGGTTTTCTGATCGATCAGGAAATCCAATTCGAAGTATCCCCGATACCCTTCCTTGGCCAACTGGTTGCCGAACTGGAAGGTGTATTTGCGGGCCTTGTCGCGGATCTTCTTTTCAAACGCGTCGGCGAAAATTTCGTTGCCGCACCAGCCGCCCCGGTAGGGCGTCAGTTGCGGGAAGCCGACCAGTTCCGTCATCAGCGGACCGACGATGGTGCCTTTCTTGGTGGCGCAGGCTTCGATCGCCGAGCCCCGGCAATCGATCCGTTTCATCACCTTGATTTCACCTTGGCCGACGATGTCGTGCTCATGGCGGCGGAAGTCGCGTTCGGTTTTGATGAAGAAGGTGGTGTGACCGGAATCGCCAAATGCCGACTGCAAAACCATGTCCGTGCCGATCGGCTTGGCGACCTTTTTCAGGTGTTCCCAGCTTTCGATTTCGGACAATACATTGGGCACGCTGGGCACCCCGGCCTTGTTGCCGATGCGGACGGTTTCGATCTTGTGGTCAATGCTTTCACGCAGCGCCGCCTTCGGGAACCAGACGTCGATGCCAAGCTCCTTGCAGATCTTCTCGACGCGTTCGTCGAACATCAGAAATGCCGCCTTGGGCTTCTTGCCGCGCGACTTGATGAAGTCGATGACCTCTTTGTGCTCCAACAGATAGGCGTTGATATCTTCGATCGATTCAAACTCCGGATGGGCGCGTTCGGAGGGAACGAAGGTGTTCGGATGGCGTCCGTCGTAGCAGTCCAGGTAATTGATATACTTGAAATTCCGGCACCATTCATCAATTCCGAGCAGATTGAAGTTGGTCGCGCTGATAAAATAGATCGGCGTTTCATTGCGGTGGAAGAAGCGCCTGACGTCGGACATGTTTTTGAGCTTTTTCGGCCGCGGCGCGGCCTTGCGCCTGGCTTTCGCCGGAACAGTTTTAGCCGCTTTGGCGGCTTTCGGCGGTGCGGTTTTCTTCGGTGCCGCCTTCTTCGCAATTGCTTTCTTCGGGGCAGCCTTCTTCGCAGCCGCTTTCTTCGGCGCCGCCTTTTTCGGGGCCGCTTTGGCGCGCGCTGCCGGGGCTTTCTTTTTCGCCTTGGTTTTGGTGCTCATGATCTGGTCTCCCTGTTCGGCGGCGTCATTGCGCCGCCGTTTGATGTTTCGTCATTTCGGCCTCTAGGGCTTCTTCGGTAAAGACGCGTAGGCCCAGTTCCGGCCGGTAGCCGTGAATTTCGCTGACGTCGAGGTTGCGCAGGAATTCGATGATCTCGGTGCTGGCGACTTGCCCGGGGACCAGAATCGGGAAGCCCGGCGGATAGGGTATGATGAACGTTGCCGACACCACCTCGCGGCCCGACGACATGGCATCGTCCAAGGCCCGGTCATCGAGGCTCAGGTATTCACAAACCGTTTCGTCGTAGGCCAGGAAGTAGGCATCGCGGATGACGCCCTCACGGGTATCGTCCGACGGCACAGGCCGGAAGGCATCGTGGAAGCGCGAGAAATCGGGCAACGGCGGCAAGTCTTCAATCAACGACTTCACCTTGGTTTCGTGAACCCGCAGTTCCGGCCCGCTGAGATCTTCGATGCGGCGCTCCATCTCTTTCGCGACCTTGACCAGGACTTCGATCAGGTAGGCGACGGAACTGCGCGTGGTGCCGATGTTGGTCATGAACAGTACGGTGTTCCGCGATGTCTTATTGATCTGGATACCGTACTGGTCCATCAGAATCTCGTTCTTGAAGGTATCGCCGTCGAGACCCGTATGACCGACCGCCAGGGTCACCCGGGTGGCGTCCAGACAAAATTCGTCTCCGGCCCAGGCGTCCCAGATATCGTTCCATCCGTGATCCGGGTCATAGTAGCTCTCAATCCCCGATGTGCGGTATTCCTCGGGGATCATGTGGGCGACGGTCAGGACGGTGAAAAACTTGCTGAGCAACGGATGGGTGCGCACCCTTTGGCGCAATGCCATGGCCATCTCGACCTGCTTTTGGACAAGTTCGAACCCTTCCAGTTCAACCTGCCGTCGGCCAACGTCGAGTGAGGCCAGTATCTGATAATTGGGCGACGTTGAGGTGTGGGTCATGAAGGCTTCGTGGAAGGATTCTTCAACCTTCGATTTATAATCCTGGTCATGGACGTGGATCATCGATCCCTGGCGCAGCGCCGTCAGTGTCTTATGGGTCGATTGGGTTGAATAGGCCCTTATCCGCGTCACGCTGGGGTCCGGGTACAGACGCATGGACAACAAGGCCTCATGGTCATCGGGATCCAGTTTCGCCAACGCCTTGGCGTGTGTTTCATATTCCTTGCGATAGCGTTCCGACTTCATGCGTTCGCGCAAGACGCCGGCCGTGTGCATGGCCGTGCGCTGGCGGTAGGTCGGCCCGAAGCGGGCAAATCCGAACCAGGCTTCGTCCCACAGAAAGACCAGGTCGGGCTTGATCGCCAGGCATTCCTCCATCACCCGTTCAACGTTGTAGACGATGCCGTCGAAGGTGCAGTTGGTGAGCAACAGCATCTTTACCCGGTCAAGCTTGCCGGCCCGTTTCAGGCTCAGCAGTTCATGCTTGATTTCGCGCAACGGGACGGCGCCGTACATGGAATATTCATGCAGCGGATAGCTGTCCAGGTAGGCCACCTGGGCGCCGCACAGCACCATGCCGTAATGGTGGGACTTGTGGCAATCGCGGTCGACAAGCACGATGTCGCCGGGCCGCACCAGCGCCTGGACGACAATCTTGTTACAGGTCGATGTGCCGTTTGTTGCGAAAAAGGTGCGGCGTGATCCGAACGCCCGTGACGCCAGTTCATGGGCCTTCTTGATCGGCCCGTGCGGCTCCAGCAAGGAATCCAGCCCACCTGACGTTGCGGACGTTTCCGCCAGAAATATGTTCATGCCGTAGAAATCGCCCATATCCCGGATCCAATTGGATTTGGTGATCGATTTGCCCCGCGAAATGGGCAGCGCATGGAAGACGCCCGTGGGTTGTTTTGAATATTCTTTCAGGGCGGTGAAGAACGGCGTGTGATAACGCGATTCAACGCCACGCAGAATGTTCAAATGCAGCTCCACATAGTCTTCCTGATTGTAGAAGACCCGCCGGCAAGCATCTGAAATGCGCCCCGCGACGTCTTCAACGGAACGGTTGGTGATCAGATAGAGGTCGAGCTCCGGTCGCTCCCGGGCGATGACATCGGCGAGGACGCTGCCATAGTCCTGATAATCGATGTCCTCAAGGTCGGCGCAACCGGCCTGCGCCAGATAGCGCTTCAGCACCGGCAGTTGATGCTTCGAATGCAGTTGAAAATCGAAGCGGATCACGGCCGCCTGGATGTTGACATTGAACAATACGGCGATCAGCGCGTCCTCAAAGCTTGGCACGAACACCGGCTGGTAGGTGAACTTGTCCTCGTCGCGGCGCATGGCCGCCAGTTCGGCCCGCTGATGGTTCTGCAAGGCCTGCGAAATGTCGTCGACGATCAAGATTTCGAAATACGGGCGGCGCCGGGCCCGTTCATCTTGCGTGTCGGGGATGTCTTCAATTTCCGTCGAATCGGCGCCGCCGCTGAGCCCCAGATCGATATGCATGCGCCGGTACAGACCGCTCATCAGACCGCCGACACATCGCGATACGGCCCGTGACAGGGCGCCAAATTCGCCCGCGTATAACAATCTGAAAAGCTGCTGGAAATCCTGATCGCCGGGAAACGCCCAATACATTTCCGTCGGCGCGAGATTATCCAGATGTTCGCGGACGGCGTCTTCGTCGCCGTCGCGGCCACGGCCGTCGGCCAACCGCTGGATGATGATCTTTAATTCGTTCCAAGTGTCGATCCGGAACTGGGAAGCGTTGTAATATCGGCTGAGTGAAATCCGTTCGCCCGTTGCATCCTTCGCCGGCATGTCAGTCCTCCCCGTGTTCGTCGTTTTTCGTGTTTTTTTACTTTCGCAGTCGTCGCGCCTTCTGATCATTGGCGGCGGTCGGCAATGTTGGTTCCGGGTTGGGTGACGGTTTCGCCAACCCTGCCCGGCCGCCCTTTTCCGGCATTTTCAGCGGCCCCAGGCTTTCCAAATATGTTTCGTCGAAGTAGCCCCTGTCATAAACATCGAAATTTACCGCCCGGTCACGGAAGCTCTTGTGGGTCTGGCCCAATCCCATGAGCCCGACGGCCCGTTGGCGGCGGACCAATTCGAGATCGATTTCGACGGGGATAATCTCATCGCCATCGCCCGCCTGATAGAGCACCGTGCCGGCCGGATCGATAACCGTCGACCGCCCAATGCCGCCGGCACCCAGACCGTTGATATCGATCACATAACACTGGAACATGGCGGCACTGGCCCGCGCAATGGACAATTCCACGTCGCGGTCAATGGTCCCCGTCAACGCCGGGTGCAACAGTACTTCCGCGCCCATGGCCGTCAGCGTGCGGGTGGTTTCCGGAAACCAGATGTCGTAACAGATGGAAACCCCGAAGCGGCCGATCTCGGGGACGTCAAAAACCAGAAATTCCGTGCCGCCCTCAATGCCGGCTTCGTACGGCGCGAAGGGGAACATCTTGCGGTGCCGGCCGATGACGATGCCGTCCGGGTTGATCACCGAGGCCGTGTTGTAGGTATGGCCATCGCATTTTTCGAACACGGAACCGGGCAAAATCCAGATGCCGTACTTGACAGCTTGTTCGGAAAGTTCGTCTTCGACGAATTCAACGGATTCCGTGTGGTGGTTGGGCAGTGGGCCATAGGTGGCGAGCTCGCTGAAAACGATCATCTGCACCCAGGGGAACCGGGCCATCACCAGATCGACTTTGTCTTTCATGGCCGGCACATTCGCCCGGTGGGCCGAGACATGCATTTGAACACCCGCGACCGCGAATGGAATCATCGACTGCATCCTTTCAGGTTCTTCTTTTTGTTAGTGTAGGGCTGTTGAGCATTCACTCAATCAGAAAGCCTATCTTTTCTCCTCGTTCGCTTGTTGGCCGGGGATCTTATTCATGCGGCGGCTTTGGCGGAAACCAAGTCACAGAGCGACTTCTCAATCATCGCCAAGCCTTCATCGACGATCGCGTCTGCGGCCGTCAGGGGCACCAGAATACGGATGGTGTTGCCATAGACGCCGCAAGACAACAGCACCAGGCCGTTCTCCAGGGCCTTTGCACAAAGGGCTTTCGTCGCCTCCGGATCGGGCGCGCCGTCCGGTGACGTCAACAGCTCAAAGGCGACCATGGCACCAAGGCCGCGCACGTCGCCGATGGCCGGCATGTCGTCGCGCGCCGCAAACGAACGAAGCCGCGTGATGATGCGCTGGCCCAGGTCTTCACTGCGCTGACAAAGGTTTTCTTCTGCGATCACGTCGAGCACACCAAGGGCCGCCGCGCAGCCGATGGGGCTGCCGCCGTAGGTGCCGCCGAGGCCGCCCGGCGCGGGGGCGTCCATAATATCCGCCTTGCCGATGACACCGGCCAGCGGGAAGCCGCCGGCCAAGCTTTTCGCAACGGTGATCAGGTCGGGCTCAACGCCGGCGTGTTCGATGGCGAACATGCGTCCGGTGCGGGCGAACCCGGTCTGAACTTCGTCGGCGATCAGCAGAATGCCGTGGGCATCGCAAATTTCGCGGAGGCGTTGCAAAAACGCGAACGGCGCGATGTAAAAGCCGCCTTCACCCTGCACTGGCTCGATGATCATCGCGGCGACGCGCGCGGGTTCCAGATCGGCTTTGAAAAGGTTTTCCAGGGCCCGCAGTGCATCATCAACCGTCACGTCGTGGGCGGCCATGGGGAACGGCAGATGATAGATGTCGGCGGGCATCGGCCCAAAGCCCTGTTTGTAAGGCTGCACTTTCCCCGTCAGCCCCATGGTCATCATGGTGCGGCCGTGAAAGGCGCCGTTGAAGGCAATCACCGCGGGCCGGCCCGTATGGGCGCGGGCGATCTTGACGGCGTTTTCCACCGCTTCGGCGCCGGTGGTGACGAAAAGCGTCTTTTTCGGGGTTTCACCCGGCGCCAGATTATTCAGGCGCTCCGCCAATTCCACATAGGATTCGTAGGGCACGACCTGGTAGGCGGTATGGGTGAACCGTTCAAGCTGAGCATTGACCTTGGCCATGACCGTCGGATGACGGTGTCCCGTATTGACGACCGCGATACCGCCGGCGAAATCGACGTAGCGGCGTCCTTCCGCATCCCAAAGTTCGGCATTCTCGGCGCGGTCCGCAAAGATTTGTGTCGCCGTGGCAACACCACGGGGAATAGCGGCTTCACGGCGGGCATTTAACGTGGCGTTGTCGGTCATGGTGCTCATCCTTGTTTCTGCTCGAATGTCGGCTTTCGGGTGCGTGCAATATTGCTCGGCTGGGAAAATCGGACGGCGGCGATCATCGAACGAGGCCGCCGTCCAATTCCATTAAGCGGCTTCGACGGCTTGCTCGAAAACCGGTTCGGCAACGTCCAACGCAAAGGCGACGCCGTCGGCGTCAAGCGGTGCGACGTCCAACGGGGCAACTTCAACCGGCGCCGACAACGCCGCGGCACGGGCCGCGATTTCTTCGGCGCTGAGGCGTTCGATGCGTTGCGCCAGCGACCAGACATGACCGAAGGGATCGATGAATTTGCCGAACCGTTCGCCCCAATAGGTATCGGCCAGGGGCACCAAAACCGTGGCACCGGCTTCCATGGCGCGGGTCCACACGGCGTCGACATCGGCCAGATAGAGATGCATGTTGACGGCAGAGCCGGTGACGGCGCTCGGCGCATGGATGCCGAAGGCCGGGTTTTCATCACTGACGATAACCAGCGAGTTGCCGATTTTCAGTTCCGAATGGGCGATGGAATATCCGTCCACACCATGGATCCGGGTGCGCTCTTCGGCGCCCATGACATGGCTATAGAATTCAATGGCATTGTGCGCGCCGGCAACGGTCAGAACCGGTGTGACGGTGCGAAATCCCTTGGGAACAGGGGTAACTTTACGAGGCATATTGTGGTCTCCTTTATTGATCCAATTCCCGCGAATTCGACACTTGTGGCGCCCGTGACGCGGTTCAATTTCCATGGCGTGAACGTCCGCACTGTACGAAACGCCCGACATCATGTATCATGGTGTAGTGAGTTTAACAGGAAATGTCAACACCATGGATCAAGATGTATTGCTCGGCGTCAGCACGACCATCACGCAAGCCGACATTCCGTTTCTCCGTGAGGCCGGCCGGCTGGGTGAATACGCCGTCGTCTACCGGGTCTACAGGAACCAGCAGGGCGGCGGCTTCGGCGACCAGGACAAGCATCCCCATGCCTGGGGGGTGCTGGTTTATGTCGATACCCTGGTGGCGCGCGTCTACAGCGCCCGGGCGGCGGCGCGCGAATGGAACAGCCTTGACCGGCTCGAGCGCTGGCTCCGGGAAAACGGATTTTGGTATTGGTGGACGCGCAATGATCTCGAACCCCTGGGGGGGGACGGCTCAGAAACCGACGATGACGAAACCGCCGCCGTCGCGCCGGCCTCGCCCATCCCGGCCTATATGCCGCCGCTGGAAATGGAAGAAGGCAGCAATGATCCCGACGTGGATTAGACGTGGCCGGCGATGGCGCCGCGTGCGTCCCCGTTCAATTCAAATCCATCTTGATTTCAGCGTGCAACTGCTGGAAGAAATATCAGCTTTCAGGCCGGCCGTGACCATCGCGGCCCGATGACAAAGTGCCCGATGACAAAGTGCCCGATGACAAAGTGATTGAGGAAACATATGCCGCTGACCGCCATTACCTTCGACATTTGGGAAACCATCATTGTCGACGATTCCGACGAACCGAAGCGCGCCGCCCAGGGGTTGCGGTCCAAACCTGACGAACGGCGCCACCTGTTGTGGGAAATGCTGAACCGCCACGAACCCATCGACAAGACGCTCACGGATACGGCTTTTGATGTCCATGAAGCGGCCTTTCGAAAGGCTTGGTACGGCATGAGCGTGACCTGGGAAGTGCCGGACCGGGTAGACATTCTGCTTGGCGGATTGGCCCGCGATCTGCCCGGCAACGAGCGCGACGAACTGATCGCCGCCATGGAGAATATGGAGTTGCAGGTCAAACCAGATCTCATCGACGGGGCCGCCGACGTGATCGCGGCATTAGCGGAACGTTACAAACTGTGTATCATCTCCGACACGATTTTTACCCCAGGCCGGGGCCTGCGGGAACTTCTTAACCACCATGGCGTGAAAAAATATTTTTCCGGATTCGTTTTTTCCGATGAGGTCGGGCATTCGAAGCCACATGCTGACTGTTTCGCTAGCGCGGCCCGGCAACTGGGTACGGATTATGCCGAGATGGTGCATATCGGCGACCGGGATGCCAAGGATATTGTGGGTGCCCAGGCCCTCGGCATGAAGGCGATCCTGTTCACGGCGGCCCGTGACGAAGGTGCCCGCGAGACCACAAAAGCCGATGCGGTGGTTGGTGCTTACGCCGAGTTGGTGGCGGCCATCGACCGGCTGGCTGCCCATTGATGGGTTGATTTCGGGCAACCACAAATAAATTTTTCACGTATATAGTGTATCCCAGCGTCCCAACATCTTGGCAATATCTGGCGCCGTCTTCCGGCGTTCCGAAATCAGCGAAATCGTCGTCAAAATATTGGAAATGACCATCTAAAATACGTAATAATGTTGCGTGAAAACCGCTGAAATCCTTAGACATTCGACGCGCGACTCCCTACAATCCATCTAATTAATAAGAAGGCTAAATTCCTCTAACCGGCATATCTCGACGGAGGAAGAATTCCATCCGGTAGCTCTTGAGGGGCGTGAGGAAGAGAATCGAAGCTGGAGAAAGAGGTTCCCTTTGAATTACGAAGGGCCATCTGATCGGTCGGGAAGCGGAGATTCCGGCGACGGTCGCGGAATCTCCATCGTACAAGCACAGGGCGGCACCACTCAGGAGCTGCCCGCAGGTGCGTGGGTGCTTCGGGCCGATTACGTTCGCCAAGGCCCCGACCTGATTTTGGTTGGCCCCGATGGTCAGCAGATCATCGTTCGTGATTTTTTCCGGCTTCCGAACCCACCTGATCTGATTACCGAAGGCGGCCAGTTCATCAGCGCTGGCCTCGCCACCAAGCTCGCCGGTCCGCTGGCGCCGGGCCAATACGCCCAGGCCGCCCCGGCCGGTGTCGGCGATCCGATCGGCAAGGTGGTCACCGCCGAGGGCAAGGTCGAGGCGGTGCGCGCCGATGGCACCCGGGTAACCCTGAAGGAAGGCGATCCGGTCTACCAGGGCGATGTCATCGAGACCGGCGGCGACGGCGCCATTGGTATCGAATTCGCCGACGAGACGACGTTCTCGCTGGGCGACAACGGCCGCATGACCCTCGATGAGATGATCTACGATCCGGGCGGCGACCAAAACTCCATGGCCGTGTCGCTGGTCCAGGGCACCTTCTCGTTCATCTCCGGCCAGATCGCGAAATCCGATACGGATGCCATGGCGGTGACGACGCCGGTCGCCACCATCGGTATCCGCGGCACCAAGGTCGCCGGCCACGCGGCGGCGGAAGGCGAAGAGAACGCCATCACCTTGATGAGCGACGACGGCGGCGGCACCGGCGAGATCGTCATCACCAACGCGGCGGGCACGGTGGTCATGAACGTCGCCGGCGCGACGGTGACCATGACGTCGATCAATCAGGCGCCGCCGACGCCGATCGTGTTGACCCAGGATCAGATCAACCAGCGCTACGGCAACGCGCTGGATACGCTGCCGCCGTCGCCGGGCCTTGAGCAGCAGGCGGCGGGCGAAGGCGACGGCGAAGACGCGCAGGCGCCGGAAGACGTGCTGGAAGCGCTGGCGGAAATCAATGAAGGCATACAGGGCGCCTTTGAGGCCGCCCAAAAACAACTGGCGACGTTCAAGATCGACTTGATCCAGATTTTCCAGGATATCGGCAACATCCTGGCCGTGCCGCGGGTTGACCCGCTGCCGTTCCAGCAGAAATTCGCAGGGGAGGTGAACAAAGACTACAGCGAAACCACGACACGTCTCGGCACGGTCTATGAAGCCATCCAATCAGCTTCGAGTTCTGCCTCGACGGCCGAAGTATCGGCCTCGACGGCGTTAAGCTCCTTGCAAAATTCGATCAGTGCCAGCGGTACGGCCGCCAACGGCTTGAGCGGAAATACCACGGCGTTGAGCGAAATCTCCAGTTTGGTGACGGCGCCGCTGAAAGCGCTTGGTGCGTCGACAGGCCTCGCGGCAAGCGCCTCGTCGGCTCAGGAAGCCGTCGCCGCCGCCATGGCCGCGGCGGCCGCCGGGGAAACGCTGTCCGAAGACCTGTTGCTTGAATTGGAAGCCTTCGTCGGCATTGGCGCCAACGCCACCGATAACGGCGATATCTCCAAGGCGGCAGCGAAGATGACGCGTATCGTCGCCGCCGCCATTGAGGCCGCGGAAAAGGTCAAGACCGAAGTGTTTAACGCG
>Ga0114932_10002070_pt1 | contig 21714 bp, 15 predicted proteins | sample 2SBtaG_2_FD_87286 | JGI IMG/M metagenome (GOLD analysis project Ga0114932, IMG submission 87286) | Deep subsurface microbial communities from Kolumbo volcano to uncover new lineages of life (NeLLi) - 2SBTROV12_ACTIVE470 metaG | ecosystem: Environmental > Aquatic > Marine > Volcanic ... | reverse complement strand
TTCCCAGATTTTTTCGACCACTGGCCTCTAGGCCGTTAGGCCGGATTGAGGCGAATAATAACTAATTCAAAGCCGTGGGTGGTTCTTTTTCTTTAGGCTCTTGCTGACTAACAGTAAAAGGGAGAGCCATGATGAAATAAAACAGCATACTTACCTCAGAATCATATAAATTGGTTTCAAAAAACCCGGCAACCAAAAACCCAATAACGGCAGCAGCACTTGCCATAGCATCCCTTCGAAAAGCAAAATCTCCTTCCATTGAAATGAGCCGCCGATACAATGTCATAAAATATACCACCCAGATTGAAATCCATGAAACCAAACCAAACAAACCTGTATCAACAGCTAGTTGAATAAAGTTATTATGCATTCCTCGCAATTTTTTTATATCACCCGTGGGGTCGGGGTAATCCTGGCTTAAAGCATCAATACATTTAAACCCGCAACCCGTCAAAGGATGATCCTTGAAAACCAACCATCCACCTTGCCAAATAGCCATACGAATTTTAAGATTGGCATCTTCTAAGTTTGTCAATGTATTTATTCTAAACTTTATGGTAGCTGGCGAAAACAAAAATACAACTCCAAAAACTACCGGAAGGAACCATAGCAAACTTCTTTTTCGAAACCATATGAGAAAAATAACCCCCGCCATAACTCCCAACCAGGCTTGTCTTGTAAAAGTCAGCAAAAGACAAAAACCTAAAAAAATTAAAGAAACAGGAAGCCATTTGTTTTCCCTTGGGGCAAAAATAAACTTACCGGATGAAATCAGAAAAGCCAACATCAAAAGACCCGCATAGGTCATGTAGACACTCATAGTGCCTTCAGCCCTGTAATAATGGGAGATGCCCTTTTCCCAGGCAGAGTAAAAACTCGTCAAGGTGGAAAGAGTAGCGGAAGCGATTAAAAGCAAAGAAAGCTGTTCTCTCAGCTTTTCATTATCAATGCAATTGATGGCCCAAAAAAATATCAAAATTTCCAACAGGCGTTTGAGCGATTTGTAGCTTTCTGAAATATCAGGTGCCCCAGCTACCCCCAGAAGACAAGACAAAACGAAGAACAAAAATGGAATTTTTAGAGGAAAGCTTTGTTCCCCCCAAGATCGGGCCATAAAACATTTTGCCACCCAAGCCAACCCACCAATTCCACACGAAATCTGTGTCAAACTGATAGAAAAAAAAGAAAAGAAAACAAAGCTCATCAAACTAAATGATATAACTTTATCGAGATAAACCAATCGAAAGGACATTCAATTAAACGTTTAAGGGATTTCTAGCGCAACTTGGATTAATTATGGGCATATGTTAAAAAAACTGTTGCACGCACTAGTTGAATTCTGGGAGGCAATAATTTAATAGGATTTAAATTACAAACAACTGGAATGTTTTCTCAAAAAAATTTTAACCCCGCGTTCCAGCAATTAAAATATAGCAAAACCAGTTCTTTGACCATCCTAGTTCTCATTTGGAAATAGAAATACTTGCGATGGCTAAAGAAACTATTATATTCCTCTATTTCAAGCTCTTCATTGTATCTTTCTCGCTCATTTTATCCCAATTCTGATTTTTTTATTCCATACTCTCTACTTAAAATTTTGTTTACCCGGCGACATTATATCACCAATTAAAATGCATGTTGAAGTTATTGGTGTTCTCAAAAAATATTTCAGATGTTCTATCAAAAAGCAAAACCAAACCTTAATTAGAAATCCTCATCTAAATAATCAAATACAGCTTTATGATGTTTAATATCTGGAAATTCGAGTTGGAGCGGAGTAAAATTTTTTTACTTCACTCAAAGTTAATGCTCAGACCAAATCATTAACGAAATCCCGACTCCTTTTTACCGGATAATATTTTTTTATGGCACAACACAAATATACTAATGAACTTATAAAAGAAAAAAGCCCGTATCTATTACAACATGCTCATAATCCAGTCAACTGGCATCCTTGGAGTAATGAGCCATTCCGCATTGCAAAAGAAAAAAATATCCCAGTACTGATCAGCATCGGCTATGCCACTTGCCATTGGTGCCATGTAATGGAACGCGAATCTTTTGAAGACGCGATTCTTGCTGAAGTACTCAACGAAAGTTTTGTCTGTATCAAGGTAGATCGGGAAGAGCGACCCGATGTGGATAGCATCTATATGCAAGCTGTTCAAGCTTTAGGACAACAAGGCGGCTGGCCCCTCAATGTGTTTTTAACACCCGATGGCATTCCATTTTACGGGGGAACTTATTTCCCCCCAGAAAGACGGCACAACCTGCCTTCTTTTATCGAGGTAATACAATTTTTAATTAAAACCTGGGAAAATGAACAGGACAAGGTAGCCAAACAAACCACGGCTCTGGTCGATTACATCCGACAATCTTCCACACGAGAAAAAATCACAGCCGATCTTGACGATTTGAGTTTTGACGGAGAAGACAAGGCATTCGAACTTTTTGAAAATCATTACGACAAACTAAATCATGGATTTCAATTTCAATCGCAAAACAAATTCCCGCCATCTATGGGACTTTCTCTATTATTAAGACATCACCACCGAACAGGGAATTCCAATAGCTTGGTGATGACTGAAAACACTCTCAAAGCGATGAAGTTCGGTGGAATTTATGACCAGATCGGGGGCGGACTTTCACGCTACAGCACGGACTACCGATGGCTGGTACCCCATTTTGAAAAAATGTTGTATGACAATGCCCTGTTCACTACTGCCTTGATTGAAACCTATCAAGTCACCAATAAAAAAGAATTCGCCAATTTTGCTAACGACCTTCTCCATTATATCGACCGGGACATGACCTCCAAAGAGGGGGGGTTCTACAGCGCCGAAGATGCTGACAGTGAAGGAGTTGAGGGCAAGTTTTACGTCTGGGCCAAAGAAGAAATTGAAAAAATTCTTGATAGAAAAACAGCCAGTGTTGCAATTCCATTTTACAATGTCACGCAGAAGGGAAATTTTGAAGGGAAAAACATCCTTTTTTTAACGCGAGGTCCTGAAGCCGTTGCCAAAGATGTTGGCATGAACCCAGAGGACTTCAACAAAGAGTTGCAAATTGCACGGGAAAAATTGCTAGAGGTTCGTAACAAACGCATCCGCCCCTTGCTTGACGATAAAATACTCACCTCCTGGAATTCCCTGATGATCAGTGCTATGGCTAAGACCGGGCGTGTACTGGAAGATGCTGAACGAATTGATAAAGCAGCTAAGGCAATGCAATTTCTACTCAACCAGCTTAGAACTTCAGATGGGAAAATGCTGCGCCGCTACCGGGAAGGAGAAGCTCGTTACGATGGTTATTTGTTCGACCATAGCGCCACGGCGGTGGCTTGCCTGGATTTATATGAAGCCACATACGACCCGCACTATATCCAAACAGCGTGGGAGTTGATGCAAGGGGTTGTTAACAAATTTTCGAGTAAATCTGGTGCCTTCTATGAAACTGCGAACGATGCAGAGGAATTAATTGTGCGTCAGATCAGTGGCTACGATGGAGTCGAACCCTCAGGAAACAGCAATGCCGCGCTGGCTTTCCTAAAACTTTCTGCCTATTTGGTTGACCCGGAGTTGACCAGGAAAGCCGAAAACATTTTTTTAAGCTTTTACGATGAGCTTATGGAATACGGTCTCAACTCTGCCTATATGTTACAAGCGCTGCATTTATACTTGGGCGGATTAAAAGAAGTCGCAATTGTAGGTAAAAAAAATGATGCTGCGACTCAAAATTTCCTGACTACCATCCGTAAGGGATTTTTTCCGAATTCGGTTTTTGCGTTTTCTTATGAAGATGAGATAGAAAAAAACGCTAAAATAATCCCATTACTGACAGGTCGTAATTTACACCAGGGGAAAGCCACAGCATACGTCTGTCGCCAGGGCACCTGTCTGCCGCCTGTGCAAACTTCAGAAGAATTGGTGAAATTATTGAGTTACGAGTAAAGAACCTCTATGATAAGGTCACATTATTACCGCAGGGAGAGAGTCAACAAAAATGCGAAAAGAACTGATAGACAGCATGGTCGAAACAGGTCTTAAAGGCGAATCGATTTCCAACGATCAGGCTTTGCAATTGGAATCCTTTACCCACGAAGAACTGGATTACCTTTTTATAGGAACTGATCGTATTCGCGACCAGTTCAAAGGCGAGGATGTAAAAATTTGTTCCATCGTTAACGCCAAGTCCGGGCGTTGCGTGGAAGACTGTTCCTTTTGCGCTCAGTCGAGCTCATTTAAAACCGATGCACCTGAAACTGAGCTGATGAGTGTCGAAGAAATGGTAGCTGCCGCTAAAGAAGCGGAAGCATTTGGGGCCAATGAGTTTTCCATTGTCGCCTCTGGAACCAAGATGGATGACCGAAAGGAATTGGACCGGGTTATCGAAGCGGTGCGACGGATCAAAGCTGAGACTAAACTCGAAACCTGCTGTTCTTTGGGATTGATGGAACTCGACCACCTAAAAGAGTTAAAAGCCGCAGGACTGGATCGATGTCATCACAACCTTGAAACCGCTGCCAGCTTTTTCGATAAAATTGTAACTACCCATACCTATGAAGATGAAGTCAAAGCGGTGCAAAATGCTAAAGAAGCCGGGTTGCAGGTTTGTGTCGGAGGAATTTTTGGAATGGGAGAAACTTTCCCTCAAAGAGTGGAACTCGCCTATTCCATTCGAGAATTAGGCACTCAATCTCTTCCCATCAACTTTCTAAAACCTATTGATGGAACTGGATTGGACCATTTAGAAACAATCGAATACTACGATGCACTTAAAACCATCGCCTTACTTCGACTGGTGCTTCCAAAGATTGATTTGTTTGTATGTGGAGGCAGGGAAGAGGTAATGACCGACAAGCAGGAACAATTGTTCTCAGCCGGGGCAAATGGAATTCTGGGAGGCAATTACCTGACCACCAAAGGTCAGGATCCAAAAAGGGATATTGATATGATCCAAAACCTGGGCCTTCGCCCAGTAGCGAGGGAAGCAACCAGTAGCAGATAATTTTCGCAACTTATGGGCCTCTCGGCCCAACAAGTCTTGGCCCCATCCCCCGTAATACAGATTGGACCGATCTTTTGGCTTGATTTGGAAGAGCTTGCTAGCTCTCCGCCGAGGTGCTAGCCCCAGAGCTCGTCAGGAATTTCCAGCCGATCAATCTTTTTACCCTGACCCACATGTTGATCAAGAATTTCATCAACATCTTCTGGTTGAACTTTTTGGTACCATACACCCTCTGGATAAACGATCACTACGGGACCCACTCCACATGGCCCTATGCAACCGGTATTGGTCACAGTACATTTCCCGAACAAACCTTTTTGTTCGACTCCCATGGCCAGTTTTTCAAAAATGGCGTTAGACCCACTCTCACCACAAGATCCACGTGGGTGCCCCGGAGGACGGCTGTTGGTACAAACTAAAATATGATAACTTGGTTTCGGCATCTGAAAATCTCCGCTTGGATTTAATAAAAAAACAGAATGCTACATTAGATGTTTGATAATTGAAATAGATTTTTTTATCCGTATGAAAAATTTAAGTATTAACTTTGGCCGTTTTGATAAAGTTTATCTGACCTCGTGGCTTGAGCTTTTTGCCAATGAGCCGGTTTCACAATTAGAATGCCTTCTACTTAAAGGCGATGCCTCAGATAGAAATTACTACAGAGCAACCTATCGCTTAAAATCTTCACTTGAGTACTCACAATCCATCATAATAATGCAACTAGCTGAATTAGAACCAGAGCCCGACTTCAATTGCATGCAAAAGTTTCTCAAGAAAATGGATATACCTGTACCAGATATATTACATTTCGATGCTGAGCGTGGATTACTATTCCTGATGGATTGTGGAGATACTCATCTTGCTGACAAAATTGAGATAGAACCAGAAAAGACCGTATATTGGTATCAAAAAGCCATAGAAATTATCGTGGCTTTCCATACTCGCACAACAAAAAACCTGACACCCGATTGTCCAGCTCAAAAATTATTTTTTGATGAAGAAAAACTGATGTGGGAAATGGATTTCATGTTGGAGCACTATGCGCAAGGAATGTTAATGAATGATTTAAGGTCCGACGAGAAAAATAAAACCCGGGAGGCATTGGGTGTACTTTGTAAAACTTTATCGGAACAAAATAGAGTTTTCACTCATCGGGATTATCATTCGCGAAATATAATGATACATAATGGCAAGCTAACGGTGATCGACTTCCAGGATGCTAGAATGGGCCCTTGTCAATATGACCTGGTTTCCCTTTTAAAAGACTCCTACATTGTCCTTGAGGAGAATGTTAGACAGGAACTGTTGGAATACTATATAGAGCACATGCAGCGAGAAGGAAAGGAAATCAAACGAGATTCGTTTTATAAGATTTTTGACTGGATGTCGGTACAAAGGAACTTAAAGGCGATTGGTACTTTTGCCTATCAATCTAAAGTATTAGGCAATGATCGCTATCTACAATATATCGAGCCAACCTTGGAATATGTAAGGAAGACCCTTGAAAACCGCAGGGACCTGGAATTTTTAATTCCAGCACTGAACTCTGCCATCCCAACATTAAATGCGACTTGAAATCCAAATATTAATAAAAGTCAGCCTATGACAATGTTAAAAAAATATGTTTTGGGTCAGTTTGTAAAAATATATTTGCTAACTGCCAGCGGATTGATTGGAATTTTTTTAATCGTGGATTTTTTTGAACGAATAGATGAGTTTTTGGCAAAAGACGCGCCAATGATTGATTTGGTCTCCTATTATGTTTTCAAAATTCCCTTCATTGCATTTTACATGGCCCCTCAGGGAGTTCTTCTTGCAACTGTAATCACCCTGGCCTCGCTTGCCAAAAATAATGAGTTCACCGCCATGAAAGCCTGCGGCATAAGTATAACGGGTATCACCTTTCCGATCATAGGCGCCTCTTTAGTCATTGCATTAATGGTCCTGGCCAGTAGCGAGTTTTTATCCCCCATTACCAATCAGAAAATGAATTACATTTTTATGGGAAAAATTCAAGCGCGAGCGTCCTATGGAAAAATTCCAACTGAAAACCTCTGGTTCAAATCGATCAATGGCGATATTTGGAATATCGATTATTATGATCACTACAAATCAAGACTGGAGGGAGTTATAATCTTAAAACCAGGCAAAGATCTTTCCATCATCCAACGCATTGATGCCCAGGAAGCGGTATGGTCGATCAATAAATGGGAATTTATAGATGGCTATATCCGAAAATTCGATAAGGCGGGAATTAAATCTACAGAATATTTTGATAGAAAATTTTTAGCTACCCCCGAAACTCCTAAAAATTTATCGAAAGCCCATAGGCGGCCTGAAGAAATGAGCCTTAGCGGGTTATACCAAAAAATTCAAACCCAAAACCTGGAAGGTAAAGACACCACAATGAAATGGATTGAGTTGCATCGAAATATTTCTTATCCATTTATCAGCGTGGTTATGGCCTTGCTGGCAATTCCTTTGTCCATTCGATCCAGCAGGCATGGCGGCCTTTTGTTTTGTGTCGGGGTCAATATTGCGATGGGGTTTGTGTTTTCGTTTATATATGCAATGAGCATTTCGTTGGGAAAAGGAGGAACCTTCGACCCCATACTAGCGGCATGGGGTCCCAACCTGCTTTTTACCGTTTTGGGATTCTACCTGCTTCTCACCATGGATAGTGAAAAAGCCTTCCCTATTTAATTTTTCATGAAAAAAATTGCATCCATTGATATCGGGTCAAACACCGTTCGCCTTCTTATCCTTGAGTCTACAGGCAAACAGGAATTCAAGCTGCTCGTTTCCAAAAGAGACATCACCCGCCTGGGTGAAGGCATGGACACTCAAGGAAAGCTGGTAGAACACCGCATGCAGGCCACACTAAAGGTGCTTTCCGGATTTCGCCAAATCTGTATGGAGAATGGCGATCCTCCTCTATTTGCTGTTGCCACCAGTGCAGTTCGCGAAGCTTCAAATGGACAGGAGTTCGTTCGTCTGGCCAAAAAGGAAACGGGCATAGACATTAAAATCATTTCATGGGAAGAGGAAGCCAGACTCACTCTGGAAGGAGTGTACTGGAAATTACCTCACGAAAACCGCAAAGCAATTACTTTGGATATCGGAGGCGGCAGCACCGAATTCATTCTGTCTGAAGGAAAAAATATAAATGGTTTTTGCAGCACCTCTTTAGGTGTAGTGAGATTGACTGAAAAATTTATCACTCAACATCCGGTAAATGAAAATGAATTTAGCAATCTGCAAAGTCATTTGCAGACGGAACTGCAAGTGGTGAAAAATAAATTGGACGCGTTCTCCCCTGAACTGCTAATAGGAACAGCGGGCACGGTAACCACGCTTGCAGCATTAAAAGATAATATTTATCCTTACGATCCAGAAAAGATTCACGGCTCCATATTTTCTCGCCAGGAAGCAGAATCTATTCTCAATGATCTTAAAGAAAAGTCTCTCAGCCAACGATTGCTATTAAAACCTTTGGAACGAGGGCGTGAAGATTTGATCATTGCGGGCACCGCAATTGTTTTGGAAACAATGCGTGCATTTGCTTGTGAAAAGCTCACCGTGAGCGAGTACAGTCTGCGCGAAGGAATCATATTAAAAGCCATGAACAGCGGGTAGACTTTGCTGCCAATTTTCTGCCTGGGGAGATCCTGTATTTCTCATAACGTTTTGACAAAAAAGAGTTTTTTGCAGGAATGGATTTGACTTCAAGGGGTAATTCCGCTAAAGTTTTTCTTCACCACTAGCCGTGCGGGCTAAAGGTCAATGCTCGTAAAGCAAGTAGATGCTGCCAAGCTTTTTACTATAGGCTCACTATTCTTGCTTCCCCTGTAAGGGGCCACTAGCCATCGGCCTACGCCGCAAAAGAGGAGCAAGCGCCTCTTTATCTGTTGGGTCAGTTAAACAATAAGCAAGTAAATGACTACGAAAAATAAAAGTTCAGTGAAGAAAAAGGTCGCCCCAAAAAAGTCTCCGAAAATTTCCGGACACCCCATGAAAGGCCGCGACATCCTCGTAAAAGCTCTTGAGAACGAAGGAGTCACAGTAATTTTTGGCTACCCGGGCGGAGCCTCTATGGAAATCCATCAGGGCCTGACGTTATCAAAAAAAATTCGCATGGTTTTGCCGAGACATGAGCAAGGGGGATCGTTTGCAGCAGGCGGCTACGCACGTGCCACTGGTGATGTCGGCGTTTGTCTGGCAACTTCCGGACCGGGTGCAACGAACCTGATCACAGGTATTATCGATGCCAAAATGGATTCCATTCCTATGGTCGCTATCACGGGACAAGTTCCCAGCACGGTTTTGGGAAGTGATGCGTTTCAGGAAACCGACATCATGGGTTCTACCTTTCCTTTGGTAAAACACAGTTACATGATCCAAAATATTGCGGATATACCCCGCATTATTAATGAGGCTTTTCATATTGCAAGGACGGGACGACCGGGACCGGTACTTGTTGATATCCCAAAAAATATTCAACAGCAGGAAAGCGTTGTTGATTTCAAGGTAAAATTTGATTGCCCAAGTTATAAACCCAACTTGAGTCCGTCGGTGCTGCAATGTAAGAAAGCTGCGCACGCAATTCAAACAGCGCAACGACCTATCATTTATGCAGGCGGTGGCATCATTGCCAGCAAGGCTTCGCAGGAACTGCGAGCATTTGCAAAAAAAACCGGCATACCCGTCACCACGACCGTTATGGGGTTGGGAGCTTTCCCCTCCAATGATCCTTTGTCATTGAGAATGCTGGGAATGCATGGCGCGGTTTACGCAAACATTGCCATCAACCATGCCGATCTGGTTATCGCTATGGGTGTGCGTTTTGATGATCGAGTCACAGGAAAACTGGCAGAATTTTGTAAAAACGCCCAGTTCATTCAAATCGATATTGATCCAACAGAAATAAACAAAAACATAATGGTCGATGTTCCCATTCAAGGCGATGTAAAAGAAGCGCTGAAAGTTTTGGATAAATATGTAGAACCGAAAAAAGATATTCAGCCCTGGATTAAACAAGTCAAGGCATGGAAAAAAGAATTTCCTTTATCCTTTGAAAGCATAAAAGGGCAGATTGTTCCGCAATGTGTTGTGCATCACATCAATAATATTTCCGATAAAGATGCAATATTCTCGGTCGGAGTTGGACAACACCAAATGTGGGCGGCACAGTTTCTGGACTTTGATAATCCCAACAACTGGCTTTGCTCATCTGGATTGGGCGCAATGGGGTATGGTCTGCCTGCAGCGATGGGCGCCCAAGTGGCTTTCCCAAAACGTCAGGTGATCAACATCGAAGGCGATGGAAGTTTTTTGATGAATATCCAGGAATTGCAAACTTTGAAAATTGAAAATATTCCTGTAAAAAATGTTGTTCTCAATAACGCCCATCTCGGGATGGTCGCGCAATGGGAAGACCGGTTCTACAAATCTCTCAGAGGTCATACCTTTATTGGAGATGCCAACTTTGCCGAAGTTGCCCACGCTTTTGGAATCAAGTCGGAAAGCATTTCTGATCCAAAAGAGGTGGTTCCCGCATTGAAACGTATGCTCAAACATAAAGGGCCTTATGTATTGGATGTGAAATATCCATATAATGACAAGAGCCAGGGTCACGTGATGCCCATGATTCCGGCAAACCATACCTACCTGGACACCTGTCTCGATGCATCTACATCGCTTCGGGATTATTGGAAAAAGAAAGGCCTCTTGGCATAAGGCGGCAACACCACGAACGCCTCATACTTTACCTTTTCACTCTCCCCCTCAGTAGAGGGGGAATTTTTCTATGTCCGTTCTCACCTCTAATGATGAGTCGTTAAATCCCTATTTGTTAATAGGCCCCGCTTTACTGGCGGCGTTTCTTTTTTCCTGGTCCATTTTTCATTCCGACTTATCCAAGAGGGAAGCACGCGAAGGGGTTCCCGTAGTAAACATGATGCGCGGTGGCAACCTGTGGCTACCGCAAATCACTCCGCAACAACTGCGCACCAAACCCCCTTTATTTTATTGGTCTGGACTTTTGTCATCAAAATTTATGGGAGAGGTGAATGAAATCTCCCTTAGAATCCCTTCAGTTCTGACCGGTGTTGGAACAGTTTTTCTTACTACCTTCCTGGGGATGCGGCAGTTTTCCCCGGTCATTGGTTGCCTTGCTGGATTAATTATAACGACCTGCTGGCGGTTTGCATATCTGGGAAGCCATGCCCGTATCGACATGCTCTTCACTTTTTTTATCACTCTGGCGTTTGTCGTTCTGTGGGAATTATCACGCCAGGAAAAACAATCCTTGAAATGGATTGCGGGTATAGCAATTGGCCTTGCTGTGTTGAGCAAAGGCCCTTTGGGCTTGGTGTTTCCCCTATTGGCTTTATTTATTTTTAGCAGGATAAATAAATCCTTTTATATACCGTGGCGCTATATTTTTTTACTTCCTTTAGGGATGGCAGGACTCTGGCTCGTATTTGGACTGATTGATGGGGGAAAAGAATTTTACAATATGATCTATCAAGAAACGGCCGGCAGAATATCCGGGAGTGAGTCCATACATGTTCACCCGAAACCATTCTATTATTATGTTCCGCAAATTTTTAGTAGCATGGCACCCTGGAGCCTTTTCCTGCCATTCGCTATCTGGCATGGAATGAAAAATCAGGATATCCCCTGGAAATTCTGCATCGTTGCTTTTGCAACACTTTTTATTTTTCTGTCATTGTTTCCAGGGAAAAGAGGAGATTACCTTTTGCCATTATTTCCTATGGCAGCTGTTATCATGGCTGTATTTTTTTCGCGAGTGGGTTCCGAATATAAAATGAGTTTATCTCTTCCCTCCTGGATCATTATGGGAATCATACTGAGTTTGGTTCTGGTTCTTGCCCTCGGAGCCCTGCTACCCGAACTAAATTTTAATTCCTTTTCAGCAATTCTAAATTCTCGAGACCTCTGGATGGGCCAGCTTCTTTACGACAAACATCGGCCTTCTACATTTCTTTTAGTTGTCGGGGCTGCAGGCATGATGATTTTTTGGAACGCCCTTCGACGAGCATTGCATGAAAAATCTGGAATTAAAATAAGCGCAGTGATAGCAGGTTGGGCATTTGTTTCACTCCTTTTTGTGTATGGTCCAGGCGCAAGAATGGTAAATGAACATACATCCATACGGCCTTTTGCAGAAAAGATATTACAAGTTGCAAATAACCGCCCTGTTTATAAATTTGGAGAAATCAGGGAAGATCTTTTCTACTATATGGATGGGAAGATCAAAGAGGTGTACGAAAATACTACTGAGCTTTTTCAACAACCGGAAGCCCTACTCCTTGTAAGAAAAACATATGAGCCCTTGTGGTTGAATAAAATTCCAAGGGGGAAAAAGATTTTGGATTTGGATGCAGCGTTTGAAACCTACATGGTTTTTGAAAAAACGGAAGCCTCTATTTCACGCTGAATTCTATATAAGCACGTTCGATGTTACCATCAAGCCATTCCAGTTTTTTCCAGCCTCTATATTTTTCCTTCAATACCGGCCGGACTGCGTCCTGAGTTTCTTTTAAAGAACTCCCTTTTTCGATCTGTTTTTTAACGCGATTGCATAACTCAATCAGGTAATGCCTCATAGCAATGAGAACGGGCTTCCCTCCCGACTCGCCATGACCGGGTATATAAATCTCCGCATCCAAATCCCCCAGATAATTGAGGGACTTATTCCAGTCCTCAAGATTGGCATCTCCCATATGAGGAATCTTTCCATTCAATACCAGATCTCCCGTGATGAGCGTCTTCAAGGCAGCGATATAAATAAACAAATCGCCATCGGTATGACCCGGCGCATGAATCAGTTCAAGATGGTAGCCACCCACATAGATATCCATTTTCTCCTTGAAAATCATATTCGGTGGGGTGACCACTGTTTCTTCCATTCCGGGAATATTGAAAGTCTTAAAAATGGCCAAATGGTCTTTAGCAGATTCTCCTGTCAGAGCTTTGCGAACATTTTCGTGCGCAATGATGGTCTGGCTGTCTTTAAACACCTGATTGCCAAAACTGTGGTCGCCGTGATAATGCGTGTTGATGGTGTACAAAATAGGCAATTGTGTTTGCTTTCGAATGGCTTCTTTCACTTTTCTGGCTTCAGCAGGCGTGGAACCCGTATCAATTACAACCACCCCTTCTTGAGTTATAAGAAAAGTGGTGTTCGAGTCGATCCCTTCCCCGTGAGTTACGGTGAACAGGTTTTTCCATACCTCAACGGTTCGAGACTCCTCCGCCCAAGCCACACCGGAACAGCACCAAACACTTAAAACTACCCACATCAATCCACGCATAAATTTCCGTCCTCAGAAATATTGGTTAAGAATCTCGCATGTTAACACAAGGCGGCGCCCTGAGGAAATGCTGGCAAGATACATAGGAAAGCCTAATAATCTCTATTTTGACATTTTATAAGTAGTTGTATTAACCCTACGCCTGGTAGCCGCTTGCCTCCCACGCTCCTGACAGGAGAAGAAATGTGCAAGTCCGCGTTAAGCCGCCAAAACGCCTCGCTTGCAAAAAAAATTCATTGCATACTGGCCCCACGCCCAGTGGTATGTTATTTTTGGATCATGGAAACGCTCAACAAGAAAAAATACGATTTTCTTTTATTTTTACTGGAATCGGGTGACGCAATGGTTTGTCTCGATGCCCGCCTGCCGGAGGTGGATGTTCCGAAGAATCAGAAATCCAATTCTTCGTTAAATCTTATTTTCAATTTGAATTTCAGACGACCCATCGAAATAAACGAAGACGCCATTTCCGCAACGCTGGCCTTTAACGGCAGGCCGCATAAATGCCGACTGCCCTTTGAAGCGGTTTGGGCGATTTATGATCCCAATATGAAAAACGGGCAGGTGTGGGAAGAAAGCATCCCAGAAGATATGAATCTGGCAGATCAGGTATTGACTGGAATGGCAGGCCCAACAGGGGCAAAACCAACAGAAAAACCAACAGCAAAACCTGAGAAAAAATTAAAATCCTTGAAAACAAGTGGCAAACCTGCACCCGAAACCGGACCTAAAACCCCAAGGGACCGCAGCCATCTGCGCGTAATTAAATAACAGGCTGTATGAGATTTTTTTATGTCATGCTGAGTTCATCGAAGCAGGGAGCAGGGCTCATCACCCATCAAGAACCTCAGGGTGACTTACTTACATGCAAATAGTTTTGCCATTTTCTTTACAAAGGCTTAGGGATGGATTAAAATCTGCCTCTTATCTGTTGGTCGGAATACATAAAAAAATGGTGAGCGTAGCTCAGTTGGTAGAGCTCTCGGTTGTGGTCCGAGCGGTCGCGGGTTCGAATCCCGTCGTTCACCCCATTTTCCCCATTCGCATTGGCGGCAAAACTGTCTTTCTCGTTACAAGTTGCAGGGGAAGGGAAATTGCCTCAGCTTGCCATATAAGCTGAAGAGCTTCTACCAAAAGAAAACCTAAACCTTTCCCAAAATAAATAAAATTAAGCCTTTTTAATTTTTTGACTAGGCGGGCTTCAATTCTTCCCCTCCTGAAAAGTTTTCTTTCCAAATTACTTTCAATATTAACCCTAGCAAGCAGGTTTTCGTTTCGACCCCGAGACCGTCTCCGCCTTTTACAGTCGGAAAGTATTTAGCGGTTGACAGGGGGTCTAATTTGGCAGATATTCCATCCACAGGAAAGAATCTGCAAGAGGAACTAAATGCAAGACGATAAACAAATTCTGGTGGTCACAGGGTCCAAGGAAAAGCGGAAGGATTGCCTTGCCCAGCTTGAAAAATTGGAATTTGAAAATGTTCATAATGCCAAGGACTCGGAGGAGGCTCTGAAAATTTTAAATGACCACTCCATTGACCTGGTAATATCTGATTGGGATTTACCAGATGGGGATGGCTTGGAATTATTAAAAACCGTTAAACTAACTTTTTCGTTTCAAGGCACTCCCTTTATTTTCATGACTCCCCATAACGATGAAAATAAAAACCGTGAAGCCATGAAATATGGCGCGATGGACAATCTTATAAAATCTTCTTCGAGCAATCTCAAAGATAATGTAGAAATCATTCTCAAGCGTGGGCTTAGAAATATTCTTATTGTGGAGGATTCGGATATTCAACGGGAGATCTGCATTGTACAGCTTCAACAAATCGGCTTTGAAAAAATAACAGGCGTTGAAAATGGGAAAGTAGCATTGGATTATCTGGAGGATAATCCTGTTGATCTAATTTTATCTGATTTGAATATGCCGGTTATGGACGGTCTGGAATTTTTGAAGATAGTAAAAGAAAACCCCAAACTGAAAGATATCCCATTTTTGATTCTCACTGCTAATAGTGAACCTGAAAGTAATCAGGAGGCGAAAACTTTAGGTGCTCTGGATTTTATTGCCAAGCCATCCGACCCGGATGATCTGCATATGAGAATTAGAAAATATCTGTATTGACCTTGATTTAGTGAGGCCACAATGAACCACCCACCAGCATATTAAAGCAGTTCCCCAAACTGCCGACCACAAGCCTTTCAATATCCAAGTGGAGTCGTGCTAAAATTCTTTTTTAAGCGAGCTTCTGGAGATAATAAAATTGCTAAAGTTAAATAACTTTACAGTTGGATTGTTTTTAACTATCGCATCCCTCCTCATATATGTTTCTGATTTCCAGTTTTTTTATCTACTGGAGTTGAAAAGTTATGATTTAAAGGTTCGTTCACGTGGTGAGCGCCCTGTCTCAGGTGAAGTGGTTATTGCGGCCATCGATGAAAAAAGTTTGGATGTTGAGGGCCGATGGCCCTGGCCGCGGTCCCATCAAGGCCGTTTGGTCAATCGTCTTGTCGAGGCGGAGGCCAAAGTGATTGGATATGATATTTTCTTTCCTGAAAAAGATACCTCCATATCTATAGCAACGGTGAAACAGGCTCTGAACCAAAAAGAAGATGTTTCCCGGAAGACGCTTTCCCACTGGCTGGAATCGGCGGGTGGATCGGATCAAAAATTCGTTGAAGCGATCCGCGCATCAGAACGCACTGTTGTGGCTTATATTATTTATCCCTCTGAAAATGAGTCCGGTGAAAAAGTGGACTCTGTGGGAAATCCTGTTTTGGATGTACTGAAACCCTCTAGCTTTCTTAATTTCCCGGGTGATGAAAATCTGAATGAATATACTTCTCTGCGTAGCATAGAATCTTTGGAAATTAGTCTTCCTGAGTTTATCCAGGCCTCACAAGCAACGGGATATGCTCATTATATACAAGATAAAGATGGGGCGATTCGTAAGGCTCCTATGGTTATGAGGCTGCAAAATATCCTGGTGCCGCCGTTATCTCTCCATATTCTTAAGCAGGCCTTAAAGTCGAAGTTGGAGGTAAACTTGTCCACCTTGGGTGTGGAAAACCTTCAACTCGGTGATATTCAAATACCCACTACTTCCGCCGGAGATTTGCTGGTGAATTATTACGGACCTGCTCATACTTTCCAGCATATTTCCGCTACCGACATCCTTTCCGGAAAAGTAGACAAGGATCAATTGAAAAATAAAATTGTTCTGGTTGGGGGAACAGCCGCTGGAACTCATGATAATTACCCGACGCCCTATTCCCCCTCCTTCCCCGAAGTGGAGATTATCGCGAGCGTGATCGAGAGCATCTTGAGCAAAGATTTTTTAACAAGACCTGCTTGGATTACTACTTTGGACTTGAGTGTCATCATTATTTCTGGATTATTGTTCAGCATTGGTTTTTTGCGGTACCGGCTGCAAACGATGGTTGTATTTTTGCTGGTGGGATTGAGTGGGTACCTTTTAGTAGATTTTTATCTCTTTTATAAAAAGGGGATATGGTTGAACACGACCTACCCCGTTTTCACTCAAGGGTTTGTTTTTTTTGGAATTGCAATATACAGCCTCTACTTTGAGGAAAAACAAAAGCGTTTTATTCAGAAGGCTTTTGCCAAATATCTTTCCCCCGTCATGGTGGATGAATTGATTAAATGTCCCGAACTCCTTAAATCGGGTGGAGAAGAAAGGAATATGACTGTAATTTTCCAGGACCTGGAGAATTTTACTCCGCTTTCTGAAAAACTCCCGCCTCCAGATTTAGCAAAATTCATGAACGCGTATTTTACAGAGATGACGCAAATCATTCTTGATGAAAATGGAACGATCAATCAATATGCAGGAGACTTAATCATGGCCAGTTTTGGTGCTCCGATTCCCACGGAGGACCATTCCCATCGCGCCGTTTCTGCTGCGGTAAAAATGCATCGGCGGATACTGGAAATGGGAGCCGAAATAAATTCCAGAGACCTCCCTCCGTTAGGTTGTCGTACGGGGATCAATACAGGAAAAATGTTTTTTGGAAACCTGGGTTCCCAACAAGTTTTTTATTACTCTGTTATGGGGGATTCGGTGAATACTGCCGCCCGTCTTGAAACCGCTAATAAATTTTATGACACGCGTTTGATAATTTCGGAATCCACCTTTGAAAATTTGCAGCCCGATTTTTTTCGCGTAAGAATTTTAGATGTCGTCAAAGTAAAAGGAAAATCAAAGTCGGTAAAAATATTTGAAGTTTATGGAGATACTTCGCATCCAATAACTTCTGAAGAATTAAATTATTACGAAACCTATCAAAGGGCTTATATGGCCTACCTGGCAAGGGATTTTTCAACAGCGCGCAAAGAGTTTATACTAGCCCAATCACATCGACCCGATGATAAAGCATCGCTTGGCATGGTCCAACGAATTGATAATCTGGATTCAACCCAGCTCTCTCAAGACTGGGATGGTTCTGTTGACTTAAAAGCAAAATAAGCGGGGTTTTTGAGCTCAATTTTTTATTAAAATAACTATCTATAACCCCCCCGGAAAAAATGTCAGACAAACTTGAATTGCTAAAGAAAATTGACATCTTCACTTCTTTCCCAAAAAACACCTTGGAAAAACTGGCAGAACATTGCAAGGAGATTCATCTAAATGACGAGGATGTGCTTTTCCATGAAGGAGCTATTGAAGCCAAGATGTATGTGATCCTATTAGGAAAACTCCTGGTTTATAAATTGAAGAAAGATATCGACACTTCAGGACCCGGTGAGTATTTAGGAGAAATGTCATTGATTGATTCCCAATCGCGTTCCGCTTCGGTCAAAGCCATCGGCAAAGTTACCTTATTGGAAATTGATGCAGAGGATTTTCAAAACTATATTTTACCCGAACCCCAGGCTTTATTTTCCATGATGCAAACCCTTACGAAACGGACCCGAAATCATTTAAATATTATTACCTCTGAACACCAGAAATTACATTGCCTGGTCCATGACATAAGAAATCTTTTAGCACCACTGGGTATTTCTGAGGTGCGCTTGGAACAGGTTTTAAAAGCCTTGGGAGGTATTGGTGGAAACCAACACAAACGAAATGGGTGGAAGGAGCAGGAAATAGGATTAAATAGAATGCGGTTGGTTAAAAGTAATTTGATAACACTGATTGACCAAACCTTGATTTGTGGGACAAGAACCAGATCCGAATATGTAAAAACCGCCGCAAGCATGAAGGTTCTTGTCCTGGAGACTGTTGAAGAAATCGCCCTTCATCAATACTTGAGCACGAAAAATATTAAGACCACTTTCTCAGGCGAAATTTTCAATTCGAAATTTAATCATATTGATATAAAGAGGGTATTGCAGAATTTAATAGTAAATGCCGGACACGCTTCAAAGGAAAACGAAACTATTGAAATATTGGTTCAGGCTCAAGGAGATAGTGTCCTAGTAAGTGTTATTGACAGAGGAACAGGAATTCCAGACAACGTCAAACCTTTAATTTTAAAGGAAAAGTACACCACAAAAAGCGATGGAAACGGCTTGGGCCTTTTATCCTGTCGAGATATTATTGAGAATTATCATCAGGGAAAGCTCTGGTTTGAATCGAAGGACGGAGAAGGAACAAAGTTTCATTTTAAGATCCCCTCCTGAAAAGATTGAGGGGTATGATCGCGCACCTATTGAATCCAGAAAGAGAATTAAAAAGGCCCAGCCAATTGGCTGAGCCTTCCATTTTGTAGAATGCAAAATAAAATCCGACAGAATTAAACTTCTGCGGAAAGATGCGTTCTTATTTGCCAACCACCTGGGTTGCCTGTGGACCTTTCTGGCCCATCCCTTCTTCGAATTCGACTGCCTGACCTTCTGCTAGCGTCTTGAAACCATCGCCTTGAATTTCTGAGAAATGAACAAAAAGGTCTTTTCCACTCTCAGATTCAATGAATCCATAACCCTTTCCTTCGTTAAACCATTTTACTTTTCCTACTGCCATATTACTCTCCTGCTAATTGGCGGGAATGGACTTCCAGATATTCTGGATAAAGTCTTCCCTGTTTTTGAATGGGGTTGAATGGATGCAAGAACTTTTAGAGAACCACAAAAAACCAAACTGCAAGGTTTGCTTAAGGCGAGAAACTAGAAAGAAACTACTTACACAAAAACTGAACAACCCTTTATTACTTAACCAGCCTAGCACGGATGACTGGGAAAACCTACCATTAATATATTTATGACGATTAGAACCCGAAGAACTTCCTTGGGAAGTCCTTCGGATAAATCGTCAGGAACCTATCAAAATTTTTCCCTCTTAAAATCGGGCAATCTAGAATCTTGATTCAGTAGTCAATTCTAATACCGATTTCAGCTCCCACCCCGGGTTCCGGCGCAAAGTTTCTTAAAAACGAGGCGGAGTTTCGGATATTTTCATTTAATAAATTGTTTCCTTTCGCATAAACAACCAAATCGGCATTGTGAAAATTATCGATGTGGTAATGCGTATTTAGATTGAGCAATGTGTAGCCAGGTGTGCTCGCTTCATTTACTCCTGAATATTCCTGCCTTTCAGCCACGGTCAGGCGCAGGTTGGAACTCCAGTTTCCATACCTATGGTCAAACTGGAAGCCCCAGCGGAGAGGTGGAATTCGCGGAATATCACCTTCATTGTTCAACTGGGCTCGGGTGTAGTCGCTGAACAAGGTTAAATCGACATCTTGTGAAGGGTTTTTCCAAACATGGAAAATAAACTGAGCTTCATAACCCATAAAAGTGGCATTGCCTTGTTGATAAATTACTTCCGGATCACCTGCAACTAAAGCGCCGGTTCGTTGTCGGAAAATATAATCATTTGCCCAGTTATGAAACAGGTTTATTTCAGCAGCCACTTTTTCAGAATTTAATTTGTACCCCAGATCAATATTATAGGATGTTTCCTTTTTTAGATTAGGATTCCCCCTCTCAAAAGAGGCTGTCGCGTCATGCCCTCCCGCAAAAAACAATTCCTGGACCTGAGGAGCTCTTTGCGACCGAGTCAAAGCCAGGTTTATGGAACTTTGATCGTCAATATTCCACAGATCTGAAACAGAAACGCTGATTGGTGTAAAACCAGGATTTGGGTTTGCGCGCAATTCCGAGTTCAAAGTGGTATGCTCTATACGCAATCCGAATTGAGCCACAGTCGCCCCCACATCAAACGATTCCTGAATAAACGCGGCATAACTGTTTGTCCTGGTAATTGGATTAACATAATCTGCGGTCGATATTTCCAAAGCGGAAAACCGGCTTGTCATTACCTGAAATCCCATCACCCCTTTCATTCCAAGTATGGGCTTGTGTGGAGCCTCCAGACGCCCTTCAAAAGTATCATTTCGAAAAATAGCCTTGAGGCTTTCGATATGTTCGTAATCGGTAAAGCTGAGTTTTGTTCGAAAAGTTTCAATGAATCCCTCAGGATTATTCCACTCACTTTTGAAATCGAGTTTTCTTTGATCAATGTCGACCCGGGCTTTTTCAGCCCCCGCAGTTCCTCCGGGCGGGACCCCGTACTCCATATCTAAAATATTTCCTGAAAACCCGAAGAACCCGGAATCACCCACAAAAGAAAACCCAGCCGTTCCACTTAAATTTTGGGCATCGGTATTGTCAATAAAGCCATTGGAATTTTCAGCGACAACCAAACCAGATTGACTGACCTGGGCTCGCGTAGCATCAATTGCATCGCCCTTGATTTTGATATCATTATTTTTTTGATAATACCCGTCGAAATGGTAGGCAAATTTATTTTTTCCACCTTCGATTTTTACCGCCGTCGAACGGTTATTAGAAACGGAATTGTATTTTTGCTCTACCGATCCTCCTACAATTTGGTCGGGAACGTATTCCGGAATCCGGTTATCTATGACATTAACCACACCTCCTATGGCTCCACTGCCGTATAGCAATGTAGCAGGACCGCGCAATATCTCTATCCGCTCTGCAGTCAAAGGAATTGCAGTTGAAGCGTGGTCAGGACTGGCTTGAGAAGCATCATTGGTACCCAGACCGTTGTTCAAGACCCGCACCCTGGGGCCATCTTGGCCACGGATAACGGGAAGCCCGACACCCGGTCCAAAAGACTGTCCATGGACTCCCATTTCATTTTGAAGCGTTTCGCCAATAGTACTGCCGGTTTTCATACGTAAATTATCATCGTGTAAAACGGTCACCGGTTTTGCAGAACTGGAAATTTTTTCCTGCATGGGTGTGGAAACAATAATTTCATCCAAATGAACCGTGTAATGCTCTTTGGGTCCATCACTTTCTTTTTCATAATCTAAAGCAAATATTGGAGAAATTGGAATCCCAAAAAAAACTAAAAATGTAATTATAAAT
>Ga0114932_10002065_pt1 | contig 21767 bp, 18 predicted proteins | sample 2SBtaG_2_FD_87286 | JGI IMG/M metagenome (GOLD analysis project Ga0114932, IMG submission 87286) | Deep subsurface microbial communities from Kolumbo volcano to uncover new lineages of life (NeLLi) - 2SBTROV12_ACTIVE470 metaG | ecosystem: Environmental > Aquatic > Marine > Volcanic ... | reverse complement strand
GTCGCTGGCGTCGGGGTTGATTGCGTCGATGAGGTCGTTGCAGTCGCTGTTGTCGGGCACCATCCCGTCGGGAGCGCGGCACGTGGTGTCCTCGGTGGCGTTCATGTTGCCGTAGCCGTCGCCGTCGAGGTCGGGGTACCAGGGGCCGCCGGTCAGGCCCTCGTTGTTCGAGCCATCGCAGTCGTTGTCGATGTCGTCGCAGATCTCGGTGGCCCCGTCGTTGACGTTCGGGTCGCCGTCGTCGCAGTCGGTGTAGTCGGCGAGGTAGCCGGGAGGCTGGTCACAGCCTTGGTCGGTCGACAGGTTGCCGCCGTGGCCGTCGCCGTCGAGGTCGCCGTACCAAAAGGGTGCCGCGGCGGGGTTGTCGTCGACGATGCCGTTGCAGTTCTCATCGATGTCGTCGCACTGTTCGGGGTGACCCGGGTGCACTTCGGGGTTGGTGTCATCGCAGTCGGTGCTGCCTGGCACGTAGTCGTCCGGTGCCGAACACTCGGTGACCGAGTCCGACGCATCGCCGAAGCCGTCTCCGTCGTCGTCGAGGTAGTACGTCGCCGCACCTACGGCGAGCGAGCCGTCGATGGTGCCGTTGCAGTCGTTGTCGATGTCGTCACAGAACTCGGTGGCGCCGGGGTTGACGCTGTTCTGGCTCTCGTCGCAGTCCCCCGAGAACTCGGCGTAGCCAGCAGGCCGGTCGCAGGCCATCGTGGTGTCTGACTCGACGCCGTATCCGTCGCCGTCGGCATCGCTGTAGAACTCGGTGCCCGAGCTTGCATCGAGTCCGTCGTCTTGGTCGTCGGCGTCTCCGTCGCAGTCGTTGTCGAGCTCGTCGCACAGCTCGGTGGCGTCTGGATTTACGTCGCCGTCGTTGTCATTGCAGTCTTCGCAGGCGGCAAATCCGTCGCCATCGCCGTCGTCATAGCCGGTGAAGCCGTCGCAGTTGTAGTCGTTGGGATCGGCGCAGTCGTCTTCGAGCGCGCCGGGGTTGTAGGCGGCGTCGCCGTCGTCGCAGTCCTCGGCCCGCTGTACCCATGCGGGGTCGGGGTCACAGGACTCGACGAGGGTGGTCACATCGCCATAGCCATCGCCGTCACTATCGACGTAGTAGGTCTGTGCGATTTCATCGATGTCACCGTCGCAATTGTTGTCGAGCTCGTCGCAGATTTCGACAGCAGCGGGTGAGACGTCGGGGTTTGCGTCGTCGCAGTCGACGTCGTTGAACCAGCCGTCACCGTCGGAATCAACCCGGGGTCCAGCCTCGCCGGTGTCGGTTCCTAGCGGGTTTATGCCGTCAGTGTCGGAACCCCCGCGGGTGCAACCAGCGATAATCAGCCACAACAACGATGCATAGAGTCCGCGCATGCTTCCAAGGATATCGGATCAACGGGGTCGCCCGCCACGAACAGTGGATCAGCGCCAGGGAGCGTGGCGCGTATCGATCGCGTAATCCTTGCGCAGGGGATGCCCTTCCCAGTCCTCGGAGAGCATCAGCCGCCGCATGTCCGGATGTCCGGTAAAGAGCACTCCGACCAGATCGAACTGCTCGCGTTCTTGCCAGTCGGCGCCGGCGAACAGGGGAACAAGCGTAGGGATTTCTTGGCCGGGTTCCAGCCGAACCCTCCACCAAAAATGTGGGGACCCCCCGGTGGCGGGGTTCCGCAGGACCGTGGCGACTTCGAAGTGCTCGGGAATGGGCTCGGGCTCTTCGGTGGCTCCGCGCGCCTTCTTGGGCTTTTCGAAGGGGAAGTGGGTTGCAATGACCGAGACATAGAGCGTGTAGCCGAGCTCTTTGAGGAAGCTGGCGAAGGCCACATGCTGGTCTGCGGACACCATCGGGCCGCTGACATCAAGCTCGCCATCGGCGGACAGAACGTCCGGCCACTGGGCTGCCACTGCGGCACGGACTTCGTCGGAGATCTCGGACATGTCGTGCGTTGCCATCAGTCGTTGACCCCGCCTTGGCGTGTGATGTCGTCGTCGTTCTCTTTGTATGCGTTGCCACCGAGACCGAGAATGCGGCTGGCTGCGAGCTGCTGGGCCGACAGATCGGGGTCGCGGTCGCCCATCTGGTCTTCGAACCGGCGAATCTCGGGGCGAATCATCTTGTCGCGCTCGGGGCGGTCGTCGCGCTCGACCCACTCGCCGGCGCGCTGCATGTCGACCTTTTCTTGCAGGCGCTTCATGCCGATCATGACCTGGTCTGCATTGGGAGGGCAGCCGGGGATGTACACATCGACGGGAACCATGGTGTCGACACCCGGCACCACACTGTAGATGTCGCGGTAGAAGTCGCCGGAGATGGCGCAGCTGCCCATGGCGATGCACCACTTGGGCTCGGGCATCTGGTCCCAGAGCTTCTTGACGCGCGGCGCCATCTTGACCGTGATGGTGCCGGCCACAACCATGACGTCGCAGTGTCGAGGGGTCGGTCGAATGATGGTGCCCATCATGTCGAGGTCGACACGGCTGGCTGCCGCGGTCATGAACTCGATGGCGCAGCAGCTGGTGGCCATCGGGAAGATCCAGAGGCTGTGCTTTTCGCCCCAGTGCAGCAGCTGATCGACCGATGCCGTGGCGATCGAGAGCCCCGGCATGTTGTGCATCATGTTGTAGATGGGATGCTCGAAGGTGCGTCCGGTCTCGTCTACTGCCATTTGATGGCTCCCTTGCGGACCGCGTAGGCCCAGCCCAGCAGCAAGATGCCCAGGAAGATGAACATGTCGATGATGGCTATGCTGCCGACCTCGGTGATGTTCAGCGCCCACGGAAACAGGAATGCGGCCTCGACGTCGAACAACACAGAGACCAAGGCAACGATGTAGTACCGGGGGTGGAATCGCACCCAGGCGGCACCGTCAGGCTCTTCGCCGCACTCGTAGTTGTCGTACTTGCCGGGGGTATAGACCTTGGCTTTGACGCTGAACAACAACGTGCCCGCCAACATGCTCAGCGGCACGGTGGCGCAGATTGCCAAGAAGACTAGAGCGGGAATCCACTGTTCCATAGGCTGCGGGTAACACCGTGGCGGTGGTTTCCAACCGCCGGCCCATCAATCGACGAGGTCGGACAGCCTGACCCAGCCGGTGTCGGTGCCGTAGCGCACGAGGTATGGCGGCACATCGCGCTTGCCCGTGACCCGCGACAATGGCCAGGGTCCGTACACCGCGTCCTCGGCCATAAAGAACCAGCGCGGAATGAAGGCATCGGCTTCGGCGAGATTGCGCAGCATGTCCAGTTCGGTCTGGTAGGCGTGAATCTCGTTGGGTTCCCACTGGTTGTTTTCGTTCTTGTCCCAGTTCTTGAGCAGCTCTTTGCCCATCCAGGCTTCGTCCCGCATCTCGGCTTCGAACTCGAGAATGGAGAGCAGGCGGCCCAGCTGCTTGCTGGCCCAGGTCTGGCCCTCGTCTTTCATCGTGTCCAGCACGGTGCGAAGCTCGGCGAACACCTCGTGCTCGGTGCGCTTGAGCACATCCCGCTTCTTTTTGCGGCGCTGAGGACGCTGAATGGTGTCGAGGTCGATCTGCAGCGCGCGGATCTCTTCGGCGTGACCTGGCAGGCCAGCGTCGGCAAAGGCGTCTGCGAGTTCGTTGAGGCGTCCGCTCATGGACGATGTGTAGCACACGTTAGGCGCAGTTCATGCGGCTCGCTCCCATGATGCTGACCCTTGTGGCGTGCACACCCGGATCCTCCACCGATGGAGTGGCCCGCGGGTCGGTGCGTCTGGGATTCCCTCTTCCCCAGCGCGACCTGTTCACCGAGGTCATCGGAGTCGACCACGATCCCGTCGATCACGATGACTCACCCATCGGCGGCGCCATCTGCACAAACTTCGAAGGCGAGCACTTTCCATCCTGCTACGACGGCCATCGGGGCACGGACTACCTGCTCGATGGCGGCTTTGAGACGATGGACGCCGGCTCGGCTGAGATCGTCGCTGCGGCGACAGGGGTCGTCATCTCCGTTCGTGACGGCGAGTACGACCGGTGCCACATCGGCGATGACTTTGACGTCACCTGCGATGGCAACTCGGGCCGGGCAAACCACGTCATCCTCGAGCACATCGACGGAACCCAGACCAACTACTGGCACATGATGAAGGACTCGATTGTCGTCGAAGTGGGCCAGGTGGTGCCCTGCGGTTCAATGCTGGGCATGGTTGGCAGCAGCGGAAACAGCAGCACGCCGCACCTGCACTTCCAGGTCGAGCGCTATGACCAGCGCATCGACCCCTACGCTGGGGTTGAGTCCCAGCCCGAGACGTGGTGGTCTGGCCAGGACTCCGACGACGGACTGCCGGAGGCCGGATGCGCTGGCTGATGGGGCTCGCACTCCTGTCGGGCTGCCTTCCGGGCAAGGTCAGCTACGGCGATGTCGAGGTGTTGCCGCTCGTGCATCCGGCAAACGATCGCAACCGCTGGTACGTGGTGGTGGATACCGGAGAACACGGCGAACACCTGTTCTTCTTGGACACCGGCTACTCGATCACGACCTGTGACGATGCATTCGCAGAGGCCCTATCGCTGCCGGTCAAGGGGCGAATGATGGTGCGTGGCGACGCGGGGGTTCTGGCCGCCGGGCGCTCGGTCATTCCCTCCATGAACATCGGTGGTCACCGCGTCGAGAACTTCCGGTGCATGACCCGCGACCTCGATTCAACCTCTTCGATCAAAGACCCCAAAGAGGTCGCCGTTGCCGGTGTGATCGGAGCCGATCTGCTGCAGCATTTCTATGTGACCATCGACCCCACGACAGCGACCGTGAGGCTGTCCGATCCGCATGAGATGCGCTTGGAAAAGGGGGCTGACGATGTCATTCGACTGCCACGCGAGAACGTGTGGAGCCCACGCCGAGCATTGGCGGTCGAGCTTGGCGGCAGCAAGCTGCATCCCGTCATCGACACCGGCACATCCGGAACCCACATCGACGGCGAGCGCCTGGGACTCGAGTGGGTTCGCGTGAGAGAGGGAGCAATCGTTCGAGCCAGTGGCGCTGATGGCATGGTCGTGCGCGACATCTACTTCTATGAAGAGGACATCGGCTTTGCGGGCCAACAGCTGCAAGGCGTCTCGCTCATCAGTCGCGAGAGCGTCCCTTGGAAGGACGGACTGCTGGGACTGAACGTGCTGGGGCAGTTCCACCAGGAATACGACTGGAGACGAGGCCGTGCCCGCCTCGTGCCAATCGAGGGCAGCGATGTGCCCAGCTGGCGCGAGTGGCAACACAACCACATCAAAGAGTAGCCGTCAGGCGGTGTGTGACCGCTGGCTAGTTCTTGTCGACCTGTAGGTCGTAGGCGCCCTGGACGGTGCCACGGCTGCGGTGGACGCGGACCAAGAACTCGTGGCCGGCGTAGTAGTCGGGCACGGTGTACACCAGGTACTCGTTGTCGCTGATGGTGTCTGCGGATGTGGCCTGGGTGACCGTTCCGTCGCCGTTGAGCAGGTACAGACGCAGGGCGAAGTCGTTGTCGCTCTGAGTGAACGTGAGCTGGCCGTTGACCACCTCGCCGGTGTTCAGGACGCCGATGGAGTAGTAGTCGTCATCGCCAACGCAGCTGGTGTGGCTGGTCGGGGTGCCGCTGTTCACGTTCGCGCTGTAGTCCGCTGTCTGCAGCCAGTGGTCGTTCGGCTCGTCGCCGTCGCTGACACACGCGGTGCCGCTCTTGCTGAAGTCGAGGTCGTAGGCTGCGGTGGTGGTGCCACGGCTGCGGTAGACGTACAGCAGGTAGTCGCCTGACTGGTACGGCGTGTACAGGAGCCACTCGTTGTCGGTCAGCGTGTCGGTGCCGGACCGGCTGGTGATGGTGCCGTCGGAGTTGCGCTGGTAGATGCGCATGCCCAGATCGTTGTCGGAATGCTGGAACGAGATGCGGGCGCTGACCTGCTCGCCGTTGTCGGCGCTGAACTCGTACCAGTCGGCGTCTCCGACACACAGGCTGAGGCCCGGGTAGGTGCCGTCGGGCAGGGTTGCACCCTGTGTCCAGTGGTCGTTCTGCTCGAAGCTGTCGGGCACACAGGCTGTGCCCGTGACGTCGACATTCATGGAGTAGCTGGCCGTGACCGCACCGCGAGAGCGGTAGACGTAGATCAAGAAGGTGCCGCCGTCGTAGGGACGGTAGTTCACTTCTTCGTTGTCGGTCAGGGTGTTGCTGCCCGAGCGGTAGGTCCAGGTGCCGTCGCTGTTGAGCTTGTAGATGTTCAGGCCCAAGTCGTTGTCGGCGTGGTTGAAGCCGATGTCGGCGCTGATGAGCTGTCCAGCGTCGGCGTCGATGGCGTACCAGTCAGTGTCGCCAACACACAGGGTCTGTGCGGGGTAGCTGCCAGGCAGAATCGTCGGGGAGTCGTCCGGGTTGTTGTTCGGCTCTTCGGTGTCGGCCGAGCAGCCAGCACCGGAGATGCCCACGTCGATCTCGTATTCCGCAAGCTGCGTTCCACGGGTGCGGTACACATAGACCAGGAACTCACCGGTCTCGTAGGGACGGTAGGCGATGGTCTCGTTGTCGGTGAGCGAGTTGCTGCCCGAGCGGTAGCTGATGGTGCCGTCGGCGTTGAGCTTGTACAGCGCGACGCCCAGGTCGTTGTCGGCATGGGTGAAGGTCACCGAGATGTCCATCAGCTGGCCGTTCTCGCCGTCGATCTGGTACCAGTCCGAATCGCCGACGCACAGGGTCTGGGTCGGGTAGTTGCCCGATGCCAAGCCCGCAGCCTCGGAGTACGCGTCGTTGGGCTCTTGCGCATCGGCCACACAGGCGTCGCCAGCGAGGGAGAAGTCCATGGTATAGGTCGCGAGCACGGTGCCACGGCTGCGGTAGACGCGGGCAATGAAGGTGCCGTCCTCGAAGGGGCGGTAGTTGATGGTCTCGTCGTCGGTGACGGTGTTGCTGCCGGCCCGGTAGGTCAGCGTGCCATCGTCGTTGAGCTTGTAGATGTTCAGGCCTAGGTCATTGTCGGCGTGGTTGAAGCCGATGCTGGCGGTGATCATCTGGCCATTGGTGGCCGTGAAGCTGTAGTAGTCGTCGTCGGCCACGCACAGGGTGGTCGAGCCATAGGTGCCAGGCACCAGGTCGGCTGCGTCGTTCCAGTGGTTGTTCGGCTCGAAGCTGTCGTCGACACAGGCATCGCCCAGAATGGCAACGTCCAGGTCATAGGCGCCGGTCTGGCTGCCATGCGTCGGCCAGACCCACAGCAGGTAGGTGCCGGTGGTGGGCGGACGGTAGTTGATCGTCTCGTTGTCGCCCCAGGTACTGGACTGGGCGCGGTAGCTGATGGTGCCGTCGTCGAGCAGCTGGTAGACGCGAATGGCTAGGTCGCCGTCCGCTTCGCTGAACAGCAGATCGGCGGAGAGCACCTGGCCGTTCTCGAGCTCGACTTGGAACCAGTCGTTGTCGCCGAGGCAGATGGTGCCGCCCTCGAAGACCGTGTCCCCGCTCACGACCGTGGCGTCGAAGTAGCCGTCGTTGGGCTCCATAAAGTCCGGTGCGCAGGCGTCGCCGGTGATGTCGACGTCCAAGCTGTAGACCACGTTCGATGTCTCGGCGCCGCGGGTGGCGTGCATCAGGAAGGGTCCGGTGCCGCTGACCCGCGTGGAGAGCTGAGCGCCGCTCGTTGTCGACTGGGACTCGGCCAACCAAGCGAGCTGACCCGACGCGTCTTCGCTGTACAGCGTTGCGATCAGGGCATTGTCGCCAGCAAATCCAAAGTCAGCGGTGAGGACTTGGCCGTCTTGCACGGGGATCTCGTACCAGTCGTCCTCGCCAAAGCAGACACTCATGTTCTCGTAGGTGCCGGCTTCGAGGAGCCATGGCTCGCCGCCGGAGTCGTTGGGCTCGTAGGCGTCACGGGAGCACTCGCTGCCGGTGACGCGCACGTCGAGGTCAAAGCTGTTCTGAGACAGGTTGATGTCGTCGCCGTAGACGCGAATCAACAGGTCCTGGTTTTCGGCCAGCACGTGACGCACTGACTCGACGCTGGTGATCGACACACTCTCGTCGAGGGTCGAGCCGTCGATGGTCATGAGCTCCATCTGCAGGTCGCCGTCGGCTTGCGGGAAGGACAGGTCGGCCTCGACCATCTGTCCCGCAAAGGCGTTGATGCTGTACCAGTCGGAGTCGCCCGTGCACAGCAGTCCGCTGACTTGGGTGGCTCCGTCGACGAAGTCCTCCTGGTTGAGCGGTGTGGGGGTGCTCTGGCTGTCTTGCTCGTCGTCGCACTGTGTGGAGACGTCGGCGCGGCAGCCGGCCAGCAGGGTGATGGTCAAGAAGAACGGAGTAAGGGTCTTGAAAGTCATGTTCGTTCCTCCTTAGTTGATGTCTGCGATGAGGGAGTAGGTGCCTTGTACGGTCCCGCGGGACCGATAGACGCGAATCGCCGCTTCCCAGCCGTTGTAGGTGCTGGAAACGGTGTAGGAAATGGTCTCGTCGTCCGTGGTGCTGTCACTCGAGCGCACATTGACGTAGGCGCCTGTGGTCGGGTTGATGGCGTACAGCGCCAGGCCGAAGTCGTTGTCGGCGTGGATAAAGCTCGCCGTCGCAGTGACGACATCCGAGGTGCTCAGGGTGCCGACGTCGTAGTAGTCATCGTCCGAGACGCACATGGTCAGCGGCTCTGCGGGACCGCCGAGCTTGCCCGTGAAGTCCGTGGCCTGCAGCCAGTGGTCGTTGGGCTCGAAGATGTCGGGGATGCAACCCGAGCCCGACAGGTTCAGGTCCAGGTCGTAGCCCGCCGTCGTCGTTCCGCGGCTGCGGTAGACGCGCAGCAGGAAGTCGCCGCTGCGGTAGGGGGTGTAGACCGCGAACTCGTTGTCGGACAGCGAGTCGGCGCCGGCACGGCTGATGATGGTGCCGTCGGTCCGTCGCTCGTAGATGCGCATGCCCAAGTCGTTGTCGGCGTGGGTGAAGGTGATCTGTGCGTTGATCAACTCGCCGTTCATGGCCGAGAACTCGTACCAGTCGTCGTCGCCGACGCACAGGCTCAAGCCCGTGTGCGTGCCGGGGGTGATGGCCGAGGTCTCGGTCCAGGTGTTGTTCGATTCGAAGCCGTCGGGGACGCATGGCGTGCCGTTGACAGCCACATCGAAGTCGTAGGTGGCGACTTGAGTGCCGCGGGTTCGGTAGACGTAGATGAGGAAGGTGCCGCTGTCGTAGGGCTGGTAGTACACCGTCTCGTTGTCCGTGAGGGTGTTGCTGCCGGAGCGTCCCGACCAGGTGCCGTCGTCATTCAGCTTGTAGATGGCCATGCCCAGGTCGTTGGCGTCGTGGTCAAAGCTGATGTTCGCGTAGATGACCTGGCCGTTGCTGGCGTCGACCGTGTACCAGTCGGCATCGCCCACACACAGGCTCTGTGCGGCGTAGCTGCCGTCGGCCACAGGGATCGCTTCGGGCACCGCGTTGTTGGGCTCGAAGCCGTCGGGAACGCAGACCGAGCCGCTGATGTTCACAGTCAGGCCGTAGTTCGCGACCTGTGTGCCACGGGTTCGGTAGACATAGACCACGAAGTTTCCGTCGGTGAACGGGCGGTACAGGATGTGCTCGTTGTCGGACAGGCCGTTGCTGCCGGCTCGGTAGGTGAGCGTGCCGTCGTCGTTGACCTTGTAGAGCGACACACCGATGTCGTTGTCGGCGTGCAGGAACGAGACGTCGATGTCGATGAGCTGGCCGTTTCCGGCGCTGATCTCGTACCAGTCGGCGTCACCGACGCACAGGGTCTGGTTGGGGTAGCTGCCCGGTGCGAGGGGTTGAGCTTCGGCGTAGCCGTCGTTCGGCTCTTGGGTGTCGGCCACACAGGCGCTTCCCTGGACCGCGAAGTCCATGGTGTAGGTGGCCAGTGCGGTGCCGCGGCTGCGGTAGACGCGAGCGAGGAAGTCGCCGTCCTCGTAAGGCAGGAAGTTGACCTCTTCGTCGTCGGTCAGTGTGTTGGAGCCTGCCCGATTGCTGATCGTGCCGTCGTCGTTGAGTTTGTAGATGGCCAAGCCCAGGTCGTTGTCATCGTGCTCGAAGCCGATGGACGCGCTGATGACCTGGCCGTTGTTGGCGGTGAAGGCGTACCAGTCGTCGTCGCCGACGCACAAGGTCATGTTCGCGTAGGTTCCGTCGGTGAGGTCCTCGGCTTCGAGGTAGCTGTTGTTGGGCTCAAAGCTGTCGTCGATGCACTCGTCGCCAAGCAGCGACACATCGAGGTCGTACTGGCCCAGGGCCGAGCCGTTGGTCGGCCAGACCCACAGCAGGTAGGTGCCGGCGAAGGTCGGACGGTAGGTGATGGTCTCGTTGTCGGTATAGGTGGCGGACTGCGCGCGGTAGCTGATGGTGCCGTCGTCGAGCAGCTCGTAGATGCGCAGGGCCAAGTCGCCGTCGCTGTTGTTGAAGAGCAGGTCGGCGTTGATGACCTGGCCATTGGCGACGTCGATCTGGTACCAGTCGTTGTCGCCCAGGCAGATGGTCGCATCTTCGATGAGCGTGTCGCCCGACAGGACAGTCGGGGTGTAGTAGCCGTCGTTGGGCTCGCTGGCGTCGGCCACACAAGCGTCACCGGTGACGTCGAGCTCGAGGGCGTAATCTGCGTTGATGGTCTGTGCCCCGCGGGTCACGTGCAGCAGGAACTCGCCCTCGCCCGACACCCGATTGACGACCTGTGAGCCGTTGGCGGTCTCTTGGGTGGCGGCCACGTAGACCAGCCCGCCATCGGCGTTGCGCCGGTACAGGGTGGCACCGAGGTCGGCGATGTTGGGGTCGAAGAGCAGCTCGGCCGAGACAATCTGTCCGTCGACTGCGGGGATGGAGTACCAGTCGTCTTCGCCGAAGCAGACGGTCAGGTCTGGGTGTGAGCCAATCGCGAGGTCAGCGGGCTCGCCGCCGCTGTCATTGGGCTCGAGGGCGTCACGGACACATGCGGCGCCGGTGACTTCGAGGGACAGATCGTATGCGTTCTGTGCGCTCTCGCGTCCGGACACGATCACGAAGATCGTCTGGTCGGTGGTGGCGGTGTAGCGCAGTGACTCGACCGCACCGGCGGTGATTGAATCGGCCAGGATGGCGCCTTCGATGGACTCGACGCGAAGCTCGAGGTCGCCAGCGCTGCGCTCAAAGGACAGGTCGATGTCGATCGACTGGCCGCTGGCGAGGTTGATGCTGAACCAGTCGTTGTCGCCGGTGCACAGATAGCCCGTGACACTCTGCGTCTCGGCCAACAGGTTGGAGGCCAAGGGGCGCGAGGAGTTGCCCGCGTAGTTGTCCTCGAGATCGCAGGTTGCCGGTGCGTCGACCGGGTCGCCGCTGCGGCAGCCCCACATCAACAGGGGGATGGCCAGGGCCAATTGCAGGGTGTGTCGCATGATTTTTGCTCTCTGTACGCGTCTACAAGCGACGCACTGTACAGGGTACAAAATCCCGTGGCAACCCCTGCGAAGGTGGATTTCTAGCTCGTCGGGCGACCCCAACCCTCGACCTCGTCGCGGATCTGCCTGAACAGAATGGCGTCGAGGTTGTTGCTGGTGACGTTTCCGGTCACTCCATGGTCCGCTGCACTCGCTGCGGTCGACCCGTACTCGATGAAGATGAACTGTCCTCGGCTCAATTGAGCGCTCTGGCGAAAGACCAGGCTTCCGAAGTCGTCGAGTCCGCTCGCCGCGACGGTGTGGATGCGGATGCCGTGCACCATCGCCGTGAGTGCGGCTCGACCATAGGTGGCGTCGTCCTGGTAGTCCATATGTGGCGGCGCATCGGCCACCAGGAACACCATCTTGGCCGCTCCTTGGCGCCAATCCATCTCGCTCACACTGACCGACAGACCCTGGTTCAGGGACTCGGGGCCGTCTCCGCCTCCGCCCGCTGAGATGCCCTGGATGATCTGGTCGAAGGCCTCGATGTCCTTGGTCAGCGGAGTGTGGCGGGTCAGGTATTCGTCGCCGATGTCGCGGTAGAGCACAGCGCCGTATTGCAGGTCGATCTCGGTCCCCAGGCCGTTGACCTGGTCTGTGACCGACAGCAGCGTGCTCTTGATGCGGGCGATTTCGTCGGACATGGAGCCCGTCGTGTCGATGAGGAACACCACGTCGAGCTTGACCGTCTGACCTCGCTCGGTCTCGGACAGCGTCACCGCGATCTCGTCGCTCGAGCCGTCCCAGGGCATGGCTGCCGTCTCGCCGCCAAGATGGGCTTGAACAAGCAGGTTGTCGCCGCCGCCCTGAGCATCGGCGAGGTGGGGATAGAAGGGAGCGCGGCCGTCTCCGTAGGTGGTCCCGCTCCAGATCAACTCATCTTTGGTGCGGTCGAGCACGGTGACCTTGGCTCCCGGTACTGGATTGCCCGCGTCGTCTATGACCTTCAGCCAGCGGCGGTCCCGCACATCGATGGTCTCGGCATTGCCGGCGACGCCCGGACGGTCCTTCCAGGTGTCGAGGAAGGCCAAGAAGGGCTCGTAGTCGGCGTTGTCGTCGGTAATCGCCGCCTTGAGCGGGGCGTCGCCGGGGGGCACTTGATGCACGACGCCCTCGAGCTCGCCGCCAAACATGTCATCGGCAGCTTCTGTGTGGGCGATCTCCATCCGGGGTGGTGCAGACATTGGAGCGATGCCGCCGGTGCCGGCTCCCAGGCTCATGCGACCGCTTTTGCGGCCGTAGCCCATGCCCGATGAAGAGCCTGCGGTACGGGTAATCCACCCCATGCTGCTCGCGTCGGTCAGGGTGATCTGAGTGCCGTTCAGCTTCCCGTCGAGGTCGATGACGCCGAAGATCGGATCCCACTGGAAGTCGGCGGAGACACGGTCAGGGATGGGGTCGACGTCCGGGTCCGGGTCAACGTCGGGGTCGATGTCGATGTCGACGATCCCATCGGGATCGGTATCGGGCAGGGCCTCGATGGCGTCTTGCTCGAGGCAAGCGGTCAGGGCCAGGATGGGAATGAGTGCCAGAATCGGGCGCATTGGAAACCTCCGTACGCCGAGTGAACGCACGGGGTTTGTCGGTCCTTACACCGAAAGCTCAGGCGTCTTCGAGAAGCTGTGCCACGGTCTGTTGGTCGGCGCCGGGAAAGGGGTAGTCGGCGAAGTCTTCGGGGGCGACCCAAGCAACAGCGTTGACGTTGTTGTCCCAGGGTTCTCCGTCGATTGTGCACCGATAGACCACCAGCGTGACGTCGTATTCAGCGTAGCTGTGCACCTTTTCGAGCAGCAGTTCTCCGACGATGGCGTGAACACCGATTCGGTGTCTGACTGCCTCGACGAGGCGGTCTTTGTCGGTCTGGCCTTCGCGGACTCGACCGCCGGGGAACTCCCACAGCAGCGGCAGTACGGCCTTGGCATACCGCTGGCAGATCAGGTAGTTGCCACGGCGCTGGATTTCGGCGCTGACCACGCGGATTGATCCGCTGGGAACCTGGGCCATGAGCCCTCCACAGACGGCGACCCTACCACGCGATATAGGGAGCTTGAGCATCACGGAGAGTGCATATGCTGGGCCTAGGAATACGGAAGAACCTGCGTCGGAGAGCCGTGAGTGTGTTGGACTTGGTCGAGTCCGCACTCAGTGACTCACCCACAGTCGACGCGTACGTGCCGCCAACGGCGCCCCCCAAGCCCGCTGCCACCCCGCAGCCGGTGGTCGCGCCTGCCGAGCCGGTGGTTGCTGCTCCCAGGCCCAGCGAGCCTGCTGCCGCTGTGGCTGCAACGCCGGCGGCTGCCGATTCCGCTGCTCCCTTCACCGCTGACGAGCTCGAGGTCATCTTCGACGATCTTGTGCGCCCCGCCTTGAACATGGACGGCGGCGACCTCAATTTGGTCAAGATCGACGGTCACGACATTCATGTGACCCTGGTGGGCGCGTGCCAGACCTGTCCTTCCGCTACGATCACCATGAAGATGGGCATCCAGCGGTTGCTCGAAGAGGAGTTTCCCTCCTGGACGGGTCAGATCATGCAGGTCGACGCCCTCATCTAGCCACGGGACAGTCGTTGGACCTGGAATTCCTGCATCAGCTGGAGCCCGCCCAGATTCGGGAGCTGGTGCCCAAGTACCTGTCCGAGTTCATTGGCGAGCCCGACGCGGCCGCGGTGAACTTGGTGCGCATCTCGACGATGTTCGCCAACCGGTCCGACGAAGAGCTGAGCGGCATGCTGCAGACCGTCGTCAACGTCGGCTCTGACCACCTGTTGTGCCAAGCCAATCCAATGTCCCGCGACATGATGCGCAACTGGACACAGGATGTGATCCCGAACCACAGCTTGGACTCGGTGGAGCACCTGCGGTCGGCCATGAGTGGCCGGCCGGTCATCCTTTTGGGCAATCACCTGTCGTACTACGACATTGCGGCCTTGGACTGCGTGCTCGCATGGGAGGGTCATGTCGATCTGGCCGATCACATCGCCATCGCAGCCGGTCCCAAGGTCTACGCCAACCTGTTCCGCCGCTTTGCAGCCTCGGCAATGAACTCGCTGCGTGTCCCGCAATCAACGAGCTTTGAGCACACCGAAGACCTGAGTCCGATCGACCTGGCTCGCAAGGCGCTGGCATCGGTCAATGCGGCTCATGACGCCATCGGGCAGGGCTATGCGCTGCTGATCTACGCCGAGGGCAGCCGCAGCCGCACGGGTCGTTTGCGGCCGTTTCTGCGGGCGGTGCACCGCTACCTCAAGCTCGACGACGCGCTCATCGTGCCGACTGCAGTGACTGGGGCCGACAAGATGTTCCCGGTGGGCGGCGACAAGATCATGCCGGCCGATGTGGCCGTCCGCTTTGGGGCCCCGCTGTCTGTTTCAGAGATCGGAGGCTCCAAGGCCGCATTGGAGGCGGGTTGGCATGCACTCGCAGAGATCCTCCCCGACGCGTACAAGCCCACAGTCGACGAGCCCGCGCTGGCGTGAGGCAAGCCAAGGAAGGGGCGAGCTTCGCCTCGGCCCTGTGCTCGGCGAGACGAAGCTCGCCGCTCCTTGTCGCCCGAAGTCCTACTCGAACCACATGTAGTTGGCGGGATCGGGCACGGGGCGTTCGCAGATAAAGTGGGCTTGGGTACGGGTATAGGAGCCCAACAATGGCTCCGGTGTGCCCAGGCAGGGGTCGACTTGTCCGGCGATCCATACCAGGGCCAGGGCCGAGTCCTGCATGGGGTCAGCAGCGCCCAGCTCGCAGGTGCCGATGTCGCCCATGTTCAGCGATCCGCCGAACTGCCAGACCCAGTCGTCGATCGGTCCGGGGCCGATGCCCAGCCAACCGGCCCAGTTGGCCTCGCGCCGCACCGGTTCGACCAAGCCGTCGCGGACCTGTCGGTACTCTTCGGCGTCGTTGAAGTTGGCCAAGTGGGCGAACTCAGCTTCGTTCGCGGGGGCCCAGGTGCCACACACATCTTGTGCGGTGTTGGCGGTCTTGAGGCCTGTGTCTCCGCCAAAGGCGATGAACTCTTTGTCGCCCAGGATCAAGGCAACGACCGTGGCCTCGTCGGCGTTCATCTCGGCCGGGCACGCAGAGCCGGTGCGCCCGGTGACCGACGCGTCTTCGTCGCCGCAGTCCCGGTTGTTTCGCACCAACGGCTCGAGGTTCTCGCAGCTATAAGAAGGCTCGCCGACCCCCCAGCCGTCACCGTCTTCGTCGACAAACCAGCCATCGGGTTCGGTGCACTCGCCGTCGTCCGGTGGGTTGTCGATGATCACCGTCTCGACGCCGCAGTAGGCCATCGCATCGACCAGGGCAGCGCCGTTGCAGTCCCCGTCGTCGTCGCAGTTGAAGCGGGTGCCGTCGTCAAAGAGCCAGTGAGGCACGTCGCGATCGCGGCACAGCTCGAAGGTCGAGCCGTTGTCGCAGACCGCAGCGGTCTCGATGCAAGGAGGCGGTTCATCGGTTCGGCAGCCGAGAATCAGGGCCAACAGAAGCATCAACTCTCCAAATGTCCCGTGAGCCAACGCGGGTCCACGGTGATTGTTCCGACCATTTCTACCGGGCCCTCGAGGGCAACCGCCATGTTCTCGAACACCGTCACGAACAGTTCACCGCCTGCCATGGTCACTGTGATTCGGCCAAAATCGAGCCGACCGGTTCGCACTCCCGCGGCCGCGGCGGCGCATGAGGAGCTTCCAGAGGCACTTGTGACCCCCGCTCCCCTCTCCCAGATGCGGATGTGCACGGTCTGCCGGTCGATGATCTGAGCGAACTGGACGTTGGTGCGGTCTGCAAATCGCTCGTGCACCTCGAGCATGGCGCCCGTCGCGTGCCAGTCGGGCACGTCCGAGAAGCTGACGAAGTGTGGATTGCCGACGTCGAGCACGGTGCCTTGCACGCCGCCGACGAGCTCTTCGCCCGGTGAGTGGAAGTTGGCTGTGCCCATGTCGATGGTGATCGTCGTGTCGGACACATCGCACCGGACCGCATCGTGTCCGGTCCAGATGGTGAACTGTGCAGGAGCGCCGTCGTCACGCAGCCACCGGGCAAAGATGCGCAGGCCGTTGCCGCTCTTTTCTGCGATTGAGCCGTCTGGATTCCAGATGCGCACGCCGTAGTCGCAGTCCCCGCCCGGGGTGGGCTCGAGCAAGCCGTCGCTGCCGACACCGGTGTGTCGATCGCACAGTTGGCGCACCGCATCGGCAGATAGCGTTGGCCCATCTGCGAGGACGAGGTAGTCGTTTCCAAGACCGTGGCCGCGAACCAGCACCATGGGTCAGGGACTAACCCGCAATGTTCACTGTGTTTTGCCTGTACATGGGTCTCGCCTCCGCCGCTCCCGATCAGCCCTTTCCGCGGCTCGAGGAGCGCATCCGCGATCGAAGCTATGGCGAGGTTCGCGGCGAGGGTCCGGTCTATGGCCGATACCGCCGTCGCAGTGGCCCGATTCACGGGTGGACGTGGCCCGACGGTGTGGTCGAGCACTACGAGCGTCTCGAAGATGGCCGCTTGGTCGAGGTCCGCCGGTTTGGTCCGAGCGGAAAGCCCCTGTCGGCCGTGGTGTTCGGGGCTCAGGGCACACCGGTCTCCGTCAAGATTGGCGACAATGACGTCGACGTGTCGGGGTGGGGAGTGCGCACCGTCGCAGGGGTCACGCTGATGGCGCCCGGTGTGCCCGAGACGGTCGATGGTGCGGTGACTTGGTCCGCTGAAGGCTGGAGCGTGACGGCGCTTGCTTTTGCCGAGGCGGCGGACCCGTTCAGCGATGCCTTCCGCGATGCCCTGGCCAGTCACTGCGGCTGCACCTTGTTGGACCGGACGACGACCTGGCTCGACGGGCGTCCCGCGGCTCGGTACCAAGTCCGCCTTCCCGACGCAGGGGTCCCGCAAGTTGGCGAGCTGTGGGCGGTGCAGTCTGCCGAGCAGCTGCTGTTGCTGGCCAGCGTCGCCGACAATCGTGAGACACTCGTGACCGGTCGCGCTGTGGCCGCTTTGCTGGATTGGAAATGATCCTCTTCGACGAAAAGAACCCCCGCTCCCTCGAGGGCCATGAAGAGCTCGCCGCTCGCTTGGGCGGGGTCAAGCTGCCCGACGAGATTGCCGTGTGCATCGGCGGCGACGGCTTCATGCTGCACTGTGTGCGCAAGCACGGCCTCGATCGGGTCTATCTGGGCCTCAATGCGGGCCACCTGGGCTTTCTGCTGAACGAGGTCGACGACTGGGATGCAGTGGTCGAGCGCCTGGTCGCTCGCGCGTGGAATGTGCACAGCTTTCCGCTGCTTGAGGCCACCATCCATACGGTCGGCGGCGGCACCGTGCACGAGCTGGCGATCAACGACGTCTATCTCGAGCGCATGACCGGCCAGACCGCGCGCATTGCCCTGACGATCGATGGCCACGAGGTGGTCGATGCCATGGTCGCCGACGGCATCATCTTCAGCACGGCACTCGGCTCGACCGCCTACAGCTTCTCGGCCGGTGGCGCTCCATGCCATCCCGAGGTGCCGATCATGGGCGTGACGGCGATCTGCCCGCACCTGCCCAAGCTGCCACCCTTTGTGTTGCCGGCCTCGGCCCGAGCCCGCGTCGATGTCAGAAATCCCGACTACAGGCCCGTGCGCGTCGTCGTCGACGGCACCGACACCGAAAATGTCGAGGCCGTCGATGTGCACCTGTCCTCGGAAAAGGCGGTGCGATTCGCCTACTTCGCCGGTCGTGACCTGACCGCCACCATGGTGCGCAAGATCGTGCGCCGAGCCTGAGTCGGAGTTTCTATGCGCTCAATGACCGCTGTCGCGCTCATCACCTTTCCTATGATCTTGGCATGCGGAGGCGGCGCTCCGGACTTGGCAGCCCCCAACACCTTCTCCGAGGCGGGGGTGTCGTTTTCGTACCCAGGAAACTGGAGTGTCGAGCGCGAACCCGATGTCGTCGATGGCATTCCGATGCAGACGATCACCGTATCGACGGCAAATGACGGCATCCTCAACATCCTCAGCTACAAGGGCCAGATGGCCATGACCTCGACCAGCTTTGCGGACACGATGATGGCCGAGCTGCCCGTGGCCATGCACGATCTCATGGGCGACAGCATGGAGTTCCGCGTCAGGGCGACCTCCACCACAACACGCACCATTGCTGGGGCCCCCGTCATCGGCGATCGCCGCGCATTTTCGCTGGTGCTCTTTGGCGTCGATGTGCCCCACACATTCGAGGTGTTCACCGTTCGGACCGCCAGCCACCACGTTGTGCTGTACCAACAGGTGTCCGACGAAGAGCTTGTTGGCGACGAGGCGGGCTTTGATTTCGTCTACTCGACGCTCAAGGTCGACTGAATCCTGCCAAACCGTGGGTCGCAAGAGCTATGCTGGCCGTCCACGGAGGTTTCCCATGCGTACAATTGCCACACTGGCCCTAATCTTTGCCCTGTCACCGGTCGCCGAAGCGGTGCCGATGAACTTCCAACATCAGGGTCGTATGCTCGACTCCAGCGGCGTTCCGTTGGACGGCTCGATGCTGTTGACTTTCCGACTGTACGACGCGTCTGCAGGCGGTTCGGCCGTCTGGCAAGAGCCGCACACCAATGTCGATTTCGTCAATGGCTACTACAACGTCATGCTGGGCTCGGTCGTCGATCTCGAGAGCACCGACTTCGACGGCGACTCGCTGTACATGACCGTGCAGGTGGCGGCCGGCGCCGAGCTGACCGATCGGGTTGAGCTGGTCAGCGTGCCCTACGCCATCCTCGCCGAATCGGCCGAGACGGTGGCCGATGGTGCGGCCATCAACGCGTCGTCCATCAAGGTGAACGATGTCACCATCATCGATTCCAGCGGCAAGATCGACGCGAGTGCGCTGGTTGGTGTCAGCGACACGCTGATGGACATCGGATGCGCCACTGGTCAGATTGCCCAGAAAACCACAAGCGGCTGGGGTTGCATCGACAACACCCACAGCGCGGCCGACATCACGGGTGGCATTATCGACATGGCTCGGCTGCCCACGGGCACCAGCCTGAACACCATCGCCTTTGGCGAGCACGACCACTCCGACTTGGCTGTCGACCTGTCCGACTTCGACGGCATCACTCGCGCCTGTCCGAGCGGCTTTGGCGAGCAGACCTATGACGGCTCGGCCGGCAGCTGGAGTGCGTGCGCGACGTCGTGGAACTGTGTCGACACCCCGACCCACGCCGGCTGCGACGCCGGTGGCTCCGATGGCACCTACAGCAGCTGCCAGGACATCGTCGACGATTCGACGTTCAACGGCAGCGGTGCCGCTCACGACCTGACGTACTGGATCGACCCCGATGGTGGCGGCGGACTCGCCCCCATTCGGGCCTACTGCGACATGACCACCCAAGGCGGCGGCTGGACCCAGGTCATGAACATCGACACCAGCGATGGCAACTACGTGCACTTCAACCAGACGGCGTTCTGGACCGAGGCCGGCTCGTCGCAGGGCAACGTCAACAACAACATGTCCGCGGACTACAAAGCGGCCGAGGTCTTTGCCAATGTGCAGGGCACATCGATCATGATCCGCGTCCACGAAGAGGGCGTCATGTTGGCCTACCGGGCGTGGAACATGCCCGCGCGAAGCATGAACCAAGTGTTCGGCTTGGGTGGCAGCACCATCTTCACGACCGGAAGCTTTGCGAGCAGCAACGCCAGCTCGCTCGACCAGTATGAGGGTGTGGTGCGTCCCACCGGCGAGCTGTACGCAAACCGGACCTACGGCTACTCGACGAGCACCGACGAGTCCCGTATCGTCAATGTGAACTCTCCGGGCTTGGCCTCGGCCAACAACGGCGATGACAGCATCACCGGCATCGGCCTGTGGATGAACGTCAGCAATGGCACCCGGGGCTCTCGCTGGGACGCCGGCTACGGCTGGGACGGCGGCGGCTACACCAAGGCGCTCATGGGCAGCGACGAAGAGCAGCCCGACCCGTGGGGCACCAGCAACTCCCGCGGCCTGAACTACGACTACGCGATCTTCGTACGCGAGTAGCCAACGACCTGCTGACGGTGGTCGGTGAGGGGTTAGAGCCTCGCCGATGACCGAAGAACGCCCCACCAACAGTGCATTGCCAAAGCTGGCCGCCGTGGTGGGGCCTTTGTTTGTGTTCGCGCTGGCGTTGTGGGTCTTGGCGGTTCCGGTCGAAGATCCCCCGCCCCATGAGCTGGTGATCGAGGTCGAAGAAAAGCTCGCTACGCAGCCGGGCTTTGTGGTCCTTGGCAACTCGATGGCCCTCGACATCGACCCCGAGCAGCTGGGTGGCTTGCTCAAAGGCGACCTGTCGACAGGCCAGAACTTGCGCACCCTCGCGTCGAGCGCGCCGGTCTGGTACGCCCTGGTCAAGAACCGCATCGTCGCTGACCAGGCCGATCCCAAGCCGAAGCTGATCATCGTGGCCTGCTCGATGACCGCCATGCTGTCGACGACCATCGGCAGTGCAAACGCCACCGAGAACCTGCTGGCCCACCGCAACGACTACGAACCGGTGCTGGACCAAAAGATGCTCGGCCGCCCGACCTCCAACGCGACCTGGGACCGGGCCACCCGCCGCCGCACAGGCATGCGCGAGGGCTTGCTGGACTCGGCCAAGCACTGGGCGGTGCAGACGCTATTTGCTCCCGAAGACACGCCGAAGCGCCTCGATGAAGCCAGCAACAACGTGTTCACCGGAACGGCGGTCGACATGTCCCTGGTGGCCCGAGTCGTTCCGGTCGCTGGCTTTGCTGAAAAGAAGGGCGCGCCCGGTCAGCGCAAGGCGGTGGCCGAGACCTTTGTGCCCTCGCTGATCGAACTGGCTGACGAGATCGACGCTCAGTTCGTGTTTGTGCGCCTGCCCCTGACCAGCTGGACCCATCTGCCGGACAACATCTCGTCCGAGCGCGAGCGCGAGATGATCACGCTGCTGGGCGAGATGGGGGCTGGGTACGTCGACCTGACCAACATCGGTGTGCCCGACGCGTTCTTTCACGACCACATCCACATGGATGAGCGCGGCATCGAGATGACCACCAAGGCGCTGGCCGAGGCCCTGGTCGAGATTGGGGTCGGCAAAGACGGCCCCCTCGCCAAGGCGGTGCCTCCCCTCGCGGCGTCGAAGGTCGAGCGCACCGGTCCCCTTCCCGAGCTGCCCGTGTTGGGCGAGCCCGTGCCAGTGCCAAAGTCCGACTGTGCTGTGTCCTATGCCCTGCCGCGGCCGTTCAACCGCTTGGGTCTGCCCGGACCGCAGATGCTGTCGCCACTGCAGGTCATGCGTGACGGCCAGCCGGTCGAGGTCATGCTGCCGGCAGACATCACCACCGAGTGCAAAGACGGCGCCCGCTTGGCATGGGGCAAGGTCGTCGTGTCAGGAGACAAGCCCGCTCCACAGCTCGCCTGGCACCCGGACGTACCCCT
>Ga0114932_10002064_pt1 | contig 21775 bp, 19 predicted proteins | sample 2SBtaG_2_FD_87286 | JGI IMG/M metagenome (GOLD analysis project Ga0114932, IMG submission 87286) | Deep subsurface microbial communities from Kolumbo volcano to uncover new lineages of life (NeLLi) - 2SBTROV12_ACTIVE470 metaG | ecosystem: Environmental > Aquatic > Marine > Volcanic ... | reverse complement strand
CTCACCACGATCTGCTGCGGGCACGTCGGGACCATCAGGGCTGCGTTGAACACCACCGTCGGTGCTCAGCGGGGTGTCACCCCGCCTCCGCGCCGAAGGCGGCGATTCGCCTTGCCCTGAAGGACCTGCCGCACCCTCGCGACGATCGTGATGAGAAGTCCGGGCTTGCCAATGCTCCTGACGTCGACGGGCGGCCCAGGCGGCCAGCCCATGTCCAAGGATCAGGGAGCCAGCAATCAGGGGCAGACCCCAGGCCAGGCGATCATCGAGACTGCTCGCATTGACACTGGCGACGTATGCTCGGATGCAGAGAACGAGCAAGGTGGCGCAGAGCGCGAGGAAGCTGCCGGCACGAAGCGCAATCATGGAATCCGGGAGCCTACCGTGGCGACACTGATGGGGGAGCCCCCAAAAAAAGTGATAGGGCCGACTCCACGGCTGGAGCCGGCCCTATCCTCCTCCCTACAATCCTATATTGCGGCGCCGGGGCCCGATCCCTGGCTAACCGCAGGATTTTGCATCCGAAAAATCCTCGGCGTCAGTACCTATCTCAAACCCCGTGCCAAACGGTCTGCAAATTTCTGGCAGGCGACTTAAGTCTCTTTTTCTTAGGCACTTACGAAAAGCGAACTGATCGGCTGTCGATCAGGCCATGGCGCTGGCTGCTCCTGCGTATGCCCCTGGGGGCCACCGAACATCAGGCAAACATATGCAAGTCATTTCTAGTGCGGTGTTTATGAGCGCGCCCTGGAGGGCACGGCGTTTTTTCAGGGCTTTGGCCCTGGGGGGCATGGTCTTGGCCTGTGGTGTTCTCCCCATTGCCGAGCCCACCGCGGACGACGCGGCCCTTGATGATCTCTGGCTGGCCCTGCGCCGGGGTGATCTGCAGGGAGCAGACGCTGCTGCGGCTCGCGTCGATGACGTCCTGCTGTCTGATCGCGCCCGCCGGGACGTGCTCGCCGCTCGCTGGGGCCGCTCTGCCGCCCTGGTGGGGGCCTGGGCGGACGACTCCTGGTGGGCGGCCCGTTACCTGGCCAGTAGCGAGGCGGCCCGGGAGACCCTCGACCAGGTGGGCCCTGAGCGACACTCAGCAGCTTGGGCCCTGGAGCGTTCCCGCAGGGCGGGCACGGTGGAGCGGCGTTCTGCCTGGGCACGCAAGGCCCTCGGCGGTCCCAACGGTTCCTTGGAGGCCTGGGCCCTGCTGGCCGAGAGCCACCTGGCCCTGCAAGACTGGCGCGCCTTGTCCGAGCTGTTCGACGAGGCGCCGGGGAGCGCACGGCTCGCCGACCTGGAGAACCGCTTCGCTCTCGGTTCCGGTCGTCGTGTCGCGGCCTTGGCTGGTCTGCTCGACGACCTGGAGGCGGGGCTGGTGACTCCCGAGGGCCTGGAGCTGTTGGGACAGCTGCTGTTGGCCGTCCCTGAAGCTGAAACCGAGGGGCGCGTTCTGGCCGTTCTCGAGGCCGACACCGCCCCGGGGGAATACTGGCGAAGAGCCCGTAGCCGGCTGCTGGCCCAGCTTCGGGCTCGGAGCGGCGATCTGCAAGGTGCTCAGGAGGCCTATGCCCAGCTGCCCTGGCTCGAGCTCACCGAGGCTCGTCAGCTGAATCGTTGGCGTCATCGCCAGGCGCTGCAGACGGGCCAGCCCAGCGAGGCCGAGCCCACCGTCGGGCGGCTCACAGACATCCAGCCCACGCCCGAAGAGCAGATCGACGGTGACACTGCTCGAATCGGTTCGCCTGCCCTGCAGCGGCTGCGTTGGTTTCACGAATGGGACCTGGCCGCTCACCAGAGCTACCGCGAGGCCTTGCTGGGAGACGACGGCGAACTGGACGACTTCTTGGCCCATCTAGACGCGGCTGCCGTTCCCGCTGGGGGGGCGCCAGCGCTCTCACCGCTGCCCCGCCAGGACTTTGGCCTCTTCGGTGAGCTGCTCGACGTTGACTCCCTCTCGGACACCCTTGGCCAGGTCTTCGTCATGGGGGGCGAGGGCTTTCTGCTGCCCGCCGAGATCACCATGTACGACCGCCTGTCCAGTCGACCAGTTGAGACCGACGCGGGTTCCTACGACGAGGTGTCCGTGCGTCATCTGCGCGTGCCTGGCTTCGTCGCCAGTCAGGGCGCTGCCTTCACGGGCGCAGGCATTGTGCACACCGTGTTCATCGATGAAGAGCGCGTGGACGCAGAGGCAGGTCGCATGGCGGCGCTGACCGTGGGGCCTGAACCCACGGCTCAACGGGCGGTGGATCGCGCAGAGCGGCGGGCCCTGCGCGAACCCCTCGACGTGGTGTTGCGCCTGCGCGCCGCAGTGAGCGCTGATGCAGGAACAGGACTACGAGAGTTGCTGCGGGAGAGCCTGGCCCTGCACGAGGGTCAGCACATCATCGACGTGCAGGAGTTCCTGGTCATGTCCTCCCTGGGCCGTCTGGCTGAACTCATGTCGGCGGGCTTGTTGCCCGGTGCCGTGCGAGCAGAGGTCGAGCGAAGAGCCCAGCTGCGAGCTCTGCGGGAGTGCAGTGATCCGCGCCTGCCCCTGGCTGACCTGGTGGCCCAGCTGCCGGTCGAGGGCCCCCGGGCGCAGAGCGAACACGCCAGGGGTTACGCCGCCCTGCTGGCCGAGTTCATCGAGCGGCTCGACACGGGCGACTACGAGGGCGCCCAAAACCTGGCGACCTGGGAGGTCGACCCGGAACGCGTGCTGGTGCAACAGCTGCACAAGCTGCCCAGCTCGGTGGTCCGCGCAGTGGCCCTGGCCATCTCAGACTGACGGGACGTGATCGGCGCGCGGCACTGAACCCACAGGCTGCAGGTGGTTGGTCGGGCCGGCAGCCATCGCTGACTCAGACAGCGCCCTGTTGCAGGGCCACGACCTTGAACGTGCGCAGGATGATGGCGATGTCCAAGGCCAGGCTGCGGTGCTTGATGTAGTAGAGGTCGAACTGCAGCTTGATGAACGCGTCGTCGGTGGTGTTGCCGTAGCTGTAGTTGATCTGCGCCCAGCCCGTGACTCCGGGCTTGATCAGGTGGCGCCGGGCGTAGTGGGGCACCTGCCGCTCGAGCTCGTGGACGAAGAAGGGGCGCTCTGGTCGGGGCCCGACCATGCTCATGTCGTTGCGCAGCACCGCCCAGAGCTGAGGGACCTCGTCGATGCGCAGCTTGCGCAGCCAGCGACCGACTCGGGTGATGCGAGTATCGTTGGTCGAGGCCCACACCGGGCCGCTGGAGGTCTCGGCGTCGGCGCGCATGGACCGAAACTTGGCCAGCTGAAAGCCCCTGCCATTGCTGCCCATGCGCTCTTGCGAATAGAACAGGGGCCCACGGGACTCGAGCTTGACGGCCAGTGCCACCAACAACCCCATGGGCACGAACAGGATCAGCCCCACGGTCGCCAGGGCGATGTCCACCAGACGCTGGGCTGGCCGAAACAGAAAGCTCGTCGATCCACCATCGAGGAACAGCTCGTCATCGGAGAGGCTGGCCGGTGAGATGCGCCCGGTGAGCCGCTCGTAGAACGACGAGGCGTCGGAGATGCGCAGGTCAGCGAGGCGCAGGCGGAGCAAGTCGGCGCTGCTCAGACTGGTACCAGAGTCGATGACCAGACGTTGCAGCTCGTGCTGCTTGGCGAGGGCTTCCAGCTCGTCGAGTCCTCCCAGGATGACTCGCTCTTCGCCAGGCCGGGGAGCGTCGTCGAAGAAGCCCACAAGGTCGATGCCAGGATCAGCGCGGAGGCGCACCTCTTCGAAGACCAGGTCGATCATGGGCCCTGAACCCACCAAGGCCACCCGCTCGGCCAGGCCTGCCGTGCGAATCCAGCGGGGCCAGCGGGTGCGCAGGCCGTAGCCCACCAGGAACGCTGCACCGGCGCCAGCGACGATGATGAACGGGCTGATCTGCAGGCGCAGCAGTGAGTTGCCCAGCTGCAGTTGGTCGTCGAGCAGTCCCAGGCCGTAGTAGAGCAGGGGCAGGACCACCAACACGGTGATGGAGCTCTCGACCAGGCGCACGAGCACCTGTTGAGGCCGGACGATGATGCTCCAGCGATAGAGGTCGCGCAGCCCGAAGATGGTCTGCAGGACCAGGGCCATGAGCAGGGATCGAGCCAGAATGAAGAAAGGCTCGTCGGGCGCCCAGGCCTCGGCGCCCAGACCCCAGGCGGCCTCGACCACGGCCCGCATGTGGATCACCGGGAGCAGGACCGCCAGGAGGACGACCATCTCGGAGACGATGAAGACGATGATGGAGGTGCTGCGGGCTTTCACGTCAGTGCAGGCGGGCCAGGAGGGCTTCGATCTCGTCGGGGTCGCTGGTGATGGCGCCGGAAAGCTTCACGGCCCCGTTGGCGGTCATCAAGTAGTCATCCTCGATACGGATGCCGATCTGCTCATCGGCAATGTAGATCCCTGGCTCGATAGTGAACACGTAGCCCTCTTGGATGGGCACCCTGCCGCCCACGTCATGAACGTCCAGTCCGAGCCAGTGGCTCAGGCCGTGGAGGAAGTACTGGCCGTAGCCGGCGTCGGTCAGGACCTGATGCCCCACCTGGTGCAGATCGCGCAGGGTCATGCCTGGCCGGGCTGCCTCTGCGGCGGTGGTCTGAGCCAGCAGCACCAACTCGTAGAGTTCGCGCTGCCGATCGCTGAAGCGCCCGTTGATGGGCACGGTGCGGGTCACATCGGCGCAGTAGTAGCGGTACTTGGCGCCCACGTCCATGAGCGCCAGCTCGCCGTCCCGCAGCTCGTCCCGGTTGTCGGCGTAGTGCAGGGTGACCGCGTTGATGCCGGCGGCGCAGATCGAAGAGAAGCCCGGGCGTTCGCTGCCCAGGCGCAGGTAGGTGCCATCGATGGCCGCCTGCAGCTCGTACTCGTGGCTGCCCGGAGTGACCGCGGTGAGGGCCTGGTGGATGGCCGCGGTGGTGATGTCGATGGCCGCCTGCAGGCACTCCATTTCATGGTCAGACTTGGTCAGTCGGGCGGTATGAAGCCGTGCACGCAACGTGCCGTCCTGATCGAGTGTCAGCCCTTCTGGGACGGCGAACTCTGGAGCGTCCAGGGTGAAGAGAGTGCCCGAGGCGCCCATGGCGGCCAGGGCGTCGCCGAGCGCGGCCTCGTCGATTCTGCCCCGGGAGTCGGCGGGCATGGTGGCGGTGCGCATGAAGCGGGTGGCGGCTGCGGCTGCATCACCGGGTTGGAGCCGCGGGCCATTCCAGCGTTCGAAGTCTTCGTTGTACCGGGGCAGGAACAACACCTCGTCGAGCAGCTCCCCTCCCGGACCGAGCTTCATGGCCAGGGCGATGTCGGGAAGGTCGACGTTGCTCAGGTACCAGAAGTCGTCCGACTGAAAGAAGCGGTCTTCGTCGTTGGCCGAGTCAGCCTGGATGAACACCAGGCCTTCGCGCCCCAGGTCGGCGGCCACACGGTGTCGCCGTTGGACACACTCGCCCAGGGCATCCCCCTTGGGGACGGTGATGGGCGGGGCGTTGAACTGCAACCGGGCGCTGAAGCCGTCGGCCTTGCCGTGTCGTCCACCGTGGTGCTGGTGGGCGCAGGCGCTGGCCAAGACCGCGATCGCCAGGGCCGCCGGCAGCGGGGCCCCGCTGAAGGCTCGCCGCCCGGTGCGCTGTCGGGGGAGGCGAGTCAGGCACTCAAGGGTCCGCATGGTGGTACTCCGGCAAGTGGGCGAAGGGATCTTCGATGATCTCGATGGTGGCGGCAGCTCCCTGCTCATCCAGAGCGACGGTGGCCACCACGAAACGCCAGGCAGCGCTCCGTGGCGAGAGACGTCGTTCGATCAGCCAGGACCGGGCGCCCCGTTGCAGACGACGGAGCTTGGCGCTGGTGATGGTGGCCGAGGGTTCGATCGGGCCAGGGCTGCGGGCACGGACTTCGACGAAGACCAGACCGTCGTCATCTCGGCAGACCAGGTCTAGCTCAGCGCCAACCACCCGATAGTTTGTTTGCAGCACCGAGAATCCTCGGCTCTGCAGGTGGACCGCCACAGCCTCTTCAGCGGCGCGGCCCCGACGATGAGGCTCGCCAGGCTTCAGCCCGCTTCCTCACCGTCTTTGTCGAGCACGGCCGAGATGGACGAGCGCAGGATGCGCACCCGGGTGTTGCCATCATCGAACTTGATCGTCAGGTCTTGCTCGCCGAGGGCCGCCACCGTGGCGAACATGCCGCTGGTGGTGAGCACCCGATCGTTCTTCTTCACCGCGTTGAGCATGGCCTCTTTCTTCTTGCGCGCCTTGCGCTCGGGGAGGAAGGCCACGAGATAGAAGATGACCAGGGTGCCCGCCAAGATGACGAACATGTTGGGGCCAGCCGGAGCAGCTCCTTCGCCTTCGGGGAGCAGGGCCAAGAATGGAGCGGAAGTGCTGAGGGCAGACGTCAACATGGCTCGATCGATAGGGGTGTCTGGCGGTGGGTCACCCGTGCTGAGGATCTCTCGGGCACGGCGGTGGTGCGATCGGGCATGATAGAGATCCGGCCCGCGCCGAACCAACGCCCCCTCGCTTCGCCAAGATCTCCACCATGGACATGCCCCCACGCCGCCTCCTGGTCGCCCTCAGCGGGGGCGTCGACTCGGCCACCACTGCGGCCTTGCTGGCCGCCGAGGGCCACGAGCTGGTGACGGTCTTCATGCGCAACGGGGTGGTGGGCTCTGCGGCCTCCCGGTCGTGCTGTTCCCTGTCTGACGCTCGAGACGCCCGGGCCGTGGCCGACGGCCTGGGGGTTCCCTTCTACGTACAGGACATGTCGAAGGGCTTCCATGAGCTGATCGAGTCCTTCGTGAGCGACTACGGGCGGGGGCTGACCCCCAACCCCTGCGTGCTGTGCAACAACGACCTCAAGTTCGGCGAGCTGCTTGAGCTGGCCCATGACCTGGGTTGTGACGGCGTAGCCACAGGACATTACGCGAGATTGGACCAGGGCAGGCTGTTGCGGGCTGTCGACAGCCACAAAGACCAGAGCTACCTGCTCCATGGCCTGACCGCCGAGCAGCGCAGAGGCGCCCTCTTTCCCCTGGGCGAGCTGACAAAAGACAAGGTGCGTGAGCTGGCCACCTCGTTCGGCCTGAAGGTGGCGACCAAGCCCGACTCTGCTGACATCTGCTTTGTGCCCGGGGGCGATTATCGGGCCGTGGTGGCCGAGCGCCTGGGCCATCTGGGACAGACCGGCCAGCTGGTAGACGAGAGCGGCAAGACCCTGGCAGATCACGGCGGTGTGGGGGCCTTCACCGTGGGCCAACGTCGAGGCCTGGGGGTGGCCCTCGGTCACCCGGCCTACGTCACCGAGATCGACCCAGGCACAGGCACCGTGACGGTGGGCCGAGAGGATGATCTGTCACGGACCAGTTGCCGAGTGGGACAGATGCTCTTTCACGAGGCCCTCCGCGACGGCGATGAGGTGCTGGTGCAGATGCGGCATCACCACGACCCGGAGCCGGCCCAGGTGTCGTGCCTCGACGACGAGACCATCGAGCTGACCTTCGCTGCCCCCAGCCGCGCCGTGACCCCCGGTCAGTACGCCGTGTGTTATCGCGATGATCTGGTCCTGGCTGGAGGTCGCATCGAGAAGGAGATCAGCCGATGACTGTCGAGTCTGTCGGCCCCGAAGCCCAAAGGGTTCGAGCTTGCCTGGAGTGTGGAGAGCTGGTGCCCTACGAGCAGCGCTCCTGTCCCCATTGCGGGTACCACGAGCCGCTGCTCACACCTCCGGTGGCCAGCGCCAGCGAGCCCTGCCCCGAGTGCGGAGGCGAGGCCCCCGCGGGCCTGATCTTCTGCCCCCGGTGTGGTGCCGATCGAGGGCCAGAGCCCGGGCCCCTGCCGTCCGCCGCTGCCCTGCCGAGTCAGGCCAGTACGAGAGCCGTCGATACCGGGGCGCTGGTCCTGACCTTGCTGGGGCCGCTGGTCATGGCCGCCGCGGTGTTCGCCGCCTTCGCCTACGCCGCTTGATCAGAGATTGCTGGGCGGGGCTCGGTGCTTGGCTGGCTCCCGATCGGATCGGCGGAGCCCCCCGATCAGCTTCAGGACGTCTGGGGCGAGGTCAGCTCGGCCATGCGGTCGCGGATCAGGCCGAAGCGGTTGTCCCGGCGCAGGGCCACGAGGTCATCGTCGGCCAGCAGGTGCTCGAAGTCGCGATAGCCGAGGGTGATGGCCTGGAGCAGCTCACCGCAGGCACCGTTCAGGTCGCCTGTGAGCGCCAGGGAGCAGGCCAGGTTGTAGCGGAAGGTGGGTTCGTCGGGCTGGCGGGCCACGAGTGTCCGGTCGACCTCTAGACCCCGTTGGTGTCTGCGCAGGCGGGCGTAGGCCTGGCCGAGAGCCACCAGGAAGTCGATGTTGCCGGGGTGGTTGTCGACCAGCCGCTCAAGGACGGAGGTCTCGAAGGCCAGGGCCGAACGGTTCAATCGCCAGCGCAGGCGCCGGTTGGCGTCGATTGTTCGTTCGGAATCTACGGCTGAGTTCGTCATGTGAGGCAAGTGCCCTTCGTCTGGGCGGTGAACGCCCAGGCATGAGGCGCTAAGCTTGTCGATGGACGTGGTGTGGACCTCAGCGGGTCCTGTCCCAAAGAAGAGGCCCATTCTAGCCGAAGCGCTGATTTCGGCAAGCCGGGCCGACCTGGAGATGGCATGAAGATCTACTTCTGTGATGGCTGCAACGAAAGCGTGCCTCTGGTAGAGGTGCAATCGGGGCAGATCACGACCATCAAGGGCAAACTTTTCTGCAAGACCTGCATCCCACCGTCAGCCCTGGCGGCGCCCCTGGCTCCAGCGGCCCCAGCCGCGAAGAGCGCTGGACAGCCTCTGCTGGTGCTGCTGGTGATCGTGCTCCTGGCCTGGACGGGTTGGCGAGATCGCGACCTGCTCCTGGGCGAGGTCGAAGAGCCTGTCCTCGAGCTGGGCCCGTCACCCGTGGTCGAGCTGCGCCACCAGTTCGATTCGCTCGAGTCGCAGATGATCAGGCTCGCCGACGAGTCCAAGGCCTACGAAGAGCAGCTGACCGATCTGGCCGTGGGGCAAGATGGTCTGGCCGCTGGCGACACGGCCCTGTCCAAGCGCATCGAGAGCCAGGCCGATGACATGGTGCGGCTCACTCGCAGCCAGGTGGCCGCGGGCCAGTTGATCGAGAAGGTCCAGCGCAACACCAACGTGCAGGCCACTCTCGAACTGCGCATCGACGCCTTGTCCGCGGCCCTGTCCGCCCAGCAAGACGCCCTCGACTTCGGCGCACCTGTCGCTGGTGACATGTTGGCCGTTGAGGCACCTGCCGCCCAGCCCAGCGCCCCCGCCATCGACCCGGAGCGCCTGGCAGCCATGGACGAGATTCGTCGTCTGCTTCTCGACCCCGAACCCGACCTGCGTTTCGAAGGCGTGGACCGGGTCGAGACGGGCGGCTTTCGAGATCTCGCCTCGGACCTGGTGGCCTTGTTGGCTGACGAAGACATGTTCGTGCGTCTGCACGCCATGAACGTGCTCGGCAACTTCGGTTACGAGGACGCTATCCCCGCGCTGTTCGATGTGCTCGACGACGGCAACGCCTCCGTGCGCAAGACCGCCGCCGAGACGCTGGTGCGGCTCACCGGGTACGACCCGGGCTTCGAGCACAAGGGCAGCTCAGGCGAACGGAACCGCGCCATTCGCAAGTGGCGCGACTGGTACGGCGAACGCGGGGCCTGAACTGCCACAGGTCTGCAGCCCTTTGATGCGCCGGTCGTCCCTGTTTCTCACCAAGGGGGGCCGTTTCGCTCAGACAGGGTCGGCTTTGCCTCCACACTCGCTGCAGACCCCCCTTGGCGAGAAACAGGGACGACCTCCCCGGTGGAGGGGCTGGCGACTTTGGCGTTGTTGGTGTTGTTCTTGGCGGGGGTGAGCTTGATCTGTGGCGCTGACTTCCAGCTGCAGGCTCAGCGCAGGAGGATCTCGACTTCATAGCGCTCTCGCACGGCGGTCCGTGCCTTGCCAAGCTCTTCTGCGTCGGGCTGCTCCTGGCTCATCAACTCGACCAGTTGCTCGCGGGCCTGCTCGAAGCTGACCAGCTCACGTTGGACCAGCCTGAGCACCAGATAGCCGTCCCAGACCCGTACGGGGGGGGACACCTCGCCGGCAGAGTCCAGGCTGGCCAGGGCCAGCTCAGATTCGACGCCGAGCAGGTTCTTGCGCCACTGGTCAATGAATCCGTCCACGACGAAGTCGTTGGTGATCGGGTCTGATCCCGGGAGCAGGTCAGCCAGGGGCTGGCCAGCCCTCAGACCTGCGGCACCCTTCTTGGCCAGCTCCTGGGCTCGCTCCGCCTGGGCTTCCCTGTCACCTCGGGGGCTGTCTGGGCCGACGCCGTGGTAAAGGCTGTAGAACAGAGCCTCGACGGAGACGCTCTCGCCCAGCTCGCCGAAGATGGCCTTGTAGCGAGCTCTGAGCGTGTCTTCACTGAAGACGCGCATCTTGCGGGCCATGCGATCCAGGCACAACTCGGGCTCCAGCTGGGAGCGACGCCGGGCGTCGTGAGCCTCCGGAGAGAGTCCTCGGCTGACGAGGTCCTCGATGTAGGCCGCTTCGTCCCCGCGAAACGTGTCGTTGATGCGCTGGGTGCGCTCGGCCTGGAACGCCGCCTCAAGCTCGGCAGCGTCTGGGGCCAGACCCTGCTCCTGGGCGGCGAGGGTGATCAGCCGCTCCATCAGGTACTCCTCCGCATGGGAGTAACCCACCCGTTCGACCAGCCAGGCGGCGAACTCTGGCTGGCTCACTTCGATGGGCCCCGCACGGGCGATGACGTCGTCCCCGAGGGCAGGGGTAGGGACGGGGCTGGGGCACAGGCAAAGCAGAGTCACGAACAACCAGGCGTTCATCGCTGGGTGTCTCCTGGGATGGGAAGGGCGGACAAGGATACGCACTGCAGCTGCCCGGCGATGGATCGCATCTCGTAGTGGCCACCCCTCAGCGGGGGGCTGAAGGCGATGGTCTGGCGTTGCCCATCGGGCAGCAGCAGCTCTGCCTGGGCCAGGGCGTCGGCTCCCAGCCCGATATGGACCCTTGGTGAGCTCAAGCCGAAGTACGACGGTGCAGGCGTACAGAAGCGGTGCACGGTGCGCCCGGAGACGAGCTGGAGTTTGAGCTGGCTGCCCCTGGGGACTCCCGCGAGAACCAGTCCAGGCCCTTTCGACTGGCCCCCCGGACCGCCCTGGTTGCGGTACACCTGGGCTGGCCCGCCACAGTTCGTGAGCAGCAGATCCAGGTCGCCATCTCCGTCGAGATCTCCGCCGTAGAGGCCGCGGCCTACCCGGGGGGCGCTGGTGAGCTCGGCGGCGGCGGCACTCACGTCTGCGAACTGCCCAGCACCCAGACCGCCGAAGACAAGGGCCCGCTGAGCGTGTCGCTTGCCGTCGTGATAGAGCTGGATGTTGTCGATGATGTGGCCGTTGGTCACCGCCACGTCGAGCTGCCCGTCCCCGTCGAGGTCGCCCATGAAGGTGCCGAAGCCCACGGGCAAGCGACTCGCTGCGTCGAGCCCGGCCTGGGCGGTGACGTCGGCAAACAGGCCGTCGCCGTCGTTGCGATAGAGGGTGTTCGACTCGTCGTCGAAGTTGGTCACGAACAGGTCAGGGTCGCCGTCGTCATCGACGTCACCGGCGGCCAGGCCCATGCCAGCCTCGGTGAGCCCCCGTTGGTTCACGCCCGTGCCCGAGAGCAACGTGCCGTCGTCGAAGCGACCGTCGCCCCGGTTCAACCAGAGCCGATTCTCCACGCTGTCGTTGGCCACGTAGAGGTCGAGGTCGAGATCGCCGTCGACGTCGACGGCGATGGCGCCCAGGCCCTTTCCGTGATGGCCTGCGTCGGTGTTCAGGCCTGCGCTCACGGTGGCGTCCTCGAAGCGCCCATCACCCAGGTTGCGCCAGTAGCGATCGGGCAGGCCGGCATAGGTGTCCGGATGGCAGGCGCTGCGCCAGCCGTCCTCCCGTCGTCCGCACCAGGGTGGGTTGCTCAGGTCTTCGTCCACGTAGGCGGTGACGTAGAGATCCTGGTCGCCGTCTCCGTCGCCGTCGAAGAAGAGGGCACCGGCGGTCCATCGCGGGTCGCCGAGACCGTCTCGGCCCGTGCGGTCAGCGAAGGTCCCCGTGCCGTCGTTGAGCAGCAGCACGTCGGGGCCGAAGTTGGTCACGAAGAGGTCGAGGTCGCCGTCGAGGTCGATGTCGCCGGCCGTGGCGCCCATGCCGTAGCCGTCATGGGCTGCGGCTCCAGAGCGAGCCGTCTCGTCACCGAAGCGCCCATGCCCGTCGTTGAAGAACAGCTGATTGATGAGGCTCTTGTCTCTGGGGAAGATCGGCAGGGGGCCCGACTGCACCAGGTACGCATCGAGATGTCCGTCGCCGTTGAGATCTGCCAGGACGGCTCCCGCGCCCATGGTCTCAGCCAGCCGCTTCTCGGCAGTGAGCCCCGCATCGTGGAGAAACACAAGGCCACTCTCGCGACTCACCTCGACAAACCATGGCTCGGCCCCGGCGGCTTGAGCGTCGGCGGGATGGTTCTCTGGCGCTGAAGACATGGTGCTGGGCTCTTTGGCGACAGACTCCTCAGCCGAAGACGTGTTCGAGGGCGAGTCTGAGCACGACCAGCAGATCACCAGGAGCCACAGAGCGCTCCAGCAGGGCCGGGATCTGGAGGTCATGGGGATGGACCGCGAGGGTTGACCGTTCTCACGCACAGGCTGCTAGGTCTCATCGGTCGCCTACTCATCGGTCGCCTGCAGCAGGGCCAGTGCCTTTGCCCGCCGGGTCGTCAGCTGGGCATCCCCCGGACGGGCCTGCAGGGCCAGGTCGAAACGTGCCAGGGCAGCCCGGGCTTGGCCATCGGCCAGCAGCAGATCGCCGCAGCGCACGGTGAGCCTGATGTCGCCTGAGGCGCGGGAGGCTTCGTCGAGCAGGGCCACCGCGGCGGTGAGGTCGCCCCGGTCTTCGCTGAGCAGTCGGGCGTGGCGCAGGATCACTGGCGCGAGCTGCCCCGGCTCAGCCAAGGCGGCAGCCCGGACGTAGGCCGCCTCGGCCTGATCGAAGCGACCAATCTTTCGTTCGACGTCGCCGAGCAGCGCGTGATTGTCGGCGTGCATGGGGGCCAGGTCGATGGCCCGCAGGGCGTGGTCTCGCTGATCCATGAGCGGCACCAGCTCGCGGTGCCGGGCCAGGGCCACGGTGGCTTCGTCTCTTCGACCGAGCTGCAGCAACGACCGACCCAGCCCGAACAAGGCCATGTGATCGAAGGGGTCCATGGCCAGGGCCCGGCGAAAGGCAGAGAGGGCCTCGTCGTGCTTGCCGTCTCGCGCCGCGGCACGCCCCTCGGCCACAGCCAGGGCGGGATGGTTCGGGCCCAGAACAGCCCGAGCCTGGCCCAGGGCATCGAGGGTCTGCTGTCCGTGACCCAGCACCTCGTGACTGTCCACGAGCATGAGCACCTGGATCTCGTCCGTCGGATCGAGGGACAGCAGGGCCTGCTCGTAGTGGCCCAGCAGATAGTGGGCTTGAGCCGCCACCCCGCGACCGTCCGGGCCCAGCTGCTCGGCCGTGGACAAGGCCGCTGCGAAACGATGGATGGCCAGTTGCCGCTCGGCCAGCAGCAGCTGCACGGCGCTGTCAGCAGCTCCGTTTTCGACCTGCCGCTGCAGGCTGTCGACGGAGGCTTCACGACGCCCTGCTTGCCAGTCGAGCTCCCAGGCGGGCTGGCTCTGCTGCTGCGTTCCCGAAAGAGCGGGGACAGCAAGGACCGCGGGGGCAGACAGGGTGGCCAAGATGAGCCAGGCGAGCAGGCCGTTCATCAGCGCGCGTCGCCCGGGGCCAGGGGCTCTGAGCGGAGCAGCTGCCCACCGAAGGCGATGTGATGCCGTTGGTCCACGGCCAGGTCGTTGTGGGCGCTGGTGCCTCCGCCAGGCCAGCGGATGGTCAGGGAGTCGATGGTCGTGGCAGGGCCCAGGCCGATGATCAGTTCGCTGTCGCTCTGGCTCACGTAGCTGCCGCCTGAGACCAGCTCGCGGACCACGGTGCGGCCTCCCGCGGTGACCGTGACCCGGGCGCCTTCAGCGTCGGCTCGGCCCCCGGGGCCGCTGAGCACCAGGGCCAGGCGGTGCCCTTGAGCCAGCTCGTTCTTCAGCACCCAGGGAGAGCCGCCGCTGTTGCTCACCACCAGGTCGGTGTCACCGTCCCGATCGAGATCAACCCGGGCCACTCCACGGCCCACCCTGTTCACTGCCAGCGAGGTGCCCAGGCTCGCTGGCGCGGCAGAGAAGCGCCCCTTGCCGTCGTTGAGGAACAGCTGGTCCGGTTGAGCGAAGGTGGTCAGGTCTTCGAGCTCGTGGATGTTGTCCATGATGTGACCGTTGGCCACGTAGATGTCGAGGTCGCCGTCGTTCTCCGCGTCGACGAAGACCGTACCGAAGCCGAGCAGGGGCAGGGTCGGGCCGCCGGCGCCGCTGAGTACGGAGACGTCGGTGAAGAAGCCGCCGCCGTCGTTGCGGTAGAGCGTGTTCGTCTCTTGCTGGTAGTTGACCACGTACATGTCGAGGTCGCCGTCCCCGTCGAGATCGCCGATGTCCGCGCCCATGCAGGCTTCGGTGCGCCCTTCACCGTTCAGGTCGGCCCCGGACATGGCGCCCACGTCGGTGAACCGCCCGCCGCCGTCGTTGCGCAACATGAGGTTGGCCTGGCTGTCGTTGGCCACGAACAGGTCGATGTCCCCGTCGTCGTCGTGGTCGGCGGCCACCACCGTCAGCCCCTTGCCAGCGGTGCCCACCAGGCCGGCTGCCGCCGAACCATCGCTGAAGCGACCGCCGCCGTCATTGATCCACAGCCGGTCGTCTTCGCCGGGCCAGGAGTCGACGTGACAGTAGGTGCGGATGGGCCGGGGGCCGCAGAAGCGATGGGAGGACACGGGCATGTCGAGGTAGAGCACGCTGTACAGATCGAGGTCGCCGTCGAGGTCTGCGTCGAAGAAGGAGCCGCCGATGGTCCAGCGGGAGTCGCTCAGCCCGGAGGCCTGGGTGACGTCGGTGAAGTGGGCCTTGCCGTCGTTCTCGAACAGCTGGTCGTCGCCGTAGCAGGCCACCCACAGGTCTCGGTCTCCGTCGCTGTCGATGTCGCCAACGGCCAGGCCCATGGCGTAGACGGGCTCGGTCAGTCCGCTGTCGGCGGTGATGTCGTCGAAGGTCAGGTCGCCCAGGTTGCGATAGAGCTTGTGCGACTCGCCCGCTGCGTGGTGGGCTCGCTTGCGGTCCTCGTCGGTGAACTCGTCGTGGGGCAGGGTGCCGCTCTGCAAGAAGAGCAGGTCGGGCAGGGCGTCCCCGTCAAAGTCGCTGGCTGCCAGCCCGGAGCCCATGGTCTCGAACAAGAACTTGCGCCCGTCTCCCCCGTGCGTATGGACGAAGTCGATGCCGGCTGCGTCCGCCACGTCGACCAGCCCGGCGATGGCCACGGCAGGGTCTGCAGCAGCGCTGTGCGCAGGGCCCGCGTTCGGCGTAGCCTCGCTGCCGTCGCCGCAGCCCAACGTGAGCGTGCCGAGGAGCAGCGCCCAGGGAGTGATGTTCATTGTCCCGCTCTCTTTCTGGGTTGGCAGTAGCGCTGGCGCAGTCCTGCGATGTCGTCGTCTTGAAGCAGCTCGCCGTGCAGGGTGATGAACTGCTCGATCACGGCGCAGGCCTCGGCAACCTTGTCGTTGCGCCGATGGATGTCGGCCAGCAGCTTGTAGCCGTTGGTGTATTCGGGCAGGAGCGCCAGCAGTGCTACCAGCTTCTCGGTGCGCACCTCTTCGTTCCGTCGCACGTACTCGTCGTCGGTGAGCGCGAGCAGCAGCGACAGGATCTCGCCCCAGCGCTGGGCAGGCTCAGCTTGGCCCAGGCGCAGGGCGCAGTCGCCCAGACCCTTGACCGCTTCTTTGTAGTCGGGGCGGCCTTGCTGCGCCCGACGGAACAGCTCCTGTGCCCGCTCATAGTCACCGGTCTGAAAGACGAAGCGGCCGTGGAGCGACAGGGCCCTGTAGGCCTCGGCGGGAGGCAGCTCGTCGGCCTCTGCGAGCAGGGTCTGGGCCGTCTCACGGTCGCCGCGCATATCCCGCAGACGGGCTTCCAAGAACAGCGCCTCGCCGGCGTGGTCAGGGTCGGCCCTGAGGATGGGCAGCTCGGCGAGCATCTCGTCGTCTGCTTCGATCATGGCCAGCAGGGCCACCAGGCTCTGGCGCACGGAGTTGTCGTCCGGGTGGGCGTCGAGGGCCATGCGGTAGTGCGCCACCGCTGGCAGGTTCAGGCGCAACTCGGCGTGGATCGCTCCCAGCCGCTTGTTGATGCCGAAGGCCTCCGGGCGCATGGCGTGGGCCGCCAGCAGCGCCTCACGGATGGCGGGCACATCGGCGTGCATCTCGTCGAGCTGAAAGGCCCGGTTGCGGGTGGCCTCGAAGGTGGCTTCGTCTACGGCGGTGGGGTCGGCCTCTGGAGTGCCCAGGCCCTCAGGGGTCTGACCAGGAACCTCGGCGGCGGGGTCGTGCCCGCAGGCCGGCGCGAGAGTCGCGAGTGCCAGGAGCGAGGCGACAAGGAGCGGGCGGCTCGTTCGGTTCACAGGGGGACGGCTCGGCGAAGGAAGGGAGGACTCACAAGACGTGGGGCCGATCCTCCATGTTAGCTCCCTGATCGCCGCCGATCCTCCCATGACCCGGAGGAGCCTCCCGGGGGGCAGAGGCGCGCCGAGCATGAGAGTGCGCCAGGGAGACCGGGCCCGAAGCCGACACACCGGGCACAGCTTGCTAGGATGCCGCCCATCATGAATGACGCCGTGCTCTCACCGCCGCCCGCCGGGACTCCCGGGGGCCCCAAGGTCCTGATCGAGGTCTTTGGCTGCCAGATGAACAAGCTGGACGCCGAACTCACCGTGGGCGCCTTGCGCCGGGCGGGCTACGACTTCACCGATCGAGATGAAGAAGCCGCCGCCATCCTGATGGTGACCTGTTCGATCAGAGATCAGGCCGAGAACCGGGTGCACAGCCACCTGGGCGAGCTGGCCCTGCGCAAGCAGCTTGAGCCCGACCTGGCCGTAGGGGTCCTGGGTTGCATGGCCAGCCGCGAAGGGCAGGCCTTGCTCGGTCGCTGGCCCGCCCTCGACTTCGTCCTGGGCACCCGAGATTTTCCCCAGGTGGCCCGGGTTCTCGACGAGGTCCGCGCCGATCGCACCCGGGTGGTGGCCGTGGACGGTGACGACAAGGTGAGCGAAGAGCGGGACATCACCGTGCGCCCCCACAAGAGCCGGGCCTTTGTGACGGTCATGCGCGGTTGCGACAAGCGCTGCACCTATTGCGTCGTGCCCAAGACCCGGGGCCACGAGGTCAGCCGTCCCATGGCCGAGATCTTGGCCGAGGCCCAGACCCTGGTGGCCGACGGCGTGAGAGAGATCACGTTGCTGGGACAGACCGTGAACGCCTGGGGGCGGGGTGAAGGTCGCTCGCTCGGTGAGCTGCTGGCGGCGCTGCAAGATCTCGAGGGGCTCGACCGGATTCGCTTCATCACCAGCCATCCCGAAGAGATGGATGACGAGCTGATCCAGGCCATGGCCTCCTGCACGAAGGCCGGGTTGTTCCTGCACCTGCCGCCCCAGTCGGGCAGCGACGCGGTGCTGCGGCGCATGGCTCGGGGCTACACCGCCGACCGCTACCGCCAGATCATCGAGCAGCTCCGGGCGGCGATCCCCGGCGTGGCCATCGGCGCCGACATCATCGTGGGCTTCTGCGGCGAGACCGACGCAGACTTCGAAGCGACCTACCGGCTCATGGAAGACGTGCGCTTCAGCCAGGCGTTCCTCTTTCGCTACTCGCCTCGCCCGGACACGCCGGCCTTCTCGCACCTTGTCGATGACGTCCCCGACCAGGTCAAGCGCGAGCGCCTGGCCCGGCTCATGGACCTGCAGCAGCGCCAGTCTCTCGAGCGCCTGCAAGGCATGGTGGGCTCGGTGCACGAGGTCTTGGTCGAGGGGCGCAGCCTGCGCGATCCCGAGATCCTGTTCGGACGCAACCTGGCCTTCGATCGGGTGGTCTTCAAGGGCGATGAGTCCTTGACCGATCGCTATGCCCGGGTGCGCATCTCCGAGGCGACGGCGCTGACATTGCGCGGCGAGTTGCTGTCCGCCGCCGACTCGCCGGTGGCCCTCCAGGTCTGACGAGAAGAGCCCATGCCTGCACCCCAAGCGACGGCTGCCGAGATGTTGGCTCTGTCTCGGGCGGTGAATCTGGCTCGCTCGGCTCGGGGAGACGTGGAGCCCAATCCCATGGTGGGGGCCATCGTGCTCGCAGAGAGCACGGTCGTGGGCGAGGGCTGGCACCGGGCCTACGGCGGCCCCCATGCAGAAGCCGACGCCCTCGCCGACGCCGGGGAGGACGCCCGGGGTGCAACGCTGATCGTCACCCTCGAACCCTGCAGCACCACGGGCAAGACGCCACCGTGCGTGGAGGCCGTGCTGAGCGCAGGCATCTCGCGCGTGGTGGTGGGGGCTCTCGATCCTGATCCACGGCACCAGGGCCGGGGCCTCGAGATCCTGGCCGCTGCCGGTGTGGAGGTCGTGCGCTGCCTCGACCCCCAGGCCGAAGACTTGCTGGTCGACTTCAAGGCCCATCTGGCCAGGGCTCGTCCCCATGTGCTGCTCAAGTGGGCCCAGTCTGCGGACGGCGCCATCGCCAGAGCGGGAGGTGAGCCCGTACAGCTCACCGGGTCTGCCGCCGCCGCCCGGATGCACCGTTGGCGTGCCCACGTCGACGGTCTGCTGGTGGGGCTGCAGACCGTGCTCAACGATGATCCCATGCTCACGGCCCGAGGGCTCGTCGCGCCGGTACGTCCCCTGCGTCGCATCGTGCTCGACCCCACCCTGCGCCTGCCCCTCACGTGTCGTCTGGCAGACACGGCTGGGGAGACGCCCACCTGGGTGCTGGCCCATCTCGACGCCGATCAGCAGCCCGAGGTGGCGCTGGATTCGAGGGACGTGCGGGTGCTGCGCGTCCCCGAGGGCGAGTCCTGGCTGGCAGACAGCCTGGCCCTGCTGGCCGTGGAGGGCGTGGGGCGCCTGATGGTCGAGGGAGGCGCCCGCACGCTGGCAGCTTTCCTGGAGGACGGCCTGGTTGATCAGCTAGCCGTGTTCATGTGTCCCATGGCGCTGGGGCCCGGCGCCCTGCCTGCCCTGCCCGGTCGCCAGCTCGGCGGGCTCACCCCCGAGCAGCTCGCCGAGGAGCTGGGCCTGGACAACGTGCGCCTCGAAGAGCTGGGCGACGACGTGCTGATGCGGGGCACGCCGCAACCCTGCGCGTAGCGCCGCTCGTCCCATGCCCGAGGGGAGGCACGGAGGCCGGGGCGGCTGCTCAGCGAGGCGTGAGGTCGACCTCGATGGTCTGATTCCAGAAGGCTTCCGTGTCTGGAATCCAGGGCTCGAGTTTGTAGAGCAGCTCAACGGTGGCCGAGCGGGCGCTGGCCGAGAAGGGCACCACGAGCTGGCGCTGCTCGCCAGCAGGTATCTGTGTGCTGCTCTCGCCGGAACTGCGGTACGGGTTGCGGAAGCGCAGTCGCGCCGTGCCCTTCTCGCCCCCGGGGAAGCGCACTCCCAGCCCGTCGATGGGCCCCGCCTCCACACCCATGGCGTCGCTCACCGTGACCACCAGGTCGAGGGCGCGATTGCGCGAGTCACTGGGCAGGTTGTGTCCGGCGAAGTCGTTGGACAGGGTCACGGTCAAGGTGCCCGCCTCGTGGTCGACCTCGCGGCTCATGGTCAGGCCAGCGAGGGCGAACTCTCGATCGCGCCCACCGAGAAAGCGGTGGCTCCTACCTGAGCGCGGGGCCCCGGCGCTGGGTGCTTCTCGGCGGATCCGCTCCATGTGGCAGTCCCGGCAGTTCTGCCCCTCGGCAGCGGCGGGGGACACGCGCCATTCGTCGTGGGTCTGGTGCTGGTTGTGGCAGGGAGCGCAGAGGGCCTGGCTGGCCAGGGCGTCCCGGTAGGTGGGGCGACAGGCTCCGTTGAGCCCGGCCCGTGACGCCGCCACGCCGCCTTCGGGCAACCCGTGGCACGAGCTGCAGTCGATGCCGTCGTGGCGCCGCTCGGCCCGGGCCAGGACCCGGGTGTCCTCCTCGATGCCGAAAGCGAACACCGGCGCCGAAGCGTGGCAGGGCAGGCACTCGGTCTTGCGGAAGTTGTCCGACTGGGTGGGCTGACGCACCTGCGGGTCTGTGAACGCTGCGGCGTGCATGGAGGCGCGCCACTCAGCCACCACCTGGGGATGACACGCGGCGCAGTCAGACGGCGACGACATCGTAGGGGCCGCGGTCTGCCGTGCAGCCGTCGGATTGTGGGTGGGGGGCGGCGCCGAGTCAGGAATCCAGAGCAAGCCGGCACACACGGCGACCAGCAGGCCCAGGCCGATCAGTTTGCGCGGGTTCATGATCGCGTCCCGCTGGACAGCAGTCGGGGCTGGCCCCAGATGCGCAGACGGACCTTGTCGCCGCTGAGCAGGCGGCCATGGCTATCGCCGCAGCGCAGCAGTCGCTCGCCGCAGCGCACCCACGAGCCGCCCCGCCGATCAGGCGCCAGAAACACGCCGTCGACGCCCTCTGAGGCGTTGTGGGTGAAGCTCACCGCTGCGGCGTCCAGAAAGGTCGTGACCTCGACCCCCGGCTCTGCGCCGTCAACGGCCAGGCCCAATCCCAGGTCGACCCTGCCCATGCCGTCACTCTGTCCAGTGAGGATCGTGCCCCGGTCAGAAAAGGCGGCCAGGGAGGGCGTGGGAGGAGATTCGAGGGCGAAACGGGTGGGGCCCATCCACCAGTGGCCCCCTCCCTCGAGGGAGAGCAGCTGGTCGCCGAAGATGAGCACGTCGTCCGGGTCATGGGTCACCGTGATCTGGGTGGCGTTGAGCTCGGCGATGAGCAGGGGCAGCTTCTCTCGCAGGGACGCAGACAGGGCCGGGTCGAGGTGAGCCAGGGGTTCGTCGAGCAGCACCCAGCTGGGCCTGGGGGCCAGGGCCCGGGCCAGGCCCAGGCGCAGCCGCTCGCCACCGGACAGCTGCTCGGGACGCCGTCGGCGCAGGTCCGTGAGCTGGAAGACGGTCAGCAGATGATCATGCCACTCTCGATCGTTGCGCGGATCGACGAAGGCCACGTGGCGCTCGACGGTCATGTGGGGCCACAGGGCTCCATCCTGAAAGAGCATGCCCGGGGGATCGGCGGGGCGTTGAACCCGGCCCCGGGTGGGCTCGGCCAGCCCGGCCAGGACGGCCAGCAGGGTCGACTTGCCCGCACCGGATGCGCCTACCACCACCAACCGCTGGCCCCGCTCCAGGGTCAGCTCAAGGTCGGTCAGCAGCAGATCTCTCGAGTAACCCAGGGCCAGCCCGCTCACGGCGAGGTGGGCAGGTGCCGTGGCTTGGCTCGGGGCGGCGGGCTGGGCTTGAGCGTTGATGGTCTGGGCCTCGCGATGGGCGGCGTGCACTGTGGGGAGACTCTCGAGCGACAGCCGGGGGAAACCATCCCGAGCCACCTGGCCTCAAGAGTGACTACAATGACCGAACAGATGGGACGACTCCAGAGCCAGCGGCTTGGCTGGCCTGGACTGAGCAGCTGTCCTGTTGCGCAACCAACGGGACGACGCATGAAAACGGACGTGATCATCGTGGGCGGCGGCCACGCCGGCGTGGAGGCTGCCTTGGCCGCCCGGCGCTGCGGTGCCTCCGTGCTGCTGGTGACTCTCGACCCCGCCGCCATCGGCCGCATGAGCTGCAACCCCTCCATCGGAGG
>Ga0114932_10002063_pt1 | contig 21779 bp, 24 predicted proteins | sample 2SBtaG_2_FD_87286 | JGI IMG/M metagenome (GOLD analysis project Ga0114932, IMG submission 87286) | Deep subsurface microbial communities from Kolumbo volcano to uncover new lineages of life (NeLLi) - 2SBTROV12_ACTIVE470 metaG | ecosystem: Environmental > Aquatic > Marine > Volcanic ... | reverse complement strand
TAAACCATAGCAATTCTATTACCACGGAATTGTTCCAACTCTACATCATTGAGTTCAACGAGATTTTGACCTTCATATAGAATTGATCCATCAACTTGAACATACCCTGGTAAATAACCCATGATCGCGTAAGCGACCGTTGATTTCCCGCATCCTGATTCTCCAACTAGTCCTACAACTTCTCCTCTATTAACAGTCAGTGACGCGTCGCGAACAGCTCGAACGGTACCGCGAGGAGTAAAGAAACTAACTCCAAGATTAGTTATCTCTAATAAAGGAGTATTATTTTGATTCATACTTTCTCTCATTGTGGTAACTCCGTTGGTAAACGAGCAGCATCTCTAATTCCTTCAGTCAGTAGATTGACACCAACTACCAAAGAAGCAACAGCTGCAGCTGGGGATAGAGGCACCCAAGGTGCTCTTACAAGAATAGATCTGCTATCTGCAATCATTGCACCCCAATCTGGTGAGGGTGGTTCAACACCAAGCCCTAAAAATCCCAAAGAGGAAGCAAGAAGAATAGCATATGAAAAACGAACAGAACCTTCGACTGCCAGAACAGGCAATGCGTTTGGTAATATCTCTTTGAAAATAATATATAAACTTTTCTCGCCTCTTAGCCGTGCAGATTCAATATACTCCTGAGTTTTTATACTTAAAGTAGCTGAACGTAATACACGCGCTACGCGAGGTGTATGAACAATTGCCAATGTAGCTATTACTAAGATAGGTTCTTTACCGGTAGCAAAGAATGCAGAAAAATCATCCATCCATGTCAATGAGTCAGATACTGATAACACAAGTAATGCTAGTAACAGTGAAGGAAAAGACATCAATCCATCGCCAATACGCATGACGATCTCATCAATTTTCCCACCCAAATAGCCACAAAACATTCCTATAGAAGTCCCTATAGCAACTCCTAAAATTGAACCGATCGCAGAAATTAAGATTATTGAACGAGCACCAGATAAAAGGCGACTAAACACATCTCGCCCAAATTGATCAGTACCTAAAATATACGGAATTGAATTACCAGCACCCATTGTAAAAGGTTGGGCAAAGGTTTCATCACTAAAATCTGTAGGACCAAAAGGAGCAAGGAAAGAACCAAAACAAGCTAGTAAAAGGTGCAAGACTACCAAAGGTAATCCTACTCTTCCTGCTGGAGTTTTAAATGCATTAAGCATTGGCCGAAAAATATTGTTAAGTCGTCCTTTTATTGAAATTTTTTGCATGACAACGGTTTCGGATTCAGTGCTCATGAAGATATCCTAATCCGTGGGTTCAACCAAACATACATCAAGTCTGCTACAAGATTACTGACTGCATATGTACCAGCCACTAACAAAGCTACCGCTTGTAAAACAGGCAAGTCACGTCGGTTAATTGCATTAATGAGAGTCAAACCTAAGCCAGGGTAGCCGAAAACACTTTCCACAATAATGAGGCCACCTAACATCCATCCAACATTAATTGATACCACACTTATAGTGGGAAGCATTGCATTAGGAACAGCATGACGCCAAATCACCTGCCAACGTGGTAGCCCTTTTAATATTGCTGTGCGGACATAATTTGTTTCAAGAGCTTCAATTATATTTGCACGTGTCATACGCATAATGTAACCGAAAAGCACTGCAGTCATTGTAAGAACAGGCATGATTAAAATTTCAGGTCGAGCTAAAGGAGATGTACCTGGCAAAACAATACTCGATGAAGGCAACCAACCCAAAGTCGAAGATAAAATCACTATTAGAATGAATCCTGTAACAAATTCTGGCAGTGAGATAGCCACTAAAGAGAGCACACTAACTGTGTGGTCGCCAGCAGAACCTCTACGTACCCCCGCCCAAACACCAACCAAAATTGCACTTGGAACAGCAATACAGAATGCTGCAATCGCAAGAACTAAAGAATTTTGCAATCGGCTTTTTAATATCTCAGTAACTGGTCTATCTTGTACTAAAGATGTACCAAGATCACCTTGGAAGACACCTCCGACCCAATTTAGATATCTCTTCCAAGGTGGTTGATCCAAACCCATTTGTTCACGTAAGGTTTCTAACGCACCAGGTGTCCTGCTTTTGCCAAGTACTGCCTCGGCAACGTCTCCTGGCAGTACTTCCGTGACACCAAAAATAGCCAAAGACACTACGACTAGAGTCAAAAGGATCAAAGCAAACCGCATCACCAAGAATCGGAGCATACCAATAGTGCTTTCTGGGTTTATATGAATAAAGAAGCACCTGTTCCACTACATGACGTAGTGGAACAGGTGATAATTAATAATTAGGCTTCTTCAAACCATCCGCGTGATAGGAATGGCCATCGACTTGGGTGGGCTTCAATGTTCTGAACATTTGTAGCTACACCCATAAGAGTATTCACAAAGAACGGAATCACTCGGTAGGCTTGCTCAACCAAGTGTTTCTGAATTTGACTATATGTCTCTTTACGTGCATCTAAGTCTTCACCACGTGCACGTTCAATCAGTCCATCAAGTGCTGCATCTTTCTGATAAGTTTCATTCCAAGGTGCATCTCCGTGATAAACAATGCTCAAAGCAGCATCAGGATTTCTACCGTTCCAGTTAACAGTACATAACTGGACTTCCTGATTTAGCCACCACTTAGACCAATATTCATCTTCAGGCTTCTTATCAATCCGTGCATTGAAACCTGCTTCACGTGCATATTCTTGGAACGTTAATGCAACTTCTTCATGCATAGCTGCACCCATCGTTACAATAGGAACTTCTAATCCATCCGCATACCCAGCAGCAGCAAGAAGATCTCGTGCTTTCTTTGGGTCATATTCTGGAATAGCAACGCTGGAATCATAATGAGGATCATTAGGAGCAATTGGATGGTCATTTGCAACAGCACCAAGACCTTCAATTACTTTCGCAACATTTTGCTCACGGTTCGATGCAGCCTGTAAAGCTTGACGAACACGTTGGTCATTAAATGGAGCAATTAGAGTGTTCATAGCCAACGTCATATAACTAGCAGACGTAGCCTGTGATGCTCTTGCGACACCGCTACCATCAACTTCTGGGACTGAAGCAGGTGTTAATCTATTCACCTGGTGAATAGCACCACCCTTTAACGCTTCAATACGAGATTCTGGTTCAGGCAAGTACGTAAATTGAATGCCATCAAAATAAGTATTATCTGCACCCCAATAATCTGTACGTCGTTCAAATGTAGTACCTTCACCTGGTTGATTACTAACCATTTTGTAGGCACCAGAACCAACATATTTACCTATACCCCAATTAGTAGGGTCATCATTTTGTGGAACAATTTTTCCTTGATAAAAAGACAAAGTGTTTACCCAAAATGCGTTCGGCTTGTCCAAAGTCATCTTGACAGTGTGATCGTCTATAACTTCTGTTCGACCACCTTTAGCAGGATCCAAAGAGCCTAATTGTCCAGTAGGTGGTGCTTCTAAAGCGAAAATTCGATCGAATGTGAATTTCACATCAGCAGCTGTCACTTCATCGCCATTAGAGAATGTATTATTTTTTCTTAAGTTGAAGATATATTCTTGTTGATCTTCAGTTTCCCAAGATTCTGCAACTGCACCTGTCATGGTAAGGTCATGTTGCTTGACTACCAAGTTTTCACCTGCTTGCCACCCAATAGCAGCTTCTGCATCACTCGTAAAGAATGCAGGGTCAGTGTTCGAAAGTTCTATGTCTGGTGCTGAGTTCAGTGTTCCACCTTTAGTACCTTCACCGCCGCCGCCAAAAGTATCACAACCAATAAGCGATGCACCGGCTAGACCTAAAGCGCCAACACTAGCGCCACGCATCAGTCCACGTCTAGAAATTTTATTACGTTTCCAATAGTTAGTATCCATAGTCCGTCACAAAATAGTGACAAGCCTCCTAAGTTCATCGAGGCGCACAAAACCTTCTTCTTAAATTAGTAAGTAAAAAGGACCACCTCAGTAATTGCTGTACAAATACACTACCAGCAAAACCATAGGTCAAGTCAAGCTATCTATAGAGAATAATTTTGTACAAATTTTTCGAATGCAATCCAGTTATCAACATTTTGAACAGTCGGCATTAACGTAACATCGGTGTTATAGGGTCTATTAAGTAAAACTGGAACCAACGTATCTGGTGCATCTTCTAAAACTTCAGGAGTATCGTCCAGATGAAATTTAATATTCAAATTAATCCAAGTAGGCGCTTTTGATTGCTGTTTAGTATGCACAATAGGAATATCACCCATGCCATACAATTCAAGCCAATGCTGAGCAAACTCTAATTCTTCATCCAAACGAGCAGTTATGACAGTAACATCATATTCCATCAAAAAACGTTCAATCACCTCAATAGCTTGATCCACTGGGGGCATTTCGAGAACTAATTCGGTCTGATGAACAGCTAATAACATCTCTGCATAACGACTATCACCTAGCATCGGCAACGCAACTCGCCGTCCAGTTTCAGCAATATTAACTTGCATTCCCCAATGATCAAGCATATATCGTTGCTTCAGCCAAGCAACATCAGCTATTGTTCCATCAAAATCAAGTCCCAAATGCATCAAATTATATCCCACTTCGTTCAGTGTTAAAGTTCACTATATTTCAGACAAGTACACGGTGAACTTTAATACTATGATCAATATCGAACGTATTCTTCACCGCGAAACAAATGATAAAGCGCCTATATTATCGTTCTGTTATCAAAATAATATCAACAAAAAAATCTACGATTGAAATTACATCCTCTTTACATTGCTGTATTTTGTATAAATGCGAAATAAACGAAAAACAATTAACGAGATACTAGTGAACACGCAAGAAAGTATAACGCGACTCACTCCTCAAGAAGCATATATTGCACAAGAAAATGGATCGATTATTATCGATACTCGAGATTCTGCCGATCAATCTACTGAAGGAATTGTGCCCCACGCAAAATCAATTACTAGAAATACTTTGGAATGGAGATGTGATCCTGAAGCAGAATTACCTGATCCGCTACTTGCACAATTAGATAAAAAATTAATTATCATGTGTAATGATGGATATTCTTCAAGTCTTGCAGTAAAAAGTTTAATGGACATCGGACGTAAAGATGTCTCAGATATTATCGGCGGGTATCGGGCCTGGAAAAATTACGGTCTCCCTACAACTGAAATAATTAATTCAAAAGATCGTAAATCAAGTACACAGCAAAAATTATGATAATCAAATCACCCAGTTGAACAGTACGTTCATTGATCCAAGTTTTAATAGATTCAAATATACCTAAAGAAAAACTACCTATAACGAATATCCATACCCATTCTTTTCCCAAATCACTAGAGAAAAAATATGCTACTGCCAACCAAATTAATGCAATAGCAACTGGCCAATAATAGATCACATTTTGCATACGCCACCTCAATAATGTAGTTTATCATCTGTAGAGTAACTTCTTAAACAAGGTTCGTAAATGAAAAATAATAACCCCAAAGAAATAGCCTCTTTGTTATCAAAAATTTATGGTAACCAACTTGAACCAGCTAATTATGTACGTGGTGTCGCCATCAGTGGCAAAATTAGACTTAGTAAGTTACTCCCAAAAAATAATATACAAATACCTTCAATTACGAAAATAGTAGACCCTTTAATTAACGAAGATTACTTGGCAAAAATTATCAGTTCTGACGGTTCGGTTCATGCTGGTTTTGTTTGGACAGAAGATCTAACTGAAATTTCTGGAGATACAAAATACATAAATTTTTTAAAAAAAATTGCTGATAGTTACCTGCAATTTAATTCTGAAGGTAAACCACTTCCAATAGATCCTGATGATAGAGTCGAAGATATCTTCTATTCTGCAGCTTTGCTCGGACGTGCATATAAATTTACAAACAACGATCAATATTTAGAGGTACTTATCGGTCATCTATTATCCGCAATGCCTGAAAGTAAAACAGGTCTCTGGTGGCACTGTAAATCCTCACCTTTTTTCTGGGGAAGAGGAAATGCTTTTGTTACTTTAGGTTTTGCTGAAGCGTTGAGTTACATGCCATCGAATAATCAATCAAGAACAGCAATCGAAAATAAACATCAACTACATATAAAAAATCTACTGCAATACCAAGATAAAAGTGGTGCTTGGCATCAAGTGATTAATCGTTCTGATTCATACCTAGAATTTACTGCAACAGCAATGATCGGTTATGCATTGGCACGTGGTAGATCTAACGGTTGGTTAGGATCATATGTGGATGAGCCGTTAGAACGTGCATGGCAAGCAGTTACTAACCGAATTACTGAAGATGGATCGGTAAGAGATGCTTGTGTAGGTACAGGACCTTTAGAACATCTAGATGATTACATCAATCGTGACACGGTAAATGGAATAGATGATCGATCTGGATCTATGGCATTGTTGTTCAGTATTGAATACGGAACGCTTTTGGGCGAATTTTAAAGAGGAAGTGCTGTCGAAAAATCTGGAATACCATCCCAGCGACCAGCATCTCCTGTTCTCATTACTGCAATAGTTTTTATTACTTCTGGGTTAGCTAAACCATGTGGAGCTTTACCAGATAAAACATTGATCACGCTTTCTGCTTGTTTACGAGAACATTCTTCAAGAAATGTAGGCGAATATCCTGCTGTATGTGGAGTAATAATGAGATTAGGCAAATCAAGTAATGGATTTTCTATTTCAATAGGCTCTTTTTCCGTTACATCAATCGCTGCTGCTTGAATTTGACCAGACTTAAGTGCTGTTAACAGTGCCTTCTGCTCTACCAACTGTCCACGTGCACAATTTACAAGAAGTGCAGATGGTTTCATAAGTGAAAAAATTTCTTCATTAAATAAGTGTTCTGTTTCTTGAGTCCAAGATGCATGTATTGAAATATAATCTGAAGTTCTGACTAATGTTTCAAGGTCAACCAAAGTAACGCCATATAAATCTGCAGTGGATTGTTCTACATAAGGATCACAGGCAATAATTTCTTTAGGACCAAAACCTCGAATTCTAGTAGCAAAAGCTCTCCCAATGTTACCCAGGCCGACAATTCCGACTGTATGCCCACCTATACGTCTAACAGATTGTTGGAACCCGGTCACTGCACTAGGATTTTCACTCCATTCACCATTACGAACCGAAACGATACTGTCAAAAAGTTGGCGAGTTAAGGATAAAAGCATTGCAACAGCATGATCAGCAACCTCAGCAGTGTTTACACCTGGTACATTACACGCAAGTATGCCCAATTCAGTAGCGGCTTCAAGATCAATTGAATCAACTCCGACTCCCAAACGTGACACAATTTTTAATTTTGGACAAGCCTCGAGTACTTTTCGATTAGTAAGCAAACGTCCACCAATTAGTGCACCGTCAACATCTTTTAAAAGTTCAATGCTTTCTTCAATAGTAGTGACAGGAGCTTCAACAACGTCAAATCCTTCAGCTTCAAAAAGATCTCGTCTATTATGTGCACTTGTATGCATACCAATTTTGAACGTCATAAATATCTCCATTATCTAGACTCTTATTAATGTTTTACGATTCACAGCTCCCAAAGAACTACACCAGCAATAATTCCTCAGTATTAACCACTAACTTTTGACTTCAATCAATTCGATACGTACCTTCTCAGGGACTTCCATAAATGCTACACGAACCTTCGCACTTGCATTACGTGGGCTTTCAAGTAGTGTTGCTCCTAATTTTTCAAGACGCACAATATCAGTATCTAAGTCTGAAGAATCAAGACCAAAATGTTCTAATCCAAATTTCAATCCAGCATCACCTTGATTAAATTCTTGTCCCGGAACAGGTTCAGAAATACGAACAATTATATTATTTTCACTAGTACAAGTAATAAATCGATCACCTACGTCTCGAATAACGTCAGATTCTATAGTGAAATTAAATGCTTCCACCCACCAATCTGCAGTTTTCTTAGGATCGACTGACTTTATATGGATATGATTAATATTAAATGGCAAATGTTCATCCTTTCGTCTTATTCACGAATTCGAGATCGCCCAATTATACGCCAATTATCATCGACTAATGCTACGAGAAAAATAATTTGTTCTCTTTCACCATTAGCAAGAATGGCATCAACTGAAATATTTACACCTGTACGACCAATTTGGAAAGCATTTATTTTGTAGTCTGATGTTGCAAACCACTCTCTTCCTGATAGCGTCATTTCATAATCCGTTGGTGTGTCAAATTGACTTATATGACCTGTACCCACATCAATAAGAGGATATTTCGCAAGATCAATACATCTTGCGAAATCTGCAGTGTTCCATGCATCCAAGTGTTGCTGAACAACATCAATAGCTGCATCTGCTGAATGACTGGAATTTTCCAAATCATTAAATGAATCTAAGCCAAATCGCGCCTGTATTTTCCATGTCCCTTTTACTATCTGAGTAAGAATATAAGTCACACGATTAGAAAGGATAGGTTCATCATTTTCATCATAACGCGTCCAACCACCAGCAAGATGTACTTTGTGATCAGATTCATGAATACGAATAGGATCAATTCTATGTGTACGAACCCATCCAGAAGTTTTAAAGTCTTTCCAAGAAACAGCATTAGCATAATCATTTTTTGTTTCAAAGTATGACAGGCCGGAAGTGCTTAAGTATGAAGAATTCACTCCAGATGAAATACGCACATGTGGATATTGCATAACATTAGCCCAACCCTCTGCATTTTCAGAGTTGAACCATAAAAAAAATTCTTCGTACGTCTCTTCTGGACTTCGAAATGACATCTAACACCTCACATTGAGGTAATCAAATACCCACAATATTTTCAAGGATTTACCATACATAATCCAAGTTTTTCAATGCGTCTAAGAGCAAGCCAGCAAATAATGTAATACGGAAAAGCCCAAACAGGAATCAAAAATTTTACATTGGAACTACCGTCATCTTCTTCTTGTACAAGATGTTCAGTAGCTCTTATTGGACCTACATTCCAAGACCAAGAGTAATTTTCAACAACTGCAGTAATTTCAAATGGAACCCATATTCGAAAAAAAGTTTTTACCTTCCCTTTATGTCCTTTAATTAAACGTTCACCCCTAACATCAACATCAACTATTGACGGACCCCATAAAGGCCACAAATCATAGGTAGTTAATAACTTCCAAACAACCAAGTGTGGAATATTCATTTTTCGAGAAACTGACGTGTATTTCAATTAGAACTTCTATCATTTTGGAAAGTAAAATCTATTTTTGTTTACTTATTACGGATAAGGGTGCGAAAATTTTGCGATTCGACTTCATGATCAATGACCCTATGAGGATATTGTAAACCACGCAGATCTCTTTCGGACAATTTCCAAGGTTCATGAATATTTTTTGAAGATATCACTGAAAGTTCTTTTACATATTTTTTAATATAATTACCAGAGGGATCGATTTTTTTTGACTGCAAAATAGGATTAAGAATTCTATTCGGTCTTGTATCAGTACCAGTACCTGCTATCCATTGCCAATTGCCTACATTACTAGAAACATCTACATCTACCAACCAATGTGAGAAGTGTTTAGCACCTAAACGCCAATCCATACGAAGGTGTTTTGTGAGAAATGAAGCAACCACTAAGCGAATACGATTATGTATCCAACCTTCAAGCTTTAATTGACGCATTCCTGCATCAATTATAGGAAATCCTGTCATACCTTCAGACCATGCTATAAAAAGGTTTTTACGATCATTCCATTTGTAAGGTCGAGTTCTCAGATCGTCAGTAATAAACTCAGGAATATTAGCAACCAATTGTTGATAAAAATCTCTCCAGCATAATTGACGAGTGATATTTTCATGCACGGAAGTATCGATGGATTCAGAAATCATTGTCAAAGGAGAGATACATCCAAAATGTAAATATGGGCTCATACGCGATGAACTATAGGCTAAATTATTGTCATCTTGAATATTCTGTAAATATCTATCCAATTGCTGATGTGCAATACTTTCTCCACCTTTATCAATATTTGGAGAAACAGACAATTTTGTCAATTCACCTAAAGAAGGTATTGACCCTGATTGTATTTTTTCTGGTAAAGAAAATGATTTGACTTCCGAGGCCAAAGATCTACGAGGATAACTGATCCATTTTTTCCAATAAGGAGTGAAAATTTTATATGGCGTCCCAGTGCTAGATGTATATATCGCATTCGTATCAACAACTGTAGCGCCAGGAAATAGCTTGAATTCGAGATTCTCTTTATAGCATTCTTTAGCCAATTCTTGCTCACGATTTTTAGCATACGGCGTGGAATCAGATGTTACATAAACACCAGAGGCATTGATATTTGTAGTGAGTTTGATCAATTCTTTTACTGGATCACCCTGACGAACAATTAAATCTGCACCTTTACTGATTAACGAAGAACGTAAATCATTGAGTGCATCAAGCAAAAAAGAAAGCGCATTAGGCCTCTCCATTGTGGTTCGAATGATCTTTTCATCGATCACAAACAAAGGTACTACAAAATGCGCATCCTTCACTGCCTCTGATAATGCTGGATGATCAACTGTACGTAAATCACGGTTAAAAAGAACGACAACTGTCTCCAACACTTTGACTATTATCCCACTTCCTGTGATGTCCGGGAGTCTTGCTTAGCAGCAGCCCAAATAGCCAAACCAAAGGCAGTTTTATTTACCAAATCAGCTATATTGTAGGTGATATTAAGAGCATCAAAATTCTCAAATCCTCCAAAATATCCTATGAAATAACCTATAGGATAAATAGCCCAACCAATTGTAACTATCCACTTGATAGTGTTAAATGCTGTCTGACTAGCTTGGTTATTACTTTGTGCATTTGCTTTAGATATTGGTCCTAGGAATATCTCATAGATAATGTAAGCCCATCCAATCATTCCAATAATAAAACCGACAGCTTCATTAATTATGCCAGCTTCTCCAAGAAAACCACCGACCAACATAACCAACGCTGCACCAAGTAATCTCCAAAAAAAGATTGAGCTTATGACCGTTACTGCGGCAACAATTAAGTAAAATTCGACAACTTGTAGAGGAACAGTAATGAACCAATCTACATATCGCAGAACGGTAGGTGTTTCCCCTAGCTCAACCCAAGCATCACGCATATAGAGGTAATGCCAAAACGCAACTCCTGTGACTAATGCAGCAACAGTCAGAGAAGTTTTCCATTTTCTAGATACATCTTGACGTTCAACAAGGAAAAAGACCGTTGAAGCAAGCATTATTGCGGTAACTATCCAAAAAGAGATACCTACATAGTCATCGATTTCTAGCATACATATTCTCCTTCGAAAATCGTCGATTTTTTTACACCAGAAGTAATATATCGCCAGTTTTATTTAAGATTATTAATTTTATGAACAAAATACCAAATCTCCCCTACTAAATATGAAAGATTCGGTATTTAGTAATCAATTAAAGAGAAGAATCAAAAAGTTCATCTATTTTCAGTTTTGAATTCATCTAAAAAGTTAGTACGAGAGATTAGATAGTCAGGTAATTTTAGCTTATTATTAACACTTTGCCGGTGTAGCTCAGGGGTAGAGCAACTGTTTTGTAAACAGTAGGTCGTTGGTTCGAATCCTACCGCCGGCTCCATACATAAGCTTATGCAATGGGACTTTCAGCAATACTATCGTTACATAGGGTTATTAAATTAGGTGATTTTAATTGCTGTCGAATGCTTTACGACGTACTGGGTCAGTTGGAACAAGATGGGAACATCGAAATTGAATGCAGATGTGATCGTTATTGGTGCTGGCATAGTGGGGTGTTCGGCTGCTCTCCATCTTGCTGAGGCAGGTATTTCTACCTTGGTATTGGAGAAGGGTGCAATCTCTGGTGAAGCATCAGGGGTGAACATGGGAGGACTCGGAGGAGCAGGCTGGGGCAAATCCCCTTCACTTCAAGAACATTTGACAATGGGCAGTTTGGATATTTTTAAGAGGTTACAAAACGAGCTAGGCTATGATCTTGAGTTTCGTCAGTCTGGCTCTTTTACAGCTATCCACAATGAGGCGCAATACGCCTACGCTAAGGAACAAGTACTGGAAGGGCAAAACAACGGGTTCAATCTTGAACTAATGAGTTCATACGAAGCTAAAGCACTAGAACCTGAGCTAAGTCTAGATATGCTTGGATATGTATATAGCCGTTTCAGAGGACAAGCTGATCCATTAAAAACTACTCGGGCGTTCGGGCAAGCTGCAATTCAGGCGGGTGCGACAATAGAAACGGGTACCGAAGTTACGGCGATGAAGCCTCAGAACAAGGCGTGGAAATTAGAGACTAACAAGGGATCCTACGAGTCAGGAGTTGTTGTTTTTGCGGCTGGTGCGTGGAGTAAATCACTTGGGAACATGGTGGGAGTAGAAATCCCAATTGAACCGGTTATTGGTCAAATGTGGGCAACAGAACCCCTTCCTCCGAGAGTTTTTGGAACGATTGGCTCATTTGAATCTCGGTTCCACTGGAGTGAAAATTTGTATGCAGGCATGGGATATCCTCCCGAACTAACTCATTCAGGTAGCCAACGTTTGACAAGGCATCTCTACGGTAGGCAAAGGAAAAGCGGTGAAATCATATTCGGTGGCGATAGAAGAAATGTTGGCTTTAACAAAACCATTGAAGGCTCCGGAATTGACGTCAACAAGGGACATGCCACAGAGATACTACCGTTACTTATCGATCTTCCTATCGCGACTACTTGGTCAGGTCTTATGCCATTCTCAATGGACGGGAATCCGATTATTGGGCGGGTGCCACATAATGAAAATTTATTCGTCGCGACCGGGCTGGCATCCTCGGGGTTCGGAAGGGGGCCAGGTGCTGGTATGTTAATCGCGGACTTGGTTGCAAAAGGCATTGCTCATCCCGTTTTACACGAATCTGATCTAGCACGATTTGCTAATTAAGCTATCAAGCGCTACTTGATATTACATACAATAAGCCACCCATACATTGTGCTAGATGGATAAGGCTCGACGAGATCCAACGGTATACATTGGTTGGATTTGTAAAAAGTAGGTCGTTAGTTCGAATCCTACCGCCGGGTCCATGTTTGCAGTTTACTATTCCTTACATTACCAATACCTCATATTTCTTTACGAAAAACATGTAAAAAGATAGACTGCAAATCTAAATTTGTAATGATTTAGTTCGAATAACCAACAAATATAAAAGGTAAAGTTTAAATCTACCTACTAAAATCGGAGAAGAAATGACCTATAAAGAAATTTTGTATAGTACAGAAAATAGAATAGCCACGCTTACTTTAAATTGTCCTGAAAAACTCAATGCGATGGGACCAGTATTATTAGCAGAATTCGAAGAAGCTATAAAAGAATTCAATCGTGATGATCAATCACGTGTTCTAGTAATCCGAGGTGCAGGAAGAGCATTCTCTGCTGGTTATGCAATTGGAGGTGGTGACAACCATGGAAGCGAGCAAACTGTTGATGAAGATAGAGATCGACTAGAGGAAACTGCGCTTCGATGGCTATCACTATGGGAATCACCTAAACCAATAATCTCTATGGTTCACGGATATTGCCTTGCTGGCGCAAGCATGTTAGCCGTCATGGCTGACTTAACCTTTGTAGCTGACGATGCCAAAATTGGATTTCCTTCACTGCCTATTGGCAGTGGAGATATTGAGACATTTTGGTATTGGTTTGTAGGCCCAAAAAGAACCAAAGAAATTGGATGGCTTTTAGGTACTACAATTTCAGGTAAACAAGCACAAGATTGGGGTTTTGCAAATGAATCATTTGCACCAGAAGATTTAGAAACAAAGACTTACGAGAAAGCACAATTAATTGCCCGACTTCCTCTTTCATTACTGAATTTGAAGAAAAAATCTGTAAATAGAATCATGGAATTTCAAGGGTTCAGAGCTGCAGTACTTTCAGGATCTGAATGGGATGCAGTTGCACATGCAACAAACGCAGTTAAAGAAATGCAAGGAAGAATGGCTGAAGGTGGCATGAAAGGTGCTATCCAGTGGTTTAACACAGAAGCATAAAAAGTGACCTAAATAGAAAGAAATGAAATGAATATTCGTAATGTCCCTGAGGAAATTAAAACTGCTGTTGGTGAAGAAAGAGCATCAAAGGCTAGCGAAACAGCGAGTGCAGCTGCAGAGAGACTGGATCGTGATAATTTTTGGCATCAAGAGTCAGCAAATGTATATAGAGCACAAACTTGGACTGAAAAAAAATGAACGAATTACATTGGCTAGAAGCACATGAAGCTGCTGAGTTAATTGCATCCAAGAAATTATCACCTGTTGAATTAACGCAATCATTACTAAATAGAATTGAAAAGTATGATCCAGGGCTAAATGCATTCCTCACTATGCGACCTGAAGCTTCTTTAGCAGCTGCTAAGGAAGCTGAAGATATAGTTATGAGAGATGACACATCACTCGGCCCATTACATGGAGTTCCATTCGCGCTAAAGGATATTATTGATGTGAGCTCATGGCCAACAACAGCTCATTCAAAAATCCTTGCAGATAATATTGCCGAGAAGGATGCAGAAGTGAGCGCAAGGTTAAAGGCGGCTGGCGCAATTTTACTAGGGAAATTATCTACACATGAATTTGCATTGGGAGGACCGTCATTTGATCTTCCGTGGCCACCAGCTAGAAATCCTTGGGGAAGAGAATATTATCCTGGAGGTTCATCCAGTGGTTCAGGTGCAGCAGTTGCTGCAGGTTTTGTGCCTATTGCATTGGGATCTGACACAGGAGGATCTGTACGTGGCCCTGCATCAATGAATGGATTACTAGGGATGAAACCAACTTATGGCCGAGTCAGCAGAAACGGTGTTGTCCCTCTGTCTTTTTCACTTGATAACGTAGGGCCATTAACACGCACAGTCAGAGACAATGCACTTGCATTATCTATCATATCTGGTTTCGACACAAAGGATCCTGCGAGTGCTGAACTAAGTGTGCCCAACTTCTCCAAAGACTTAGATATAGGTGTCAAAGATTTGAGAATTGGTGTGATAAGACACTTCTATCAAAAGGATATGATCGCAGGTGATGACGTCATTGCTGCAATGGAAGAAGCGTTAACTGTACTTAGTGACAGTGGAGCTCAGATCCAAGAAATAAATACGCATCCACTTATTGATTACGCAACGTGCAATAGAATTATTCTTTTATCTGAAGCATGTGCAATTCATCAGGAATGGCTCACAAACCGGGCGAATGATTATGCAGAATCGACTTTAAGCAGACTACTCCCAGGCACTGCGTTTAGTGCTGTAGATTATGTTCAGGCATTGCGAACAAGAGCACGGTATGCTGCAGAATTTAACACATTCTTCAATAATTTCGATGCTGTAATCACTGTTAATAATATGGAGGCTGCTTTTCCGATTGAAGACTCTGCTGCACGTGAAAAATATTATCCAAGACAAGCAAGAGCGCCTTTTAACGTGACTGGTAATCCCGCTCTAGCAGTACCGATTGGATTCAGTCATGAAGGACTTCCAATATCAATGCAAATTATTACGAATCAATTTGATGAAGCAATGGCATATCGTGTTGCTGCTACTTATGACAAAGTGACGCAATGGACTGCAAAACATCCTGATTTAGATAAAACGGCCACTCTACCTGCTGAGTAATACATAAAGATTAAGGAAATAATGTGACAGATCCACGAAACTTTTTAGATGAATGGATTCAACTCGTAAATAATGGTGATATCGAGAGCCTGCTTAACTTATATGACAATGAAGCCATATTGATACCAACTTTTTCTAACGGAATACTAAACACGCCAGAAAAATTACGGGGATATTTTGAAGAGCTTGGAAGTCGTGAAGATCTAAGTGTTAGTGTTAATGAAAAATATTTGGTTGTTCAAGAATTACAAAATCAGATATTTGCTCTTGGTGGCATTTACGACTGGCGCTTCAATGTTGAGGGAGAGGTCCAGAATTTTGAAGCTCGATTTAGTTACCTCATTGATCTTTCTAAATCTAGTCCAATTTTACATCATCATTCATCGCAAGTACCTCGAACGCTGTAAAAACAGACTTGGCTTTGGATATAGGATTCGAATTGACTCATAGACAAAGTGAAAGTTAGCATTACTGCAATAAGAAACTTCTTAAATATTTTCTAAAAAATCAATATAAAAATCTGGCAATCCAATTTCCTTAGCACCTTTTAACATTGTTTCTTTATATGCGTGAGAGGGTGAGTAGCCTGCTAAATTTGGTGATACAACCTGATATGTACGACATGTAATTAGATCATCAGCAGGTGTTCGAACTTGAACGTTTTTCCTTTGATAAGCAGGCGGTGTTCGAAATACACCTTCTTGCTTATCAAGTTCCTCGGAATCTTCACCATCAATCAACCATAATGCTCCCCATACTGATTCATCTGAAGATGACTGGATATCGCCAACTCCACCTTGCCAAGTGTTTTCACTACGAATTGTGAAAGCGAGTCGAAAATGGGGTAACTCTGCAATAGTAAGAAATTGCGCAGAAGGACAATGAATATGTAATCGGCTTTTATTCAAATTTGAACCGAAACCAAAGTAAAAAAAAGGAGATTTCATTACTACCCCGTACGATAAATTAAGTTATTTGAACTGACTGTCAGGATACATTAATCCATAATGATCTCGAAGAGTAACACCTTCATAATGTGTACGGAATATTCCACGTTGCTGTAACAAAGGAATTACCTCTGCAATAAAAATATCAAACATTTCAGGTAATACTGGAGGCATCAGATTAAACCCATCTGCTGCTTTGTCATTTATCCAATCTTCCATCAAATCAGCAACTTGTTCAGCGGTACCTGCAAATGTGTAATGACCACGTGCACCAGATAGTTTAGACAATAATTGACGAAGTGTTGGTTGTTCATTTCGAATTAAATCGACAATTAGTTTCGGTCGACTAACTCCTCCCTGTAAAGTTTCTGGGTTTGGAAAATCATCAGGAACTAAAATCCTATCAAGATCTATATGAGAAAGATCTATACCACCAAAGGCTACTGATAATCTTTTAAGACCCGTATCTATGTTACCAAGTTCATCCAGTTCACGAACATATTGATGCGCTTGAGCTTCAGTAGAAGCAATCACTGGACTCAATCCTGGCATAATTACACATTGATCAGGCGAACGTCCTTGAGAAATTACACGAGATTTAATATCACGATAAAAATCTTGCGCTGCCGACTTTTCCAATACCGCTGTAAAAATAGCTTCTCCATGTTTAGCTGCGAATGCACGACCAGGTTCAGATGATCCTGCCTGAACATGAACTGGTCGGCCTTGAGGGCCACGTGGAACAGTTAAGGGGCCGTTCACATCATAAAAATTACCATGATGATTAATAGGTTGAATCCGACCTGGAAGTGTATATTGCCCATTCAAACGATCATCTAATACCGCATCCTCCGCCCAACTATCCCAGAGATTATTAACAACTGTCATAAATTCATCAGCACGACCATATCGTTCTTCAATGCCAGCTTGAGGATTGTCACTATAGTTTGTTGCCGCTTCAGCTGAGGATGTAGTGACAATATTCCAAGCGACACGACCGTCACTCAGATGATCAAGAGATGCAAATTGCCTTGCCAGATTATACGGTTCAACATAGGTAGTTGAGGCAGTGCCAATAACTCCTATTTTTGAAGTGATCGCTGCAAGTGAACCCATCAATGGTATAGGATCCAAGACAGCACGTGGAGTATGTTCAATATCAGAACCCAGTGCCAAAATGTCGGATAGGAAAACAGAGTCAAAAAAAGCATCTTCTGCCTTTAACGCCAAATCTTTGTAATACCGAAAATCAGTCAACAAAAAAGGAGAGGCTGATGGATGCCTCCATGCAGCCTCATGATGGCCACGGCTATGAATAAAAAGATTCAAATGTACTTGCCGCTTCATTTCATTACACCTATGCAATTTCAGTATTAATTAAAGATGGCAACAACTATAGCATTATCACAATCAAAAAAATGAACACTTCTAATACAAAACTCAATAACGTCACTAAAATTTAAGATATCCCAAATATCTTCTACTTAAAAGAACAAAGCGATGTAATATGTATTAGTTTTAGGAGGAAAAATGAATACTTTAAAAGATAGACTAAAATCTGGGCAGACTGCAGTTGGAACTTCAGCTTTAGCAAACAGTGATGTTAATTTTTTGGGCGATACAGATTACGATTTTATTTTCTTTGATACACAGCACTCTGCTGTTGAAATTAAACAATGGCAACCAAGTATCCAGACTCTGAAAGGGAAAAACCCTACACCAATAGTACGAGTCAGTGACAATCGTGCAGATTTGATTTGTTACGCGTTAGATGCTGGTGCCAGAGGAATCATTGTTCCTATGGTCAATACCAAAGAAGAAGCTGCCGCTATGGTTCAATCATGCAAATACTACCCTAAAGGAGTACGAAGCAATGCAGGTATTCGTGGTGAATGGGGTAATTTTGATAATTACAGAGACTATCTCGACACAGTAAACGAAGAACTTCTGATTATTCCTATGATTGAGACAACTGAGGCTATGGAAAACATTGATGATATTCTCAGTGTTGAGGGTATCGATGTCCTTCTTGTTGGACCATCAGATTTATCAATTGCACTTGATGTACCATTAGATTATCCATCGGATACGTACCAAAGCGGACTCGAAAAAATAGCAAATGCATGTAAAAATCATGGAGTTACAGCAGGTATGTACTTCATTCCTCCGGGAATGGATCCGAATATGTATGTTGAAAAAGGCTTTAAATTCTTTACCTTGCCATGGAACGAATGGGCAATTACAGGTATTCGAACTGGCCTAGCAAATATTAATAGATAATCCAAAATGGCAGTTCTCCTCTGCAAATAAGGAGAACTGTCATTTAGTTATGGCTTAGAACTAACTCAAAGCTTTTTTGAGTGTGTCCGAAGGATTACCCATAGCGGGAACAAACACACCTACTGCATGTAAAATTGCCAATCCCAAAATTGGTGTAAACACACGTATCAAAATATCAGTGTCTGTTAACAACCCAACCATGAAGCCTATAGTCCCAATAGATAGTCCCCAGAACATGACATGATCAATGACATCTTTATATGTTTTAGAAGCATAACGGCCTATAAAAGGAATCAGCGCAACAGTGAGAACACCGACAAAGATGGAATGATCCAGAGCCAACATTAACCTTCGAGGTATCGAATCAAAATCATCTTGCGAAATGTAATTCACTAATAAGTAAACAAAGATACAGAGATTTACGACAACAAAAATACTTGCAATCACTCCGTATCGAGCATTCCCTGCAGCAAAGAATGAGGTGGAACGAATAGCGGGAATCATCCTTACCACAAAAATACCTATCCCAATGATTTCAAAAGGCAGGCTCAACATAACCAGTGGGATCAAATCTAATATTAAACCTACAACTACAGCAACGCCTCCAAGAAATGGCAGTCCGATCTGCAACCAACCAGCGCGACTTGCAGGCTGTAAAGTAGCACCTTTGTTTAATATCCATTCTGAAAAAACCATTCCTACAGGAATAAGAAATCCCACAATCATCGCAGCAGGATGTGCTTCTCCAAGTCTAGCAGGAATACCACTATCTGGATTTGCGATAATAATCCCATAGAAAACTCCAAACACAGCACCGATGACTGAGGTAGCTAATCCTGCAAGGATTCCAAGATGCGGGACACTAAGTGTCGTTCCACGCGCTTGTCTAAATCCCCAAAAGGCAAATCCTAAAAGGATAATCATCATGAGCGCTCCAAGGATTGGTCGAGCAAGATTGGTAGTCGTGAGGAAGGCCACATTGTAAGCAGCTGCAACTAATGGAGCTGCAACGGCTAAACGACTTATTGTTTTATTATCAGGATCGTTAGATCCAAATAACACTAATGCACCAGCAAAAACACCCCCAGTAATCCAAGCTAGAGTCCCTATGTGAAGATGTGTAAGAAGGGCTTTACGTTCAAAATCAACTAGATCAAGACCATTCAAAATACCTACCACAACTGTATAAATAAATAACAACATGCCAGCTTGTAGAATCCAGCGAATTTCACCTAAATAGGGAATAGATTGATTTTCAGTAGTCATACCATCTCCAATCATCGAGTCATTTCACTATAAACATATTAAAAAAATCTAACCACTTTATTGCAATGGAGAAAAATCAGTCATCGTAATGAGACGATTTTCAATATGATCAACTAAAGGTCCATTAGCTTCCGATTCAGACCTTGCCTTATTCCAATCGGGATCAGATCCGAAAGCTGCCCAAGCTTGCGCACGTTGATTCGCATCTTCAAATGCAAGAATGTACCAAAGCTCGTCATTACGACCACCGATGGAATTACGCCAATATGCAACATTCTGGATACCATGCTTTTCGAAAAGTGCCATCGTATGGTCGCGAAAGCGTGCCATTAAATCGTTCATACGACCATTTGTTGCTGTATATATTCTTAATTCATGAATCATTAAAATCTCCTGACCAATATTTGCATAGGATGATAACAAAAAACATGAGACAGTTAGTATGAGGTGAACATATGTCCGATGTTGACAAACATCTAGAATTATCGAATTTGATGAAAACTAAAGAATTCGAAAAAATGCGCGTACTCTATGGCATCCCGCAGCCAGAGAATAGCAATGATCCTCTCACTTACGAAGAGGTCAGTATATTTTACGACAATATGTTTATGGAAATAGCTACTGCATACACAAGACATGGTGGTACCGACGATCCACACCAATCACCTTCACTAAAGAAATTAAGAATTCTTAAAGATTATCTAGAGATTTATCACAAAATTTATTAACCATGCAAAGTCAATCAGGGGATTCATAACGACAACATCGCGCGTATCAATATCTAATGCGAAACTGTGTGACATGGCAAGTGCAAACAACGAACAAGAATTTGAAAATGTACAAGATCGTCTTGCAATACCTAGACAGACAGTGCCTAAAAGAGCTCCAACTGAACGTGTAAATAATTTTGAGGAGACATATCTACCCCTTCAAATGGATATGGCTATCGTAGAGGCATCCAGATGTATTGATTGCCCTTCCGCACCTTGTATATCTGCATGCCCCGTTCATAACGATATTCCAGGAGCCTTAAAATTATTAGAAACGGGTGACATCGTAGGTGCAGCAAATAAATTTCGTGAAACCTCAACACTTCCAGAAATGTGTGGAAGACTCTGCCCACAAGAATCTCTCTGCGAAGGAGATTGTGTGGTTGGATTTGCTATTAGACCAGATGGAATCAAACAACCACCTGTTGCTATAGGAAGATTAGAATCTTTTGTAACAGATTCACAACGTAAAGAAATAGGTGGATTCCCAATACCAACACCACAACAGACAACCGGTTTCCGAGTTGCAATTATTGGCAGTGGACCTGCAGGTTTAACCGTAGCTGAAGAACTGCAACTCCGAGGTCACCAATGTACCATTTTTGACATGTGGCCTGAACCAGGTGGAGTCCTTCGATATGGTATACCCAATTTTAAGATGAACAAAGAATTACTAGAATCAAAGCTAAGTTCTTTACAAAAATTAGGCATTAATTTTGTCAACAAAACCAAAATCGGAGTTGATATAACCCTAAAAGAACTTCATTTAGATCATGGATATGACGTTATCTTCATTGGCACTGGTGCAGGGGTAGGGAATCTTATGCGCCTCGAAGGTGAAGAGCTTCAAC
>Ga0114932_10002062_pt1 | contig 21798 bp, 23 predicted proteins | sample 2SBtaG_2_FD_87286 | JGI IMG/M metagenome (GOLD analysis project Ga0114932, IMG submission 87286) | Deep subsurface microbial communities from Kolumbo volcano to uncover new lineages of life (NeLLi) - 2SBTROV12_ACTIVE470 metaG | ecosystem: Environmental > Aquatic > Marine > Volcanic ... | reverse complement strand
GTCGACAACCAGGAGGAACGCCTGGCGGAGATCCGGTGCCCAACGCTCGGTCTCTGGGGCATGAACGACCTGTTCTGCCCACCCAGTGGCGCCGAGAAGCTGGCCACCCGCATCGCCGACTGCCGCGTGGTGCTGGTGAACCGCTGCGGGCACTGGGTCATGGTCGAGCACCGGGCCCTGTTCGATCGCACCGTGCACGACTTCCTCGTTCACGGGTAGCGGGTGACCTCGCTCAAGCCGCCGCGCTCGTAGGTCGCGAACAGCACGCCGCCACCGATCACGCTGGCGGTGACGTGACGTCCGGCCGCCAGCACCTTCTCGAGCGCCAGCCCGTGCTCTCCCGCCCAGGCCCGGAGGGCGCGCCGACCGCGTTCCCCGACGGTGTGCAGCCCCCGCAGGTACGCGACCGTCCCCACCAGGCCCATGTACCGCGCCATCCGGAGGAAGGTCAGCGTGGAAGCCCACCAGGCCCGGGGGCCGGCGAGGGTCACCTGCACGATCATCGGCCCCAGCTCCCAGTGCGCGTGCAGGCGTCGGATGCGGCCCTGCACCACCTCGTAGCGCAGGTGGGCCGGCACCTGCAGGACCGCCCCGCTGGGAAAGCCGGTGTGGATGGTCACGTCGCGGACCGCGTGGTCGACGCTCTCGAGATCCTGGTGCACCTCGAAGCGGATGGCGTTGCCAGCGATGAACGTGGCCCAGAAGGCGCGAAGGGCAGGGTGGGCATGTCCGGGCGAGCTCACTGGATCGTGCACCTCGGCGTCGGCGGTGAAGAGCGCGATCCACGCCCCCTGGTCCTGTGCGGCGACCGCCTGGGGGCTCCTCCGCGCGACCTCGAGCGGGCTCAGATCAGCCATGGCACCAACACCTTCCGCGCCTTGGGGTAGTCGTCGAAGGTCTCCTGGTACCAGGCGTGTGTGGCGAAGGCCCGCGGCACCAGGTTGGCTGCGGAGATGCAGAGGATGAGCACCCCGGCCAGCGACCAGGTCATCAGCGCGAAGCCGGCCCACCCGACCAGCTCCCCGAGGTAGGCGGGGTTGGTCACCCAGCGGAAGCCGCCGCCGTGAGGGATGGCGTAGCGTGGCCCTCCTGGCGTTCGAAGCCGCCGCACGACGCGCTCGCTGTGCAGCACGAGGGCGTAGCCGCTGTAGTAGACGCCGAGCCCCAGCAGGAAGCGGGGATCGGTGAACCAGTCCGTCGTGAACCCGCCGAAGCTCGTGAACCAGGCGGCGTTCAGGTAGCCGTGCATCGCGGTGACGAACCAGCCAGCGACCACCACGGTCAGGCCGAAGGTCTGCTTCGCTCCGGGTGCTACGCGGATCGACAGCGGGAAGAACCAGCCGCGGTTGGCGTAGTGCAGGCACCAGATCGCGCCGAGCACCAGCGCGGTGGGTTCCTGCCAGCTCGGTGCCCGCAGCCACACGACCAGGAAGACGAGCGTGGCCGGTAGCTCCATCAGCCACCAGCCCAGGCGGGGATCGAGGGACGGGCCCCAGGTCTTCGACGCGAAGCGTCCGTAGGGGCTCTGCACGAAGCGTTGCGCCACCACCACGAACGCTGCGAACACGAAGCCGATGGCCAGGACGGTGTCGTAGGTGGCGTCGCCGGTGTACCAGGTCACGTCCGGGTCCTATCGCTGGACTACCCTCTCCGGGTGCTGCGACGTCCCTCGGTGCTCGCCTTTCTCGCCACGCTGGTCGTGGTCGTCGCACTGACGTGGCCTGCTGCGGTCCAGCTCGGCGCCACCCATCACCCCAGCGCCTTCGGCGCCTCGCATGCCTGGTTCGGCTTGCACCTGCACGAGGTGATCTTCGGGGACCGGACCCTGAGCCCTACGAACGCGATCGGCTACCCCGGCACCCGTCTGGGGCACTACATCGGCTGGCTCCCCGCGCTCGCGGGGCAGCCGCTGCAGCCTCTGCTCGGCGCCCTCGGCACCCACCAGCTCCTGGAGCTGCTGGTGCTGCCGCTGAGCGCTGCGGCCACGGTGCCGTTGCTGCGCCGCTGGACCGGCGCGGAGAGCGCGGCCCTGGTCGCGGGTGCCGTCGTGTACGCCACCTGTCCCTACCTGTTGGGCACCCTGCAGATGGGTGAGGTCCCCAAGCTCCACGCCTGGTGGCTGCCGCTCTTCCTGCTGGGGTTCGAGCGCGCCCTGGAGCGCCGCGGGGTGGTGCTCCTGGCGGCCGTGTGCGTCGCCACGGCGTTCACGTCGCCGTACTACGGGCTGGCGATGCCCCTGTTGGCGGTGGGGATGGCGTTGCGCGCGCCCATCGCGGCGCTCAGGCCGCTGGTGGTGGTGGCCCTCGCGCTCGTCCCGGCGCTCCTCTACTACCAGGGCATCCCCGACGGCCTGCACAACGCCCTGTTCCAGCCGGCCAAGCTGGTGCGCTTCGCCGAGCTGGCCGTGCCGCACCAGGTGGCCACGATGCAGGACCTGTTCTGGCCGTCGGCCCCCATCGAGCGAGGGTCCTTCGAGGCCTTCCACCTCACCTACCTCGGGTGGCCAGCGCTGCTCGCAGGCCTGCTCGCCTGGGGGCGCCCGGGGGCGCGTCAGGGCGTCGTGCTCCTGCTGGTCGGGGTGCTGCTGGCCGCGGGACCGCGTCTCGCCACCGACGCTGGCTACACCTTCCTCGCCTTGCCCGCGGTCGTGCTGGAGGTGATCGACTACCCCTACGCCCAGGGCGGCATGTACTTCCGGCTCGTGCTCGTCGCAGCGCTCGGCCTCGGCGTGCTCGTCACGGCGGCGTCGACCCGCTCCGTGTGGCTCGGCGTGGCCTTGTTGCTGCTCCAGACCGGCGACGCCGTGCGGGCGTCCGGGCCGTGGCCGTGGACGCTGGAGCCCGTGCCGGCCCGCGAGGCCCTCGCTGCCATCGGGTCGGGCGCCGTGCTCCAGCTGCCCTTGCAGTTCGGCCCCAGCCAGGTCGAGGGCCAGCGGGGGCTGCTGCACGCCTTGAGCCACCGTCGGCCCACCACCAGCCTGCCGCGTGACGTGCTCGGGCTCGAGGCCAAGAACTCCCGGGCGTCGCTCCGGCGGTTGCTCTCGGACATCGACGGACTGCGCGCGCAGGGCTACGCCGCCATCGTGCTCGACGAGAACCTGGAGCAGGACACCGCGGCCTACACGCGGCTGCGCAAGCTCGACGTGCCGATCGAAGACCAGGACGGTGTCCGCGTCTGGTACCTCGACCCTTGAGCGGGCAACGGCGCGGTACCGTGGGGCGATGAGGTCCTGCGTGCTGCTCTCCGCCCTCTCCATCGCCGCTCCGGCGGACAGGGTGCCGACGCCGCGTCCGGAGCCTTGCCTGGAGATCACAGGGGATCCCGAGGAAGGGGAGGTGGTGCAGGCCGAAGGCCTCGCCTACGGCGACGTGCGCCTGGCGCTCAACGGCGTGATCCAGTCGGCGCTCTACTGCCCGCGCCCAGAGGGCTTCGACGAGGTGCACCTGACCTTCGAGCTGCTGGTGGGCTGCGACGGCGTGGTGGATCGGGTGGACGTGCTCGACGCCGGGGGGGCCCCCGAAGACTACGGCGCGTGCATCGGGTCGGTCATCGCGAAGGCCGACTTTCCCGCGCACGACATGCCCGACGGCATGCCGGTGACCTACCCGGTGGACGTGGCCTGGTAGGGCTCAGAGCTCGAAGGGGTACTTGATCAACGCCTTGGTGCCGCTCTGCAGCACGGGGAAGCTGGCGCCTCGCACCACCTCGATCAGGCAGGCTTCGGCCGCGCCGTCGCGCAGGCTGGTGGAGAGGACCTTGGGCTGTTGCACCCGCCCGTCCGGGGAGACGGTGAGCTGGACCAGCACCTTGCCGTGGCGCTCGCTCGTGCACCCGTCGAGGGCCAGGGCCGCCAGGGTGTCGATCGCCACCTGGTTGTCGAGTGCCCCCAACACCACGGGCTGGTCGAGGATGGGCTCGCCGCCGATCCGTCCCGCCGGCGCCGCTTCTTCGGGATCCGCCGGTGCTGCGGGCACCGGCACCTTGGGCTCGGCCGGCCGAGGCGGCGGCGCGGCATCCGTACAGGCGAGGGCGATCAGGAACACGGGAGGAGCTTCGCACACCGGTGGCTCATGGTGTGGCGCTCGCGGCGCCGTGCAGGCGTGGGTCGAGGACCACGGCCAGCGTGGGGGCAAGCGCCCGGTGCCTGCGGCCCTCCCAGGGAGCGGGTGTCCTGGCCACGCACCATGCGGTCTGATGGATCAAGCGGCGAGCGCAATCGGCGCGAGGGCGTCCGGTGACGAGCGCAGCGGCGCCTTCGATCAGGCCCGGCACCACCCGCGGCGGCGTGTTCGGAGGCTTGCCTGGGTGACGACCGCGCCAGCCGACCGCCTCCAGGAGCACCCCCGGCGGCGCGGACCGGAGGAAGGTCGGCTGGAACCAGGTGGCCGTGCGCAGGCCCAAGCCGTCCCAGAGCGACGACCAGGGGTCACGCAACGCGCCGCCACGGCCGTGGAGCTGGCCGACGACCTGCCAGGCACGCTCCACGTCGGGCACGACTCGGGCCAGGCGGTCGCTGTGGTTCGGGCCGCGCATCGTGTGCGCTGCGTGGTGGGCCACCAGCAACGACGCGAAGCGCCGAGCGTCGGTCGCCTGGCCGCGGACCAGCAGCAAGGCTTCGTGCTCGAGCAGCCGCCAGGCCGCGAGCTCGAGGCCCCAGCCAGTGCACTCGGTGGCCGCTCGGCGGGCGAACGCGAGCCGCTCCGACGGGGTGGGGTAGAGCGGACGCTTCGGGCGGACGATGAGCTGGACGAACATGGAGGCCTCCGTGTTGACTGAGCCCTGCTGCAGGAGGCGTGCCAGGAAGTGGATCCGTACGGAGACGTGATCGAACGGAGCGGGTGGCTGGCGGCGTGTCGGTGGTTCGACACCGCGGTTCGTCAGCTTCGTCAGCTTCGTCAGGCACTCGGCGAACTGGGTCGCGTGGCCTCCGCGGGCAGGCAGGACTCGGCGCTGCTGGTGTTACCGCGAGTGGAGGTGCGCATGCAGTCCCTGCTCCGCCAGCTGTTGACGCTGGTCGTCGTCGTCGCGATGTTGCCGGGCGTGCAGGTGCTCGTGGAGACCGTCGACCACCTCCTGCACGATGGCCACCTTCCGCACAGCGAGCAACACGAGGTGGACCAGCAAACCGAGGCCCACCAAGGCGTCGACGATGAACATGGGTGCACGCCGATCCAGCACCGCTGCGGCTGTCACGCCTCGGCGCCGGCGATCCTTACCGGCCTCGCTCTCTGCCTCCCACCGAGGTCAACGTCCGTCGAGGTGCGACCGTCTTGGTCAGAAGACACGCCGACCACGCGGGCCAACGCCCCCCCGACGCGCCCTCCCATCGCCTGAGCCACATCTGGATCTCCGGGCCCGACGACGCCGTCGTCTGAGCCCCATCCTCCACCTGTGCTCGAGGCACCCTCATGTCTTCCCCCCTCCTTCGAGGGGTCGGGCGTGCGTTGCTCTCGATCCTCTTCTGGATCGCCGGCCCCTGTTGGGCGGGCGACTCCATCGAGGATCGCGCGACGCTCCTGACCCCCGACGCCGCTGTTGCTGCGGCGCTCGATGTGCATCCTTCGCTCCTCGCAGCCGAGCTCGACCTGGCACGCGCCCGAGGCGCTGCGGCCGAAGCGGCCCTCCTCCTCTCCAACCCCACGCTGGCCGCCGAGACCACCCAGGACGGCGCACGCGGCGGCGCGGAGCTCACCCTGTCCGTGTCCCTCAGGGGCGCCGGCTGGGCCGAGCGGTCCTGGACCCGCGCCGAGCTCGCCGCGGCCGTCGCTGGACACACACGCACGCGCCTCGCCACAGCCGCCGAGACACGCAGCCTCTACGCGGGGGCCAGCGTCGCCGCCGGTAAGGTGCGCGTCGCGCTCGAAGGGCTCGAGCTCGCCACGCGCCTGCGCCACGCGGTCACGCGACTCCAGGAGGAGGGCGAGGTCTCCACCCTCGAGCTCCGCCTTGCCCGCCTCGCCGAGGTGCAGGCGGCTGCCGAGCTGCTCGCTGCGCGCGAGGCCGAGGCCGAGGCCTTGCAGCTGCTGGCAGGCGCCATCGGCCAAGCCGTGAGGAGCGAGGACCTCGTGCTCGACCCGCTGGCGGCCGCCCCCGAAGCCGGGTCCAAGGTCGCTGGGACGCGCTCCGACGTCGTCGCCGCGGCCGACCACCTTCGAGCTGCGGAGGCCGAGCTCCGGCTCCAGCGGGCCAGGAGCCTGCCTGCCGTGGAGCTGGGCGTGTTTGCCGAGCACGAGGACGATCAGACCTTCTGGGGCCCCTCGGTGGGCCTCGAGCTACCGCTCTTCCGACACAACCAGGCCAACCGTGCTCATGCCTCCGCCGGGATCGACCGAGCCGAGGCCGCCCTCGCCTCCGTGACGGCGCGAGCTCACACCGAGCTGGCGACTGCAGAGCAGCGCGTTGCCGACGCCGTGGCGCTGTCCTCGGTGCTGCAGGCCGACCCCATCACCGAGGCGCGTGCCGCGCTCGCCAGCATCGAGTCCGGCTACCTCGCCGGTGAGATCGACCTGCCCAGCGCTGTGCTGCTGCAGGCCGAGGTGCTGGATGGAGAGACCGCCGCCCTCGACCTGCTCGGGCACATCGCGCGTGCCCGCATCGACCTCCTCGTCGCCAGCGAGGACCCCATGCTTCTCGGAGGTGCCTCATGAGCGCCCTCATCCCGACGCTCGCCTTCGTGTTCCTCTCCCTCGCCTGCACTGACAGTCTCGACGGCCACGACGACCACGGCCACGAGGGAGCCGGCCTGGTGGCCGCCCTCGGCTTCCTCCCGATGGCCCTGGCCACCAGCGCGGGGGCTGAGGTCCAGCGACCGCTTGCGACGGTGGTCATCGGCGGACTGGTCACCAGCACCCTGCTCACGCTGCTGGTGCTGCCCGCGCTCTATGCTCGGTGGGTGCCTGTGTCGGACGGTGCAGGCGCGTGAAGCAGACCGCCAAGCCTGGGCCGCCAAGGGAACCTCCTCGTCGGTGGTGGGTCCGTGCCCCGGGCGCCGCGATCGCTCCACACTGTTGGCGACCTTGACCTCGGTCACTCGAGATCCGGGCGGGCACACTGTACGCTGTTGGTTCAGGAGGCTCCATGCACTCGAGGTTCCCGCCTGCCGTGCTCGGCACCGCTGCGTTGGTCCTGGGGCTGGCGGCGACGGGCCATGCCCAGGACCCCGACGCCCCCACGTCCCCCGTGTGCGAAGTGGGACAGCGCCTGGTCCATGTCCCGACAGGAACCATCGACGCCGAGCGGGCCAAGGCCTGCGAGGTCTGAAGCAGCGGTGCGGCGCCGGTCGGCGCCACGGTCGAGCAGCCTGGTGCGAAGGACGGGGACTGGGTGAGGTGTCCTGTCAGTGGCGTGGCCGTCCAGGTCGGGGCCGCAAGCATCCGCGTGGACTTCGAGGGGGAGAGCTACGTGGTCTGCTGCGCCGGCTGTGCGGCGCAGCTCCAGGCCGCCCCGCTGGACTTCCTGCAGCCGGTCTGCCGTTGATGTCGCAGATGCTCCTCCTCGCCTGCACGCTCGGTCCTCGTCCGGACGTTGGCGACGACGTCGTCGGCGCCCCCGACACCTCCGAAGTCTCCGACTCGGGCACGGGATCCGAAGCCGAGCTGCCCTGGTGCGACGGGCTCGACCTGACCTCCACCTGCGACGGGGACGAGGTGGCACTCGGCGTCGAGCTGAGCACCGACATCGCCGCCGTCGCCGCGCGCTTCGACGCCAACGTCGCACTGCTGCGGGGGCTGGCCTTCGTCAGCCCCTCGTGACCGCCCTGTGTGGAGGGGGCCTCCACGATGGCGGACATGCTCGGACAGGTCGACTCGGAGGCGCTGCGCTTCGACTTCGTGTGGGTGCCGGCACTCGCCGGCGACAGCGAGGCTGCCGCCCGCGCGGCGATGGGCGAGAACACCGACGGACGCGCCAGGAGCTGGTGGGACGGCGAGGCCGTGCTGCCCACCGCCTTCGCGGAGCCGCTCGGCGTGTCGTACGCCTGGGACGTGTACATGCTCTTCCCCCCGGGAGTCACCTGGGAAGAGGCCCTGGCCGACGGGCCGGCCTACCTCGAGCACCAGCTCTGGGAGCTGCCCTCGGAGTCCATGCTGGACCACGAGCGCTTCCAGCGCGCGGTGGAGGACTGCCTGCCAGTCTGCGACTGAGCGGCGCGGCCCAGAGCACAAGACGCGCCAAGCGTGGACTTGGCGCGTCGAGAGATGGCTCCCGCCCGCGGACTCGAACCGCGGACCCTCTGATTAACAGTCAGATGCTCTAACCAGCTGAGCTAGGCGGGAACGACGGTGGCGCCTTAATCGGCTCCCCCGGTCCTGGGCAACCAGAAACGGATCGCCCCCCTCATGTGCTCTCCCTCGGCAGCCGTTCCAGGCGGTGTCACCCCGAGGAGAGTTCATGTCCCTGATGCTCGCAGCCCTGGTCGCCACCAACGACGCGCAGGCCTACGGCATCCTGACGAACTCGTCGGGCTACGAGCTCCACTGGGAGTCGATGCCGCTGGGCTACCGGATCAACCCGGGCAACTCCCAGATGCTGTCCGACCTGGCCGTCATCACGGCCATCAAGGACGCGATGGGTGCCTGGGAAGACGTCGAGGAAGCGCACATCAGCTTCGTCGACCAGGGCGAGACGGACTCCGCCGTCGCGGGTCACGACGACGAGAACGTCATCTACTTCGACGCAGGCTGGGACTCCGATCCCGATCTGCTCGCCCTCACCTCGAACTGGGCCTACGCCGACACCGGCGCGATGGTCGGCTTCGACATCCGCATCAACTCGGCCGACCACCAGTGGACGGTCTCGGGCGAGGCCGGCAAGGCCGACCTGCAGAACATGTTGAGCCACGAGCTCGGCCACGCCCTCGGCATGGACCACTCCGTGGTCGACGAGACCGCGGCGATGTACGGCAGCTCCTCGAACGGCGAGACCACCAAGCGCACGCTGAAGTGGGACGACAAGGCCGCCGCCAACTACCTCTACGGCGACGCGATGCTCGCCGAGTCCGCTGCGGCCGCGATGGCGTGCAGCTCCACGGGCTCCTCCTCTGCCCCCTTCGGCATCGCGCTCTTCGCGATCGCAGGGGTCATCTTCCGCCGCCGGGATCCGATCCAGTAGTCACACGAATCACTTTGCCCCGGGGTGCCGCTCGGGGCCGGGACGCTCTCCTGCCTCTCGTCCCGCAGCCGGGCCTTCGGGCCCGGTCGGCACACCCCCTCCACCCTGGACACACGCCGATGACCGCACTCCTCGCCACCCTCGCACTGACCACGCCGGCCGAAGCGACGACCTACGTCGCGCCGCTGGGACTCGAGTCGCTCGCGGAGCGGTCCGATGTCGCCATCGTCGGCGAGGTGTTGAACACGTGGACGGAGCGCTGCGGCGCCGGCATCTGTACGGTGGCGAGCGTCCTGGTCGACGAGACCCTCTCAGGCGAGCCGCGCACGCTGGTCGAGGCCCGCTGGCCCGGCGGCCGCATCGGCGAGCTCGAGATGGTCGTGGCCGGGGCTCCCCGTTTCCACGAAGGCGACCGCACGCTGCTCTTCCTCGACACCGACGGCGACGTCGTCGGCATGGCCCAGGGCGCCTTCGCCGTCGACGGCGACACGGTGGTCCGGGACATGCACAACCTGAGCTTCACTCGCGCGGGCGAGGCGGCCGACACCGCCGAGCGCTTCTCCCTGAGCGAGGTCCGCGCCACCTTCCCCTGATCTCAACGCCTAGACGTCTCCGGGTGTGGTCTTTCAACACCACTACTCAACCCCCCGGAACAGCCCTCCAGATCGCACTTGGAGACGTCTTTCCCCTGGTCGCTCCCGGTGGTGTCCTCTCAACCACCACTCAACCCCCCGGAACAGCCCTCCATGGGCATCGCCGGGAGCGTCCCTCCCTTCGCCGACCTGCCGAGCACACGACAGCCCTGTCGAGCGCTCGGCAGGTCGCGCCCGTAGGTGGCCGGAATCCCGTGGGCACAGCCCCTGCACGAGGGCTGGGCATGCTCACCCTGCTCCTTGCCTCGGTCCTGTTGCTGACCGTCCCGCCCACGCCGTCCACCGATCGCGACGACGAGATCGACGAAGAGATGGCGCTCTTCGGCGACGCCACGCAGCTCACCCTCGTAGACGCGCCAACGAGCCCTTGATGAGGCGGCTCTCCACCTGACGCTTCTGGCGCTCCTTGTAGAGGGCATGGGCGTTTTCGCCTGCTTCGTTCGCCTCCGAGGTCTCGCGGTCGACCAGCTGGAACTCCACCATGACGAACACGGTGCTTCCGAGGTGGTGGCGTGCGGCCGGCGGTGCCGGGTGTTCGCTGTCCAGCACCCGCACCGGGAAGTCCACGATGAAGTTCACGGTGCGGTAGGTCGTTCCCGAGAACGGGTTGTTCTCCGCGATCCATTCTGTTGCGCTTCGCCGCAACTTCTGCAGGTCCCCTGCGAGCTGGGCGTAGTGGGGGGTCTCCCGCAGGACTCGGCGGAAGGGCACCAGGTTGTTGTGGCTCTGATCGGGGATCAGGTAGTTGAACGGGATGAGCGTGCGGTGGAGGTACGCCATGGTCGGCAGGATGTCCTCCTGCCGCTCGAGCACCACGCGAAAGCGCAGCTTGTCGAAGATCGTGGCGGCGATGGTCTCCCGCTTGGCCAACAGCTTCGTGATGGTCGACGTGCGGGTCTTGCGGGAGCCGTAGAAGGCCCGCAGAGCGAAGCCCTCGGCCCGCATCTCGTCGGCGTGCTCGCGGATCCGCGTGGCGGCCCGCTCCAACAGTTGCGCTTCGCTGACCCGCGCCTGGAACTTCAGCTCGGCCGCCTCCATGTGGTGGATGACGTGCATGAGCTTGAGCACGGTGCAGTTGAGCACCTGGCGCCGACGAAACCGCTTTCCCTGGAAGCTGGAGGCGTTGAGGAACACGTCGCGCACGTCGCCGGGGTTGCGCAGATCCTTCGGCATGCGCAGGTCGAGGTGCTCCTCGATGTAGTTGGCGGCTTCGTTGAACACGAAGCGCAGCCGGCGCTCGCCCTCCAGGGTGTTGGGGTCCACGAACAGCAGGCCCAGGAAGGCATCCACCTGTTCGACGGTCTGGAACTGCAGGCGGTTCCAGTCGATGACCGAGCTGCCCTGCAGGAAGAGCCGAAGGGACTCCATGTCCTGCAGGGTGACCGACTCGGGCGTGAGCGTGCGTTGGTTCTCGAGCGCGTCGCTCACGAGGTCTCGCAGCATGCAGGCTCCCAGGTTCTCCGCGACAGCTTATCCCCCCGTGCGTTAGCTACCGCCCCTGACGAGAGCCTCCGGAGAGCCCACCATGGCCGCGCGTCCCAACGTCCTGCAGCTCCTCGGCCTGTCGGCCCGCCGCACCCTGGGATCGCTCGGTGTGCTGCTTCCGCTCGCGCTGTTCATCGGTGGTGTGGGTCGACTGGTGTGCTGGCAGCTCGCCATCCTGCTGGTCGACCCCGCGGGCACGCCCACGGGGCTCGGCGGCATGCAGGGCAACGGCATGATCGCCTACATCCTCACCGAGACGGCCCTGCAGCTCGTGTGGGGCATCCTCTTCTACCCGATCATCGACGCTGCCACGATCTACGTCTGGCGGCGCCGCGACGCGGGCTCCGACGTCTCGCTCTATGGCGCCGTCAACTGGGCGGTCTCCCGCTACACGCGGATGTTCGTGCCCCACATGATCGCCTTCTTGACGATCATGGTCGGCGCTCAGCTCATCGTTCCCGGCATCCTCTTCGGCCTCCAGTACGCCTTCGTCGACGCCATCGCTGCGGTGGACGACCGGGCCAAGAAGCCGCTGTCGCGCTCGGCACGGCTGACCAAGGGGCGGCGTGGCCGCATCTTCTGGGCCTGGATCCCCTACATGTTCTGGTACATGCCCTCCGCACTGGTGCTGGTGTTCTGGGCCGAGGGCCAGGGGTGGTGGGCCGTGATGGGTCATGGTGCCATCGACGTGTTGCTGCTCTGCGTGATGGAGATGGCGATGTTCGCCATCTACCAGGAGCGCATCCAGGACGCGCTGGCCGCCCGGGAGCGCAAGTCCGCCGCCGAAGCCGGCGGCGCGCCCGAGGCTGCGAAAGAGTAAGCGCGCACGGTGTTCCTGCAGCACGTCGATCGCCTCGCACGGCCAGGACAGGTCCTGGCGGGACTCCCCGCGGGTGCCTTGGCCCATGCCGTGTCGCGGCTGGTGGGTCGGCGCCCGGTGCTGCTGGTCACGCCCGACTCCGCCACCGCGGACCAGGTGGTGGCCGAGCTGGCGTTCTGGCTCGGGCCGGAGCGCGCCCTCCTCCTGCCTGCGGACGACGTGCGCCCCTATGAGAGCGCGTCTCCCCACCCCCGGCTCGAGCGCCTCCGGCTCGCGGCCCTCGACGCGCTGCGCCGGAAGCTTCCGGTCGCTGTGGTCGCGCCCGCCCGGGCGCTCTGTTTCCGCGTGCTGCGTCCGGGAACGCTGGCGCAGTGCCCGGTCGTGGCACCCAAGACCACCCTGGACCCGGACGAGCTGGCCGGTCGGCTGGCCGACCTCGGCTACCTCGGGGTGCCCCGCGTCGAGGACCCGGGCACCTTCTCCCGTCGCGGAGACCTGCTCGAGGTCTGGCCGACCGGCGCCGCGGGCCCGGCCCGCATCGAGCTCTTCGACGACGAGGTCGAGCTGCTGCGCGGTCTGGACCCCGGCACCCGGAGGTCGACCGATCACCTCGACGAGATCCGCCTGCTTCCCGCGCGGGAGGTCGTGTTGGGGGCGGCGGCGTTGCGACGGGCTGGCCGCTACCTCGCGGACCGGGTCGACGAGCTGGGCTACGGCCGCCGCCGCCGCCAGCGTGTGCTCCGCGATCTCGGCTCGGGCATCCGCTTTGCGGGGTGCGAAGACTGGCTCCCGGCGCTGCACGAGCTCGCTCCGGTGCTCGAGCACGCCCGGCATGCGCGCCTGGTGGTGCTGGAGCCCGCACGCATCCGGGTGTCGCTGGATCGGTTCGAGGAACAGATCCAGCAAGGGTGGAGGCGGCTCGACGACCGGCATCGGCCGCTCGTCCACCCGGAGCATCGGTACGTGCCGCCCCAGGACGTGCTCGCGGCGCTGGAGGAGGCCGTGATCGTGGAGAGCGTCGTCATCGACGACGCCCACGACCTGAGCTGTCGCGACAACCAGGTCCTGGCCGGCGCCAAGGGGGAGCTGGCCACCGCGGCGGGGTGCCTCGGTCGCTGGCTCGAAGACGGCTGGCGTGTGGGCCTCGTGGTCGGCTCCCGTGCGCGCGCCGAGCGCCTCGAGGAGCTGCTGTTGCCCCACGGCCTCCAGCCCACGCGGGTGCAGAGCGGGGACGTGGACGCCTGGCCGCCGGGCCAGCTCGTCCTCCACCGCGGCGACCTTCCGCGCGGCTTCCACAGCGAGGCCGCCTCCGTCGCCGTGGTCACCGCCGACGAGCTCCTCGGCGCGAAGCTGCGCGTCCAACGCGCCTTCCGCAGCAGCAGCTCCTTCTCTCAGGTCGCCAGGCAAGCCAGCGCGGCAAACTTCGGGAGCCTGAACCCGGGCGATCTGGTGGTGCACCAGCGGCACGGGATCGGTCGGTTCGTGTCGATAGCCTCGGTCGACGTGGGCGCCGGGCCGCAGGAGCTCGTGCAGCTCGAGTACCGTGGGGGCGACCGCTTCTACCTGCCCGTCTGGGCCTTCGATCAGCTCAGTCCGTGGCGGAGCGCAGGGGAGGGGAGGGCCCCGCGTCTGGACCGCCTGGGGGGCGAGACGTGGGAAGCCCGGAAGCGCAAGGTGCGGGAGCGGGTGCTCCGGCTCGCCCACGAGCTCATCCGCGTCGAGGCCGAGCGCAGGCTGGTCGAACGGCCCGCCCTGATCGGCACCACGCCGCGCTACCGCGCCTTCGAGCAGGCCTTTCCCTACGAGGAGACGCCCGATCAGCTCGGCGCGATCGAGAGCGTGCTCGCCGATCTCGCCAAGCCCGTGCCGATGGACCACCTGGTGGTCGGCGACGTGGGCTTCGGCAAGACCGAGGTCGCGCTGCGGGCCGCCATGCGGGTCATCGAGGCGGGTCGGCAGGTCGCCCTGCTGTGCCCGACCACCGTGCTCGCCTTCCAACACGCCCGCACCCTTCGGGAGCGCTTCGAAGCGTTCGACGTGTCGGTGGGTGTCTTGTCCCGCTTCTCCAGTGGTGCGGACCGCAAGCAGGTGCTCTCCGGCCTGAAGACGGGCGACCTTCAGGTGGTGGTCGGCACCACCCAGCTGCTTGGCCGCGCGGTCCGCTTCGCCGACCTCGGCCTGGTCGTGCTCGACGAGGAGCACCGCTTCGGTGTGAAGCAGAAGGAACGCTTCAAGCGCATGCGGACCTCGGTGGATGTGCTCTCGCTGTCGGCCACGCCGATCCCGCGCACGCTGCACATGGCGCTGTCGGGCATCCGGAGCTTCTCCATGATCGCCACGCCGCCCGTGGACCGGCTGCCCGTGCGCACCTCTCTGCACCGCTGGGACGACCACCGCGTCCGCGACGAGATCCTGCGCGAGCTCAAGCGCGGGGGCCAGGTCTTCTTCGTGCACAACCGGGTGGCGTCCATCGAGGTGGTCGCGCGGGCCGTGCGCGAGCTGGTCCCGGAGGCGGACGTGCGCGTGGCCCATGGACAGATGGACGACTCCGACCTGGAGGAGGTGCTCGTCGACTTCGTGGAGCAGCGCTTCTCGGTGCTCGTGTGCACGGCCATCATCGAGTCGGGCGTGGACATGCCCAACGTGAACACCATCCTGGTGAACCGCGCCGACCAGTTCGGGCTCGCGCAGCTCTACCAGCTTCGCGGCCGGGTCGGGCGCTCGCACCGGCGCGGCTATTGCGCGCTCCTGGTCGAAGAAGGGGCCGCGCTCACGCCGGATGCGACGCGCCGCCTCCAGGTGCTCGTCGAGCACACGCAGCTCGGCTCGGGCTTCGCCGTGGCCAGCGCCGACCTCGACCAGCGCGGGGCAGGGGACCTGCTCGGGGAGAGCCAGCACGGCCACATCCAGGCGGTCGGCTTCGAGACCTGGGTCGAGATCCTCGAGGACGCGATGGCGGAGGCACGCGGCAGCTCGGAGCGGGACCGTCTGGACCCCGAGGTGGAGCTTCCGCTCACCGTGTTCTTGCCCGAGTCCTACCTTCCCGACCTCGAGGAGCGGATCCTCTGGTACCGCCGTCTCGCGCTCGGGCGCTCCCTCGAGGAGGTCCGCGCGCTGGGCGAGCAGCTGGAACGCGAGCACGGTGAGCTGCCCGACGAGGCCCACCACCTGGTTCGTCTGCTGGAGATCAAGGCCCGCTGTCGCGGCCTGGGCATCGCTCGTTGCGCGTGGCTGAAGGTGCGCGCGGCCGTGGTGTTCTCCGAGCACACGCCGCTGTCGTCGGACGCCCTGGCGCGCTTCCTCGAACGCCACGCCAAGCGCGTGCGCATGAGCGGCGACCGCGAGCTGTCGGTGCGCTTCTCGCCGAACGAGGCCCAGAAGCCGGTGTTCTTCCTGCACTGGTTGCTCGGCGAGCTGGAGCGGGCCCTGAAGCCGGCCTGACGGCACGATCCGCGCGCTGGTCTACGCCCGGCGCACGGCGTCTGCCCACCGGTCCAACCACGCGGCCCGCTGACCGGCGTCCAGGGTCGCTTCGAAGCGACGGTCCTCGGCCCAGGCGTCCGAGACCGCCTGCGGGCTGTTCCACACGCCGACCGCGAGGCCCGCGAGGAAGGCGCTCCCGAGGGCGGTCGTCTCGAGCTGGGTGGGCCTCACGCAGGTCGTGCCGATCACGTCGGCCTGGGTCTGCATGAGCAGGTCGTTGTTGGCTGCGCCACCGTCCACGCGGAGCTCGGTCAGCGCACCGCCGAGGTCGTGCTCCATCGCGCCGAGGATGTCGCCGATCTCCAGCGCGATCCCGTCGAGCACCGCGCGAGCCACGTGGGCCTTGGTGGTGCCGCCGGTCACCCCGCACAACAGGCCGCGCGCATCGGGGCGCCAGTGGGGAGCGCCCAGGCCCGCGAGCGCCGGCACGAAGAAGACGCCATCGCTGTGGGGCACGCTGGCTGCGAGGGCCTCGATGTCGGCGGCCGACGCGATGATGCCCAGACCGTCCCTCAGCCACTGCACGGCGGCCCCGGCGATGAACGCCGAGCCTTCCAGGGCGTAGCTGACCTCGCCGCCCACCCGCCATCCGACCGTGGTGAGCATGCCGTGGTCGCTGTAGATCTTCTGGTCCCCCGTGTTCATCAGCACGAAGGCCCCGGTGCCGTAGGTGCACTTCGCCATGCCCTGGGCGAAGCACGCCTGCCCGAACAGCGCGCCCTGCTGGTCGCCGATCACGCCAGCCACGGGGAGGCCGTCGGGCAGGAAGCCCAGCCCTCGTGTCTCGCCGTAGACCTCCGAGCTGTCGGCGATCCGTGGCAGGCACGCGCGCGGCACGCCCAGCTTCCCGAGCAGCTCGTCGTCCCAGTCCAGCGTGTCGAGATCCATGAACAGCGTTCGTGACGCGTTGGACGGGTCGGTCACGTGAGCTCCACAGAGCCGCCAGGTCAGCCACGAGTCGATGGTGCCGAACAGCGCCTGGCCGTCCGCCGCCTTCGCGCGGGCCTCGGGGACCTTGTCGAGCACCCAGCCCGCCTTGGTGCCGGAGAAGTACGGGTCGAGCACCAGCCCCGTCTTGCGCTGGAAGAGCGCCTCGAGGCCGGCCTCCTTCATCGCGGCGCAGCGGGCGGCCGTTCGGCGGTCCTGCCACACGAGCGCACGGTGGAGGGGGGCCCCGGTGTCCTTGTCCCAGAACACGCTGGTCTCGCGCTGGTTGGTGATGCCGATGGCTTTCAGCGCGCTCGCCTGCACCCCCGCCTTCTGGAGGGCCCCGGTCACGGCGGCTTCGACCGAGGTCCAGATCTCCGCCACGTCGTGCTCGACGTGCCCGGGCTCCGGGTAGTGGTTCGGGAACTCGACGTTGTGGGTGGCCACGACGCGCACCTGCCGGTCCAGCAGCAGGGCCGTCGTGCCGGTGGTTCCCTGGTCGATGGCGAGCACGAGATCGGACATGGGGCCTCCAGGCTGAGCGCTTCCGCTATCTCACTCGACGTAGAGCGCCCTGAGCTCCTGGCACGACATGCGGGGCACGTCGGCGACCACGACCTCGCACGCGTCGTCGGCGGCGTCGGACTGCCGCGTCTCGAGCTCGGCCTGCGCGCGGTCCCAGTCGTCCTGGCAGTTGTCCCGGAAGTCGGTCCGGGACGTGGCGCCGAGGTCCTGCCAGGTCAACGACCAGTCGTCGTTGACGATGCATTGGTTCAGGTTCCGGGACAGCACGGCGCACGCCTGGGTGCACGGGTCCTGGGAACAGGTGACGAGGACGGCGAGGAGCATCGCAGAGGCTCGAGGAGGTGGCCAGGGACGGAATCGAACCGCCGACACGGGGATTTTCAGTCCCCTGCTCTACCAACTGAGCTACCTGGCCGGGTCTCCTCTGCTCTATCGGGTCTCAGACCCCAGCAACATTCTCTGCATCTGCTTCGGGCCGCCTGCGACTGCTTGAGCCTGGGCTGCTGCGTCCATTGCGACCGTGTGCGTCTCCAACCGAGAGCCCCCGCCAAATAATCGGTCGGCGGGGGGTGTCAACGCGCCGGATCCTCTGGGGACCGCCGCTACTCGTAGACCACGTCCTTGACCACGATGCCCAGCCGCTTGATCCGGTAGTTCAGGTTGCTGCGCGACAGCCCCAGATCGCGCGCGGCGCCAGCCTGAACGCCCTGGTTCTGCTTCAAGGCCTCGATGATGATCTGCCGCTCGACCTCGAGCAGCGCAGCCTGGAGCGTCATGCCGGCCGGCAGCACCACGCCCTGTTCGTCTTCGGGCTGGGCGCGTGGCGCCTCGGGGAGCTTCACCCCGGTGAGCTCGTCGCCGCGGGTCAGGATGACGGCGCGCTCGAGCACGTGCTGCAGCTCGCGCACGTTGCCGGGCCAGTGGTAGTCGATCAGGCGCTGCATCGTGGTCGACGCGACCGTGCACGCGGGCTTGTTCGCCGCGTCGCAGAAGCGCCTCACGAAGTGGTCGACCAGGAGCGGGATGTCGTCGCGGCGGTCACGCAGGGGCGGCAGGGCGACGTGAAACACGTTGAGGCGGTAGTACAGATCCTCGCGGAAGCGCCCGGCGCGGACCTCGGCCAGCAGGTCCTTGTTGGTGGCCGCGACCACGCGCACGTTCACCGTGGTCGGTCGGCTCCCCCCCACCCGCGTCAGCTCGCCGGACTCCAGCACGCGGAGCAGCTTGACCTGCACGCCCAGACCGATCTCGCCGATCTCGTCGAGGAACAGGGTGCCGCCATCGGCCTGCTCGAACTTGCCCAGGTGCTGCCTCACCGCGCCCGTGAAGGCTCCCTTCTCGTGGCCGAAGAGCTCGGACTCCAAGAGCGCCTCCGGAAGCGCCGCGCAGTTCACCCGCACCATGGGCGCGCGGTAGCGGGCGGAGCGGTAGTGGAGCGCCGAGGCGATGAGCTCCTTGCCGGTGCCGGTCTCTCCGGTGATGAGCACGCGCGCATGCGTGTCGGCCACGGCGCTGACGAGCTCGTAGACCTCGATCATCTGAGGCGTGGCGCCCACCAGCTGCTCGAAGCCGAACTTCTCCTGCACCTCCTGTCGGAGCTGTGAGAGCTCGGCGAGCAGCGCCTTCTCCTCCAACGCCCTCTGCACCAGCAGGAGCAGCGTGTCCTTGCTCGGCGGCTTGATGATGTAGTCGTCGGCGCCGGCCTTCATGGCCGCGACGGCGTCCATCACCGAGCCGTAGCCGGTCATCACCACGACCCGGATCTCGGGCCAGCGCCCCTTGAGCTCCACCAGGAGCTTCATGCCGCCCATGCCGGGCATCGCGACGTCGGTGAGCACCACGTCGACCGGGCGTTGTGCGAGCTGCTCGAGCGCCTCCTCGCCGGTCTCGGCGAGCGCGACGTCGTGGCCTTCCTTGCCGAGCAGCACGCTCAGCACGTTCCTCACGGCGCGGTCGTCGTCGACGACCAGGACCCGTCCACTCACCATCTCACTCGACCTCGATCACCCAGGGTGTGATCGCCAGCACGCGCTCGTCCGCAAGCGCCGAGCGCGCCTGCAGCTGTTGCAGCTCCCGCGGTAGCTCGATCACCGGGTCCATCCGGAACGCGGCCTGCACCCGCTCGACGACCGGATCGCCCCAAGCGGTCTCGAGACCTCGGAAGGTGACCAGGTCCACCTCCGCCCGCTCGGGGATGTCGGCCAGCGCCCGCGCCTTGGCGATGGCGTCGGAGAACGACCCCAGCTCGTCGACGAGGCCGACCTCCTCGGCGCGGGTCCCCGACCAGACGCGGCCCCGCGCGACCTCCTCGACCTCCTCGAGCGTGAGCCCGCGGCCGTCGCTGACCCGGGTCTTGAACAGCTCGTAGGTCTGACCGATCAAGCGGTCCAGGGCCGCGTACTCCACCGGGTCCATCGGCCGGCTCGAGGCGTACATACCGGCGTTCCGTCCGCGCGTGTGCAGCTCCGTTCCGATCTCCAGCTTGTCGTAGAGGCCGCCCAGGCTGAAGGTGCCTCCGATCACGCCGATCGAGCCGGTGATGGTCGTGGCCTCGGCGAAGATGTGGTCGGCGCCGGCGGCCACGTAGTAGCCGCCACTGGCGGCCACCCCACCGAAGCTGACCACGACGGGCTTGTCGGTCTCCTTGAGCGCCTCGACCGCGCGCCAGATCTCGTCGCTCGCGAAGGCCGAGCCGCCGCCGCTGTCGACCCTCAGCACGACCGCCTTCACACCCTCGGCTTCGGCCGCCTGGCGCAGGGCGCGCACGACCGTCTTGCTGCCGGAGGTCGCGGTGCCGCCGAAGATGCCCGGCGTCTGCGACTCGCCACCGGTGATGGCTCCCGTCACGTAGATGATGGCGAGCTGGCGTCCGGGTGCCCAGCCGGTGTGCTCGGACGCCATGCCGTACTCGTCGTCGGCCGTGAAGCCCTTGGGCAGGTCGCCCGCCAGCAGTTCCTCGAGGTCCTCGGGGTACGCGAGGTCGTCGACCAGCCCCAGATCCAAGGCCTCCTGGGCGGAGTAGGGCGCGCCGTCGATCAGCTCGAGGACGTCGTCTTCGGGCATGGCGCGCGATCTCGCGACACCCGCCACGAAGGCCGCGAACAGGTCGTCGAGGAGTGCGTCGGTCTGCTCGCGAGCGGGATCCGAGGGCTCGTGTTCGGTGTACTGCTCGGCGAAGCTCTTGTACTCGGAGCGGCGCGCGTACTGCGGCTCCACCCCGACCAGATCCAGGGTGCCGCGGAAGTACAACATCTCGGACGAGAGCCCGACCGTGTCGAGCCCGCCGGCGGGGTGCAACACCACCCGGTCGCACGCCGAGGCCAGCAGGTAGCTGCCATTGGACGCGTCGCCGTTGACGTAGGCGATGACGGTCTTGTCGGCGGCCTGCACCTCGGCGATGGCCGCGCGGAGCTCCTCGATCTGGGCGAAGGAGAAGCCGGGCCGCTCGATCTTGAGCACGACGGCCTTTGCGCTCTTGTCCGTGGCTGCGCTCTGGAGGCGCTCGAGCAGGTGGACGTAGCTCTCACCAGCCGCCGAGAAGAAGGTGGAGGTCGGCTGGTAGGGGTAGCTGCCGTCGAGCCTGATGATCGGCACCCGCTTGCCCAGGCCCAGGAGGCGTTCATCGCCCTGCTCGGTGCCCACGTAGGCCGTCACCGCGGACGCGTTGTCCTCGACGTAGGTACCGCCTCCCCAGGTCCCGAAGCGCACGGTGAAGCCGCCGGTGAAGAGCAGGTGGCTGTCGCCGCTGACACGCAGCTCCAGCCCGGGCGTCGGACGCCCGACGATCGACCCGCGGAACACCTGCGCCTCGACGGGGTCGAGCTCCGAATCCTGCACCTGCTCGTAGTCGAAGCCCAGCTCCAGCCGCTCGCCGAGGGGACGCAGCACCACACCGCCGCCCATCGTGGACTGCACCAGATCGCTCGGCTCGCCCACGTTCCGCGCCACCGCGCCGAGTCCGAGCCAGGGCATCGGACGCCAGCCGATTCCCAGGTCCCAAGCGACGAAGTTCGACGAGGTCGAGGGGAGGTTCCAGGCCACGTTCGTGCCGATGCGCAGCCCCTCGGGGAGGCGGATCGACAGACCTGAGCCGAGTCCCCACCAGGGGTTGCCCTCCGCATCGGTCCGCAACACCAAGCCGTAGCCGAGCCCCGCGACCGAGGTCGACCAGGCAAACGCCGAGTCGAACTCCGTCAGCCCTTGCCGGTACCAGATGCCGGTGGACAGGTCTGGATCGTAGCCCAGGTTGGCGGGGTTCACCCACAGGGCGCCGGCACCGTCTTCTGCCGCGAAACTAGCGACCGAGGGCTCGAGGCGTTCGGGCCCGGCGAGGGCAGTACAGGTCATCAACCAGAGCGTCATCCAGCAGTCCTCGCAGGCGTGGTGGCACATTGTTCACGAGGCGCGCGCCCCGCGCTTCCCGACGTTGTCAAGGGTTCACCTAGACTTCGACATAGTGACTGGTAGGCAACTTCCGGGCATCCTTGAGAAAGTGACCTTGAGAAGGGACCCGGAACGGGTCATGCTGGAAGAGGTCGTCGCCATGTCGTGTCGGCCCTCTGACTTCCGCGCTCACGCCCCCCCCCGTTCTCGCCCCCGCCGGACCCCCGCATGCGCCTCTTGCGTCCCTTGACGATCGCCCTGCTCCTGGCCCCCGCCCCGTTGGTCGCGCAGGACCCGCCCCCCGTGGCAGAGTCCTCGGCGGCGGAGGCCGCGCCGCCCGCGCCGCCTGCACCCCTGTCCGACGTGCTCGAGCCCTTGACCGAGGATCGCCTGTTCCGCGACGCCAAGATCGCG